>Ga0099823_1005334_pt1 | contig 12794 bp, 11 predicted proteins | sample CowpearedBW_FD_76831 | JGI IMG/M metagenome (GOLD analysis project Ga0099823, IMG submission 76831) | Root nodule microbial communities of legume samples collected from California, USA - Cow pea red BW | ecosystem: Host-associated > Plants > Roots > Nodule | place: USA: California | collected... | reverse complement strand
TTGGGAATAAAAAATAACAAACACAAATGAAAGGGATGAAGGATTAGTGAACTTCCTTTCTAAACATGCTTAGTCTTCTTAAGCATGTGCCTCCATCCTTGGTTGGGGTCAATCCTTCATCAGAATGTGAGAATTAAACCTTAGTTCAAGAATGTTGACTCAAAGAATATTGTGTTTACTTTGATAGATCTGAGGTACTTCAAAATAATTTGACCAAAATTATTTCATTTTAATATTTTATATATTTGAACTTGAACACTTGATGTTTTGCAATGGTGCTACAATTTGTTGTACATTGTGGGATGATTATTGCAAGAAGTTTCTACAGAGGTATATTGAAATACCTAATTCTGAAAACCTGGTGGTTATGATTACTCAAGCTAAAATCAAACCAGCCACAGGTTGATAAGTTTATCAAACACCTAATTTTGTTAATATAATAATCTTTTTTTCTAACTTTTGTTTTCATAATTAGGTGAATGGCCAGTTTCAGTGTCTAATACTTGGAATGGTACAAAGTTGATAATGGAAACTGATTTTCCTCAAATAGTTGATTTTAAGAAACGATGAAAGAGTAAGTTATTCCAAGTTTGAATGTTGTTCCCAGAAATATTAATGTGCATTTTTAATTGATTGCAAGTGATAGTGGAATGATTTTTTATATAGTATTAATAGTCTGATTGAAGGTGCATGTTTAATTGATTTGCAGAATTGATCCTGATGAATTAGTAATGAGTTAGTGTGCAAGTCAAATGACTTAGTCTTCCCAGTATACTGATGTTGAATGGTTTGTAAGTAGATACTATCTATGATTTCCAATCCCATGGTAATTGATTCATTTCGAATGTTATACAATTTTATTTGTGATTTTGTTTATTTTCTATATTTCTGAATTACGTGGGAAAGCTGTTTGTAATTTGGCAGCAGACACTGACACTGACATAGTATTTTTCTATTCAAATTCCGTTGTGATTACTTCAAAATTATAATGTTTTTTCAAATGATGATTGAGTTTATATTTTTTTTCAAATGAGTTTGAGTACAAGTTCTGATAATGATTCCGATTATGTTGTAGTTGAACTCTAGCAAAGAGGTTATTACCCTGTAGTGAAAATTGCAATGATTCTTCTCAAGACATGGATTCTGCTCAACTATCAAGCACCAAGATGAAGAAAACTATAAAAAGGAGAAAAATTAAGTAGATTGCTATGTTGTGATGTATCTAATTTTGCGTACTTTAAAACAATTATCGTTAACCACATTTTTTGATATATATGTAGTGTAAATTAATTAAACTTACATTGTGGTTGACTGTGTTATGTTATGTTATGATATTGGAAGCATTTGCAAATTCTATTGTTATTTTAATACATAATTATGCTATCTAAATGTAATTTTATGCTGAATGAATATAGTCAAATATGTTTTTTAAAGTAAAAGTAAATGTTTAAAATACGTTGAAGAAAACCTTTGCAATAGTATATAAATTAATTGCTTTATAACATGTTTGTAAATAGTAAGCAAATTTTAAATAGATATACATGATTGATATTAAAAGAAATTACATTTAAAGAGGAATGTTAAAAGACATACATACATATAGTCTTGCAAAACGTGATCTTACAAAATGTACTTAAACTATTACCAAAGTTAATTATATAACACATTCTAAATGGAATTTAAGTGATTAAAGCACGAATAGTGCTTGAACGATTTTTATCTACCTCAAACTTCACTTTGTTTCCAGCTTTCAATCCATTGTTGGAGCAAAACTGCTTCCACCCACGAGTTAAATAGCATTCTAGACGCGATCTTTGACACCATCTTATTAAACATGACCATAAACCACCGTTTGCATTGCTGAGGTTATGCATTTTGCGCTTCTTTACCAAGGCTACTGCAGCAAATTAGGCATCCAAGTACTGAAAATCACATTTGGAATGTGTCAAATAATGTATAAGTTCATGTAACAAAATAAATAAAAAAAGTATTATACTTACTAGTGATGAACATCGAATATCATATTCAGTTAAGGTTTTCTCTGTTGAGAAGTAAAATGAACTTTAATCATCAATGTTTCAACTGGTGCATTAAAGGTGTCACTTGAGGGTTTCAAGTAACTTATTTCATTACCAGCCAAATCAAATATCCTTACTAGGAATTTGTAATCACGTATGTAATTAAGTCGCATTACATGATCATGCTTGATTTCATAGTAGTTAATAAACTCTAGAATTCCCCGTCTAATATAACGCATATGCAAGTATGCTCTCCTAATGGTTACTTCGTGGCTCTTCCCCAAGGGATCAAAGATCTCAAACTAATCAGACATAAATGTTGGTCCCCAAAAGCGTGAAAAGGCATCAACAAGCATTATAAATTCCTGTATCAGAAAACACACATGTTTAAGACATAATAAATTTAACCAGTTACATATGTACAATATGGAATTGGTAAAGGATACCTCTTGTGTTGGTAATTTTACATTGAAACAATTGAAGAATTTCGGCAATGGAATAGGTTGGGGAATATCAATGGGATTTTTTGGAGTAGGGTATCATATTTCGCTTCAGTCTATATTGAAAATCCTTAAGTCAAACAACATGTTGCCTAAATATTTGATTGCTATATAATAGTTGACTATGAACTTATAAAAACATGCTATTTCAAAACTTCCACAAAACAAGTTTTCAGCCACTGAACCTTGATTTATGTGAACCACTAACTTATTTCCTCTTAGGTCGACTAAGTAGTTCTCATTATGTTGAATTTCTTTGCTCTAGTAAACAAAGAAATCTTTGTCAAATGCAATGTAATCCTGCAATATGTGTGAAATAAAGGAATGAAATGCTGAAATTAGAGGATAAATGTCTGATGCAATATTTATATGACGTTGAAATAACAGAAAAATAGATCTTGGCAAATGGGTTCCATTATCACAATTCTTCAAAACAAAATCCAGAGTACATTGCAGTTACAGAAACCAAATGAAGAAGTTATTCACACAACATTTGAATTTATTCACAGAACAGAACCATAATAGGTGAAATAGACATAAACATAATGTCAAAATTTAACTAATCGACATCCAAATGTATAATATGTACTCTTTGGATTGCTTTTATAATATTTGTGGTTGAAAACAAATAAAATATAGTATATGTTAAGGAAATCAAAACTTTACCTTGGTAGGATTAAGGATGGAAACCCAGAATGGATGGCAGTTGATCATAGTGTTCTGCGATGATGAAACCATTGGAATAACATTTTAAATGCGGTGTACTATGATTGTGACAATGGAATGGTATAGAACTCGAAGGACATGACATATATATAAAAGTTTTAAATAATATTACCATTTCAATTGACGGTTGTTAATGTTAGTGTAATTAATGCTTTGACCCTTTAATTATTTAGCTTAACTTTAAATAAAAAAAATATCAGTGCTCATTGCATATAGTAAGTTCATTAAATTGATACGACATCATATGAACATGATTAAAAAAATAACATTTTTTTTTCATTTTGGTGTCATTGTAATTTAGTATTAACATTAACAACAACATATAATGTGAACAATTGTCTGGTCTACAATGAAGGGATGATACTTTTCAGAAGTAAGAAAAGGAATCCAACAACTGCAATGTCTTTGATAATACAAAAGTGTTAATACAGACCTAAGAGGTTCCATTTTTTTCTTGGAAACTATAATTGTACATTTTACAATATGGATTGATTTTTAATTTATTTTTGAATCAAACTTTTTTAAATTGATTGTAAATTCATTTTATTCGATATTGATATACACAAGATTGGATGCTGATAAAACAAGATCCAACATTTCTTGCGCCTAAGCAAGATTGAAGAGAAAAATGTTATTGAAAGTAAACAAGATGAATAAGAAATGTGCTAAAGAATTTGGTGGAACTTCCAAAAGCCAACATACAAGAACATTGTGTACTCCACTATTTGATGTTACTTATAAATTTTGTGAGGATGAAAGACGTAAGAATTTTGGAATAGTTCAATGTCATAAAGATAAACATGCAGTTCCAGATACTAGTGCTTCACATCGACAAAATCTATTACATAGGGTTCAGATGGTTTCTTCAAAGCAGGAAAAAGAAAATCATTGCTCATTGAATAAGAACAATAGTTCTAGACAATTTCCATTAATTGAATCTGAATTTCTTATGGCTGAAGAAATAAGTGAAGTCAGTACTAATGCAAGAGCTGAAGACACTACAAAAGGTATTTATTAATGTATACACTAGCACATATTTATATTCATAAAAAATTTTAATCTTTTATGTTATGACAGATCAATATAACTTGGAAAATGGCCAATGTCAACAACATCAAAAGAAAAAAACATCTACAACTTCAGACAATGATCCTTCCATCCAATTTAAATGAAAGATAAGATATCTACTAATTATATCAGTTCTTTTATGATGTTATTCCTATTTTAAATTATGTTTACTAAATAAACAATACACATTCACTACTTATGCAGATATAGGTGACCCAATATACATGTGCCCGTTTTGTCAAGCATACATGTGGTATGAATAAAGGATAGACAAGCATAAACATTCTGCAATTCCAAAGTTTCAATTGTGTTGTGGAAATGGAAAAGTGCAGTTACCTCTATTGAAGGATGCTCCTACTATTTTGAAACAATTATTATTTGACTCCAATAGTAGAGAAGGACAAAATTTCCAGCAACATATTAGAACATATAATATGATGTTTGTTTTTACATCACCCGGTGCCAAAGTTGATAAAAACTACAACAACGGTCATGGTCCACCCAACCTAAGAATTCAAGACCAAGCTTGCCATATAATAGGTAGTTTGCTCCCACCTAAAGGACAATGCCTAATTTTTCCCAACTATATATTTATGATATTGAAAATGAAACACACAATAGAATCCAATCATTAAGGTAGGTCAAGAAAAACTATTTTTATCTTTAGCATTGTGATATTTGTATCCTGATATTAATTCATATTCTATCATTTTTCAGTAATGACAACAAGATTGATGTAGATATTGTAAACAAGTTGACAAAAACGTTAGATGAATTCAATGTTCATGCAAAATCATTTCAAGTTGCTAGAGATCAATACAGAGAACAACCTTTTTATGACCTTAAATTGAGGCTTACTGTTGATAGGACTAAGGATGAAAAGTTATACAATATACCTAACGTTTCTGAAGTAGCAACAATAATAGTTGGCGATATTGATAGAGCTTCTCCAAGAGATATCATAATGGAAAATAAAAGTGGAAAATTGCAAAGAATTAACGAATTGCACACGAGCTACCTAGGATACCAATATCCTCTACTATTCTCATACGAGGAAGATGGTTATAGGCATGATGTTAGTCATCGAGTGACAAGTACTTCAAACAACAGAAAGAGAAATCGCCTAACAATAAGGGAATGATTCTATTTTAGGATTCAGAGCAGACAATTAGAAGCACAAACACTTCTAAGATGTAGGAGATTGTTCCAACAATTTGTTGTTGACGGATATACTATGATAGAATATGAGAGATTATCATTCATAAGAAACAACCAATCAAAGCATAGAGTGGAAAAGTATTATAACCTCTTCCAAGCAAAACCCAGTACATAAGAAGAAGGATCAACCAAAGGCAAAAGAGTTGTACTACCTTATACTTTTGTTGGTGGCACACGATTTATGGAACAACTTTATTTTGATGGAATGGCAATTTGCAGTCATGTTGGTTTTCCAGATTTGTTTGTAACATTTACATGTAATCCAAAGTGGCCTGAAATACAAAGACTACTATCACAACAAAATTTAGTTGCATCTGATAGACCAAACTTAACTGCAAGGGTATTCTGAATCAAATTTGATCATCTTGTAAAAGATCTTATGAATAATCATTTCTTGGGCAGGGTTATCGCATGTAAATATTTTTAATCTTATTATTGCATTACGAAATAATTATTACTATGTGTTGTCATACTAACTTCAATCATTGTACAATGCAGACATGTATACTATCGAATTCTAAAAGCGTGGTCTACCTCATGCTTATCTACTACTATTTTTGCATGACAATGACAAACATCCAACAACATATGACAATGGTAGAGTAATATCGGCTAAAATACCATGTCCAATATGACATCCGAAACTACATCAATGTGTGAAGGAACATATGATTCATGGTCCTTGTGGATTAATAAATAAATCCCTTCCTTACATCATAATGACTCAAACATCATAATGACTCAAACATTTAACTAAGGAAAGATCACCCCTTTTGTGAACACCATCTTCAGCAATATTCGCAGTACCAGAAGAAGAACCAACATCTACACTATAATGAATTTCAATTCCTTCTAACGAAAATAGCCTATACAAGAAAACATTCCGGGAAACATAATTTAGATGCAAGTACACTTGATCCTTCATATTATAGTACTTAAATATTTTTCCAATAGCACCACGTAAAACCATTGTACCACTTGGTTTCACATCAAACTTAAACTTAAAACTTTTAAAACAAGGATCTATCAATTCCATCTCCTGACCATAAACTACTTTCTTCTCCAAAATAGGTGAAAATATGCATCCAAGCAAATGATACACTATATTCACAAAAGCAGACAATATTATATTGAAATTAAAAATATTACTAACACAAAACAAGATTAATAAAGGTTTGGGAGTTCACCTATGTGGGACATAACTTCACCCGAAAAGAAGACAAAGAATCTAGACCACACTAAAATCTTCCTTTGCAATGTAATTATTTCCTAACCTTGGGTATTCGATCTTAGTCCACTATGTGGTAAAAATTCTGAGTCGAAAATATCTATCACCCTAGAACAAAGTACAAATATAGTGCAAATCTTCCAGTTCATAAAACTCTTCAAAATTAGATGGTATGTGAAAAATTCCCTTTTTAATCAAGCCCTCCTCAAACTCTAAATTCAAAACATTCTCCATTAGGTTTGTGATATAGTTTGTCCCAATAGCCAGTTTGTTTCCCCATTCAACCATAAAACCATCTTCAAAATCCCTGAATCCCTACAACACACATATATGCAAGCAGACACCGATATAAGTTGTCCATGTCAAAAAAATTCGCCAAACAATGCATCAAAGGCATTATAATAACCAATGCAAACACAACGCAAGTACTGGTGAAAAGAATCACAGCTCACAAAAAACCTATATAATGATTAATAACGTAAATCAAATGCAGAACCTAAATATTACTTACATCACCCAGATATAACAAAAAGATAGTTCTGGAACAAGTTCTTGAAGTTGTATCTGTAGGAAGATGATATTTTCGTTCACAAGCACACCAGCGTACTAAGGAAGCAAAACACTAACATTGAACTTCAAAGTGAAAACGAAAAGTTTATTTCAAGTGCGAATAACAAAAAGAATAAAAAATGGTCTACAACCTGAAAAAATTTAACGATATATTAACTTACCAACTGAAATATCTATTGAAGTTTTTACCAAACAATAATTAATTATGTACAAATAACGACACAGGTTAAAGAAATAAAAATCTATCCTAATTCTAATAATATCTAACTCTAATATTTATTATTATTATTTGTATAGACAACAATAATATCTGCTATGTACAAATTTAAAAGAAAAAAAATTGCACCCATGCGTAAGCACAGGTATAGCACTAGTTTTCTAGGAAATAAACTCAATATTAATTGATCGTTGGACTAAGAGTAACACATCTCTTCATTATCTTTCTCATTTCTTTAAATCCAAGGTAATTATATTATTAATATATTTTGTATATGTTTTATTTATAATATATAATATTATGGTAATTTATGCTTATGTATTTTTAATATTCTATATATTATAGTCATGAATGTTTAAATGAAAATTCGCAAAGACGTGTCCTATATCAAGATGTGGAACCTACACATGAAAGAAAGAAATGTTTTATGAGATACTTTGATTATGTGGATGTAAGGAGACAAGTAAATATAAAGTTAGCAAACTTTTTAGTTGGAAGAAAATATTTTGCAGATGTTGTCTCTTTAAGTGATAGAAGTAAAAAAAAATCATGGTAGATTGTTCATGGATCTTATGCGCTAACACATCAAAAGATAGCTCTAAAGCTACTTGGACAACCTTGTTTTTATAGTGAAAGCAATTGGAGTACCTACTATTTTATACATTCTTTGAAAAGAAATAAGATGAAACCTAAAAGGGGGGAGAATATAGTATTTTTCTATAGTAGTAATCTTCGTCTTCTTTTAAGAAGCACCTTAAAGTACAATGAAAATGAAACTAAATTGTAGGATATTGTAGGGGATGATTTTTCATTGGGTGACAATGAAATTATTCATATTGCTAGTTTATCTCTTGATCAATAGGAATTAAAAGTTGTATTTTTTAATGAAGATGAAGAATATAAGAGTTAAACATTATGATTCACATAAGTTTTTCTTTTGTAATTTTTTTTATAAATGTTTCTCTTAATTTTTTTATATTATGATGCCTAAATGTTTCTCTTGACATTTCTACCCAACTAACATTATTTTCTGATACTACAAACATTAGATTGTCATGGTCGCTAAATTTTAGAGTTTTAATTTGATAAAGTTGTTGACCTTTGGGTTTGGCTTTTCTTCCTTTTGCTAAGTAGGTAGTGAAGGGTCATAGTTTTTGGTTGTTACCATTTTGGTTGAATCGAATGTTAGAGTTTTTAGATTTGTGGTCATCAAAATCACCAAATCAATTTATAACAAAAAAAACAAATGTTGCAATAATGTGTCAAATTTCTTGTTATACAAACTTCTAAAACTTTCAAACAAAGGCTCGACAAGTTTTGCAAACATAAGACATAATAACAGAAAAAATAAGAACTCTCTAGTGCTTTAGGCTAAAGATCTCACGCTGCAAACAAGAGAAACAATGTATATGCACTATGGACATAATCATTATGCATTATCTAACAACTAGAATCATTGGAAAAAATTCACAAAAAATTCAACAAGTTGACCGATGTTAGTAAAAGCATAAAAAAGAAATCTACGTATCTATGTTCAGAAATAATTGGATTAAAAGGATGAAAAAAGATATATTGCCCTCTTACCAATTTTGTTGTTTTCCTTTTGCTTTTAAGCATATGTCTCACTAAAACTTTTGCTTAAAACCATTTAAAAGGTTAAATACCAATGTTCTCACTTATGCTATGTTAAAGTTTGGAATCGTGAATTCATTTAATTTTGTCTATCTTCCCTTACAATACAATTATTAACTTCTCATCTACAGGCCGTTAAAACTTAAAGCTTATTGATATTGAAACCAATACTTTCATATGAAGAAGTTTTGGGTGCATAACTACTAGATTTGGAGTTCTTTTAACTAGACTCAAGTTATGATGAACATTGGACATAACAACACATTGATTTTTGTATTTTATGATGCTATGTACATATTTATAATTTAAATTTATCTCTTCAATGGTGGATATGTTACCACACCTAGTGACTTCCAATAACCTGGTATCATATTCACGTCATTTTACTTTTATAACTCATATATTATGTATTGTTTTTGTATTTATATTTTATTTGTTTCTCTAGGTCTTTACGGGAAGAAGGTTCACTAGGAAGATACAACATCAATGAGATTTAAGCCCAACCATATAAGGCATTGACACCACTCTCAATCCAAAACATTAAGGCAATGATTTTATGAGTCTTCATCCTTATATGGTGCTCCACTTTCTCATTTCTCCCTAATATGGCACTTAGACTCATTCTTGGATTCCCAACAATCTTCCCCTCAAGGGTGAGTCCCTTCCACCACATTGGTACACTCCTCCTCCAGCGGAACCATTCAAGTACCCCTTCTCGTATCGTCGTTCTTCTTAATGGGACAACACTACAACAAAAATTACTTTAGGCAACAGTGAAAAATTGTGGCCTAAAGCAAAAAATTTGTTGCTTAAACTTTAGGTAACAAATTAACAACAAATTTACAATTGTTATGTAGGTGTTCGTGGTCTATACTATAGGCAATGATATTTTTTTTTCGTTTAGGCCACAAAATTGTAAAACTATTGTCTATTTTATTTTAAAGATATTAATTAAAACCAATATATTCTATTAAAATTATATAAATAAAATAAAATATAGAAAATTGAAACTATTAATCAAAACACTTATAAAATATAGGTTAAATTATGCCCTTGGTCCCCATTTTCATAACAAAATTTGGTCCCTCTATTTTTATTTATCTCAGTTTGGTCCTTATTTTGGGAATTTTGATCCAATCAAGTCCTTTCCATTAGTGGTGTAATAAAAGTGTTAAGGACGTGTCACGTGTCAGTTCTTGAATTTTTTATTTTTTATTTAGTTTCTTTTTATTTTTCATTTTTTTTAAATTTAAAATTTCACCCTATCAAGCTGACATCGTGCCATATGGTAGTGACAATATGATGTGGTAGTGGCAATGCCACGTGTCACTATTAAAACATATGTCATATGCTCATTGTCAATTTGGTCACTGTATTTTAATTTTATCTCAATTTAGTTCCAAATTTTGTAAAAATCGTGCAATTTCGTCCCTCTCCAAATTGAAACAAAAATTAATTTTATATAAATGTTATAAAAATATTTTTATTAAATTTGATATTTTTATTCAAATTGATATTTTTGTTATATATTTTTAATAAAACTAAGTTTATTTATATTTTTATTTCACATTCAACTTTATTTAAAATTGTTTTCACATTTTAAATTTATTTGTTTTCAACTGTTATATAAGCTGGTTAAATATATTTTAAAATTTTACATTTGAATTTATATAATTATTTTTTTACACCAACTCATACATTTTTATACAAAATTATTAAACTTTACATATTTTATAAATATACAATTATTTGAAATATAAATTCAAATAAAAAAATAATATTAAGATGTAATAAAATATCAATATAATTATTTAATTTTTTTATATTAGCATTATTTTCTATTAACGACTTTAAAACAATTTTAAATAAAGTTCAATGTAAAATATAAATTTAAATAAACTTAATCATTTTAAAAATATTTACTAGAAATATCAATTTTGATAGAAATATTTGTGTACTATTTATATAAAAATTAAATTTGATTTCAAGTTAGAGAGGAACAAAATTGCTAAATTTTCATAAAAAATGGCAGTAAATTGAGACAAAAATAAAAATAAAGGGACCAAATTAAGAATGTGGAATGACACATGGCGTAATAGTGACATGTGGCACTGCCAATACCATATCACTATCTCACAGCCATGTGGCACAACATCACCTTGACACGAGGCAAATGTTAAATTTTTTAACAGAAATTAAAAATAAATTAAAAATCAAAAAAAATCAAAAATTTAAAATTTAAAATTTAAAAAAATCTAGGAATTAACACATGACACCTCTTTAATGTTGTTACTATACCACTAACGGAAAACACTTGAATGCATCAAATTTTCCAAAATAAGGATCAAATAGAGATAAATAAAAATAAAGGGACCAAATCGATATTTTCTATAAAAATGTGGACCAAAGGTATAATTTAACCTAAAATATATAATGAACAATGTTTGGTACATAATATGTCAACTAAAAGGTTCACATTTTTGCTTTTTCTAATCCTAACACAAATGCATCTTGCAATTCTACACCATGCAAGTGGATAAGGAAGCTTTAGATGTGTGGCCTCACTATCTTCAACAATCCTCTTCGCATCAATTAAAGCATCAAGCAAAAACGTTGTAGTGACGCTTACTTGGAACCCTTGCCAAGAAGACTTTATATAAAAGGACTTGTTTAAGCCGATCACCAAGACTAATCATCGGCTCTGATACCACTTGCTAGAATCAAGCACTTACCACTAGGCCAAATTCATCCTTTTTAGCTAAACAATTCAATCCTTTTTCAATTATATGACTAAGCCTACGGTGCTGCAAAGATGCCTCCATATCCATGGCATTCATAATGTCTTTAGCAACCAAAGCTCTTGTCCAATATAGTTTGGTTGATTTTTCTCCTCTGGCCATAACTAAGTTACCTTTGGTGAGTTTTCACTTTTCAGAACCAAAGGGATTATCGAAACAATCATCATCAAGCATATCACAAAGAATAAATTAAAACGGACATGAAGAGCATGTTTGACTCCTTTAGGCAATAACTACATTCCTATGTTGGTTTGCAGGCAAACATCACCAACACCAATTACTATAGACACACCATCATTACCCCTCTTCAACACTCCAAAATCACCAAAAGTGTAAGATGTGAAGAACTCCTTCCAAGGTGTAACGTGCAATGTAGCACCACTATCAATAATCAACATGCTCTCATTATATACAAGATTAACTGACTCAAAGCCACGAAGAAGAACAAGATCACCACCTGTAGTAGTAGTACAAGTTATAATTGATATGATGCTGATATAATGACTAAAGAATTTCCAAGATGATAACAGAGTCACAACAGTACATGAATAACATTAGGAGCATAAAGAATTTACCTTTCAGGGTCACGAATAGAGCAAAACTGACTAAAAGTATAGTAAGATGACCCACTTTTGCGTGTGTGCTTTGGTAATAAAAAAGAAGAGAGGTTTTTTGATTTTTTTTTCTATGTCTTGAATTGTAGAGGTTTTGTGCTTATATAGACACCTTGGGATACCACTAAAATCCTAGTATTTAATTATGATAAAATATATGAGGAAGGAATTGGTCCCGATGAAACATATTATAGAAATTAAATAG
>Ga0099823_1005331_pt1 | contig 12799 bp, 7 predicted proteins | sample CowpearedBW_FD_76831 | JGI IMG/M metagenome (GOLD analysis project Ga0099823, IMG submission 76831) | Root nodule microbial communities of legume samples collected from California, USA - Cow pea red BW | ecosystem: Host-associated > Plants > Roots > Nodule | place: USA: California | collected... | reverse complement strand
TCTTACCTAATATTTTAACTTAGTTAAACAATGCACCATACAAAAATCCTTTGCTAAAGAATAACATTTGCATTTGTATTATATTTATATTTATATATTATAAGAAAATACTTCATTAAAATTAATATTAATAATAAAAAAATATTAATCACTATAATAATCGATAATAAAAGAATTATTAATTATTAATATAATTTTTATTTATTAAAATAATTATTATTATAAATAAAAAATTATAATTAATTTTTAAAATTTAGTCACTGTTTGTGTCCATTTATTTCATTTTATTTATTCAGTTTTATTTGCGCCAAGTTGCATTAACCTGTTTTTATTCACTGATCCAACTTAAATGAACCTATCTTTCTTTTGTAATTATTGGATTCGGTCGGATAAAATATTTTTGTTTATTCCTACAATTCAAAATGTATATTTTATGCCTTTTGAAATAAATATTTTAGAAGATATTTATCCAATTTAAAAATAACTTTCGAATTAAAAATTTTAAAAATTATAAAAAATTAAAAGATATAAGAATTTTTATTATCTATTGATATCTATAACAATATATAAAGGAGATTCCTCTTTTTGTGTCCACTTTCTTTAATTCATATTTTACCCTTTTAATATAATAAGTTATTTAACCCACGTTCGATTTTAAGAATTAACAAAACATAATTAAACATAATTCTAATTTCAAATCAAATCAAAATAAAATAATTTATTATCTATTATAAGAAAACTACTTAATGTTAATGAATGAATAATTAAATATTAATCCTTTTCGGTGTCAACTATCATAAATTTCCAAAGTTAATGAATGAAGAATTATGGTTTAATTATTCTTTTGGTCTTTGTTTTTGTCCAAAAATTTCAAATTGGTCCTCTAGTATTTTTAAGTTTCAATTTGGTCACGATTTAAAAAAAAAATTGATGCAATTTGATCCTTTTCGTTAAATTTCTTGAAACGGATCAAAGATTTTTCATCAAAACTGAAGAGCAAAGTGACAAAGTTCAAGATAAAGCATCAAGTGCGTCATGGTGACGATGATATTTCTGCCTTTGATGTTTTTCTTACGAAGGAAGAACTTAATTTCAGAATCAAGTTGCTACAATTTTCCAAAGCTAAAATTGCTACTCTTGATTTGGGAGTAAAAAAAAGAAAATTATTTTTTGACAATTTTTTGTTGACAAACTTTTGATAATGTACACGTGGCAACACCTCAATGGATGAAAGAAATGTTTCATATGACTTGGAAAAAAGAAGAAAAATATTTGGTGTGTGTTAAAAAGCTAACTTTGTCAAAAAAAAAAGTTTATCAAAATATCATAATAAAAAAATGGTGTTCGTTCAATTTATTTTGGGTAGTATTCTCAATGAAGAAAACAAGGGGATTTGAATTGAGTGTTTGTTGGATGCTTCTTGGAGAGATGGCACTAGAAGCTCTCATTACTTGCTCTCTTGACTATGCCTATGGTATGCTTTCAAGGCCTTTAAATGTCCCTGAGGGTGTTCATATTCAAGGGGAAATTGAGCTTTTAAGTTTTAAAACACAAAAGAATAGGATGAGATTGGACTTTGAAATTATGGGGAATGAAGTTGAAAGCATGAGAAACATGGATGACAAGTTGTTCAAACAAGGGAAATACAAACTGGCCAAGGCAAAATAAGGCAAGTTGCTTCGAGAATTTAATTAAACTTTATGCAACAATCTCATTTTTTGATTAAGATATCTTGGCAGACCGGTGGAAGGAGTGACTATCGATTTCAATATTAATCTTCAATTTGTTTCACTAGGCGAATAGCCTGACAAAGACTAAAGATGGATATATATGAACCCGACTTCGCTTGAACTTCAGTCTCAACCGGCTTGGCTCGACCTTACCTCGAAGCTAACTTAGCTTGACTTTGTCCGGGGCTGACTCGGCTTGACCTTCAGCCCGGTTCAACTCGACTTGACCTTTAGCCCCGACTGACTCGGCTCAACCTTCAATCTCGGTTGTCTCAACTCTACTTTCGGTAGGGCTGACTTAGCTTGACCTTCGATTTATGCCAAATCCACAAGAACTGACATGGCTCAACCTTCAACCCGAATGAATCAGGTTCGCTTTCGGCTCAGGTCCATTTAGCTTGACCATTGGCCCATACCTAATCAACTCGACCTTTGGCTTTGATCGAAGGTTGAGTCAAGTGTGTCCTGGCTCATAGTTGAACCGAGTCGGCTCAAGTTAGATGTCAAGATGATTTGGCTCGAGCTAAACGTTGATATGAGTCGACTTTTTGTACTTAGAACTTTTTTTATCCTAACCAATTAGGAATTCCATAACATGTGGAATTTTAATTTTCTTTTTTTTAGTGAATTTCAAGTTCTATTATTTTAGTTATTTGAATTACCTTCTTAGAATTTTTGAATTTCAATATCCTTTTAATTTTGCCATTCAAATAAGTCATTTTACTTTGAAGAATTTGAAGTCTCTAAATAAATGAATTACTCTCTTAAATTGTCTCATCCAAACACAACATAAGGGGCACCATAATGGATTAGGTTTGAATGTTTCAAATCAAAGAAGAAGAAAATGAGGCAAACAAAATAGAAGAAGTCAAAACATTCATAAGAGAGTTTGAGAATGGACAACAATATGGGTGTCAAAGTGAGTCAAGCCAACTCACACGGATTGAGCTAAAAAATGGTCAGTTAAATCTGGCTTTACCCACTACGAATTGGTGAGTTAGTTGGTTGACTCATTAGGAATATTTTATTTTTGTAATTTATTTTATATATTTATTATAGTACAATAAAAATGGATTGACTTGATTCATGTTTTCTATAGTAGTAGAATCAAAGTGTTTACACAATTCTCCAAATATTATTATAAATATAATAGTTGAAAATTAAAGTATCAACATATATAACTTGACAAACAAAAAAACTAAACATCTAAAAATTCAAATATTATTGAATAATATTCTAGTACTTAAAAAAAATCAAATTGTGAACCTATATAATTTTAATAAAAAACTTATAACAAAGGGTAAAAATACTTATAAAATATTGTTGTTGTTGAGTTATACGTCAACCTACTTTTAACTCAGTTCGAACATATTTAACCTATCAAAAAACTGAAATTTTTTTAACTTAACCTGACTCGAACTAGTGATTAGTTAAATTGACTCACGAATTAGAACTTATTTTAACATATTTAGGTATCGATGCTAGAATTGTCCTGAAAGAAAGAAGAATGAGATGGATAGAAATTCTTATCTCAAAATAGAATTTAATGATATTATGGTAGTATCGTTTTTTTTTTCATCTTTTAACTCATAATCTTATGTTTCTTTGCATTAGGCGTGAGTAGATATGACGAAAGAAGAAAGATAAGGTGATAAATGGTGCACCAAAATCCTCCGAGAGCACAAAAGAAGTGGAAAAAAAAAAGAAAAAATTGAATTTTAGAAATTCCAGTTTGAAAGAGTTGATAGATGAAACAAATGGTTTCAATAGATGCTCAAGATTGAAGAAGGTGGTTTTAGGAAAGTATAAAGGAGACCAAAGAAAAATAAACTTTGAGATTCAACAATTCGAAAATAAAAAATAATTGAATTAATTAATTCAAAAAAAATAATTATAAATTATAATATTCAAAATATATTTTCAAATTGTTCAAGTCATAACTAAAAGTTTTAATTCCAAACCATGCAAAATTCCAAATTATGAAATTTCAAATGTATTTATGGTATCTACTAGTCGAAAATGAAAAAAAAAATTCATTCCAAATTCTGTAATTTGGAATGCATCTATATTTTTGTGGAATTCAAAAGTAAAAAAGCTAATTTGAAATTTTACAATAAAGAATGCAATACTTAATTTTTAAATTTTTAGATCGTATAGTGTGAAAATTTTGAGAGATCACTGCTTACAGAAATTTTCTACCAAGACCGCATGAAAGAATATTTTTGATATTTCTCATGGTCTATAAATGGAAATAATTGTGCCTTATTTTTGTAAGTAAGGAACTGCATTGCCGTAGAAAGGTAACAAATAAATAGAAATTGTTATGACAGTGATTCTGAATTAAGAGAGTTTGTCTGGTGCAATTTGACTAGATCGATAGGATTCTGTTTCTATAGTTTTCATTGTTTCCCTGACAACGTACAAGTAAAATATTTATATAAAAATAAGATTTTCCAATAATGCTTAGTGCATGCAACAATACAACGAACCAACTGTGTAAGTGTATGCTCTGATTTCTGAAGTCCATTAATGATATCTACAGTTTTTCCACATGAACTCATTGGCATGGAAGCAAACAAATCTATTGAGACATTGTTGAGAAAAGTCACCTCAACAAAGTATTGACACTACTCCGCAATAGTCAGGGAATGGCCTAACAACCTGATTTTGAATCTGCTGTTTACTTACAATATGTGCTTGTACTCCATATGAATTTGTTGTACGAACCAAAAACATGGAAGTGGAAATATTTCGCATGTTTATGTTGCCATTAGTTGTTCTTTCTGGATGAGATGCACTGAATTTCTGTCTCGTATAAATCCTCTCCAAGCTTTGCACCGGTGTCTTGTTGTCAATATCAAATTTTTTATCTAACTCACATACTTCTTCTTCTGAATCATTTAGAATTCTGTTGGCTTCTTTGAATAAACCAATAGAACGCCAAGCATCCGCAACCAGTTGCACAGTGGATGTTTCAGGGGCAACACCACTCTCTTCCATAGTAGTAAGTAACTCTTCTGCTTTCCATGGTAGTTTTGCTTCTCCGTATCCCCATATCAAGGTTTCATAAGTTTTCAAATTTGGGGGAATTCCCACATCGTGCATTTTCTCATAAAGTCTAATGGCGCGATCCATTTTTCCTTCTGCACACCATCCACTGATGATGGTAGTGAAGATCACCACATTTGGTTCTACACCATATTTGCTCATGGAAGTTAGAAGTGCCTCAGCTTTCTGTGACTGTCCAGCACGTGCATATCCTTTTGCAAGGATGCTATATGCGTGGATGTCAGGTTCTATATCTGCCTTCACCATGTTATTGAATATCTCCTCACAATTATCCATAAGCCCTGCACAACTCCATGCATTCATGATGGTGCTAAATGTCACTACATCTGGTTTGATCCCAAATTCTTCCATCAATGCCAGTGCCTGAACAACTTTCATTTATAAGATACTGAATAATTACTGACCAACAAAATACATGCACAAAAGAAACCAGCAACAAACAGTTCAGAACTCACCTCATCTACGCCATTTGTGTCTTTAATGTCTAGATATCCTTTGATAAGCGAGTTGAAAATGGCTGGATTTGGATGCACACCAAGCTCTTTCATTCTTCCGTGTAGAAACCTCAAGGCTTCTGTCATATTGCCTTCCTTGCAGTAACCACTTATTATGATACCACAAGTTCGTTCATTAGGTTTTACTTTGCTGTACTGCATTTTCAATATTAATCTTTCAGCTTTCTCTGTTTCACCTATCTGAGCATATGCCCTTGCCATCGTGTTATATGTGACCACATCTGGCTGAATGCCAGAAGCCACCATTTTATGCATAACATTCCATGCTTCATCCAGTTTTTTCTTGGTACACCAGGCTTGAATGAGAATGTTATATGTTCTATCATTGGGTTTCACATTTTCATCGTGACCCATCATCTCTGACAATTTCATAGCCTCGTAAGGTCTTCCAGCAATGCCAAATCCTTTAATGAGGGTATTATAAGTACTGGTTGTTGGTTTACATCCATACTCCTTCATTTTCTTAAATATTTTCATGGCTTCATCAACCTTGCCAGAATCAGAAAACGCATTGATCATGGCATTGATAAGTATTGAATCAGGCTTCATCCCATTGTCTGCAACTTTAGAAAGAAGTGCAGGAATAGACTTGAAACGCTTTTGGCGAGTTAGAGCAGCCACAAGAGTTGTGTATGTTATGAGAGTAGGCCTATGCCCTTCTTCAGTCAAATTGTTGAAGACGGTCTGAGCTTCGTGTGGCTTCCCTTTTCCAATCAAACTATTCATCAGTTTTGTTCTTGAAACAACTGTTTGGCAACTGTTTCCCCCCCTACAGATAAGACAATGGGATTCATTATGTGTCCCTTCCAGAGTGGAGCTTAATTTAGATTGCTTCTTCTGGTACTGCTGCTGTTTCAGAACCTGATGTAAATTTTTATCAAACTTATGGACATTTGGTAATCAATTTGAATGCAAGTAACAGAGAACACTCATTTAGATTGAATTCATTATGCTGTAATTTAGATGTGCTACAATTTCTATGATAAAAGAAATAGGGGGAAATTTCTTCTACTATGTGTGTTAGTCAGCTACAATCAAGTCTAATTAACATCTAAGAATTCAAGAATTATTAGCGCAGAAATATAGATTCTTTGGGAAGGTAATATAATGTGTGATTGGTAATCGAAGGAAATATAGATTCATAGCTAATGTTATCATTCACCCATACATGATTTTCTAACATCTCATAGGATAAAAAATTAAGTAATTCACAATACCATAACTGATAAGTCTTTGGTGCTTTGATTGCTCATGAGGGCTCCCTTCTGGCTTCTATCCATTACTAAGAAATCTACCTTGACTGCATCAGATTCTGGATGGCTATTATTTTACTGGCACATTATAACCAACATGCCTCATCCTGGATTATACTATCAGGACCACACAAAAGAATCAACCTGAGAAAGTTATCGTCATTAAACTACTTAATTAAACAACCCCAGCAAATAATTAAACTAATTCCAACTGGGGTATCTAAATAAGACCATTTTGATCAATCAAAGTTAGAACTAGGCAAAGAAACGTAAAAACTAAAAATAACATTATCATGGTTCAGAAGCAAAGTATAGTTCATGATGCATGGTTGATGGTGTTGCTCACAATAGTTAGGAAACAGTTCTGAAGGAAAGGAAATGGTAGTACCTTGGTAGAGCTGTTGGGAAGCTTATGGTGGAAGCTAGAGGCTCATAGTTAGAATTTGAAGTTGTTACATGGTTTGAAGAAGATCCAATTGGAGTGTAGTGGGTTTTGTGTGTGTGGCATACACTGGAGATTCTTATCCACAAATATTTATCGTAATGAGATTTCGGGGCACTCTTTTGAGGCTTACACAAGAAAAAGACAAATCATGAGAAGATGACTCGAGGAGTGGATTAGGCCACGCCAGCACTCTATTGGCAGGATCAAAATTTACCACGTATCTATTGCCAGGAAACCCACCTTCCAGATTTTTTCAATTTTATTTCTAAAACTCATTTCTTTTCTTATCAATTAATCAAATCTTGTCGTTGAAAGAAGGCTTAATTGTTGTTATCCTGATTAATAACTGTTTGCTTTATTTAACTAACTCATTTTAATGGTTTTCTTACTTCATCTCCTTTATTTGAAATTATAAACTATCAGATTACGTAATTTGGTTGAGATTATAAAATCTATAAATTTCATATAGATCTACACAATCAACAATATGATTTTATTAAGTAATCTGAAAAAATATTCTGAATTGAATACGTTGAAATAATATTTTAAATTCAGAATAATATTTTAATTGTATAATTCAGAATATATTTAAAATAATATAATTCAAAATTTTTGAAATATGTATTTCAAATATAATTTTAAATAGTTTTTTCAGATATAAATTTATTTAATATTTTTTATATTCTGATTTAAAGTAGAAACAAAAAGAGTAAACATGTTAATTAAGATATTTTTCAAAAGATTTCAGAACATATAATCCAAAAGTTACTTTCATATATGATGGTAAAATGGTTGAGGGGGTGAGGGAAGAAATAGTGGAAGTGCAGAAAGTAAAAGCCCTCAATATACTGTTTTCTAAACCAAACTGGTTTGTTTTGCTGCTTGCTACGACCTGGTATCCCTCATCGGGAAAAAGAGGATGTTGAAGGTGTGGAATTGGTACCAGAATTGGCTTTCTGTTCATCCCGTGAAGACCCAAGCCGTGAGTTCTGCCATCCTCTGGGGTGTTGGAGACCTCACTGCTCAGTACATCACTCATGCATCTACAAAAAAGCGACTCCAACTTTCTGTAACAACCCATTTCCCTTTCTCATATTAAGACACTTTTATATCTCTTCTTATCACTGTAATTTTTCAATCAATCTCGCATCTCTCTCTTCTACTTTTTATTCACTTAATGCATTCTGGCTCCTTCAATGGTCAGTTCAAGCAGCCTCTTCTGACTCTAGGATTGTTGTTATGTTAACATATAAGATTAAATATATATTTAGTCCCTTTGTAAAAATTATTTAATTTATTCTTTATTTTCATTGATGGGCAATTTGGTCTTTATTTTTGTAATATTGCATTCGATTCCGTCCTTTATTCAATCGAGTTTTTTTGGCAAATAGTGTAACGGCAAAGCACCAGTATGTCAAATTTTTGTAATGATAGTGGCACATGTTGACACAATGTTTCGCTAGTTAAATTTTAGGAAAATAAAATAAAATGAATAGCGTAAAAGATAAAGATGATAAAACAATGGTTAAGTGAACAAAACTAAGAGGTGGAATTGAATGTTTACTGCAGCGAGAGTTTTCCTTGAGTGAGAAAGTGAATTTGGGCATTTGAGTGGTCGAGAGATAGAAAAAAATTAGGATTGGTTAGAAAAAGGAAAATTAGGGTTCTTCTTCATCAAATTAGGGTTCTTGTTCATTGATTAGAGTTCGTGAAGAGGGAAAATTGCGTTTCGAGAGTGATTTGCGATTGAAGATTAGAGATTGCGCTTGGAATCACGAATATGAGACCCACCGCAACTTGGTTGCCTTCAACTATTACAGCAAGAGGAGGAAGACGAATGGTGACGAGACATACCTCTCAAACACGAATTCAGAATCACCAACTGGATTGTGCACAAGTTTTTTGCTGGCCACAGTTTTGCTTGAAACCCTAATTTCTTTCCCAATTCAATTTCACTAACTTTTAAACCTACAACGGCCATAAAATTTCACTGTGCCAACTTCACTGTCAAAAATTTGACACGTAACCCAAATAGTTCCACGTTGGTTGTCACTGTGTCGTTAACAATTTTAACACCGTTTGCCAAAATGACTCATTGAATGCAATTTTACAAAAATGAAGACCAAATTGACCAAACAACGAAAGTAGGGACCAAATTGAATAATTTTGACAAAAATAGGGACCAAATGTATATTTAAGCCTAACATATACTAAAAATCCTCAATGTTGAAGTGTTAACATGGTTTGGATTCCCAATTGCTTTGTTTTAACTGACACGGCTTTCATTTTTCAAGGCAACTATTTTTTTATTGGTATTTTTGATCGAAGATGGAAGCTGATTTTAATGAAACTATATATACCATTAATACCTAAAGAATCTTTCGGTTTAAGTGGTACACAATATCTCCACTTTGATTTCTTGCTTTGTTGATTTTGAATTTTGATACATCTCTTGGTGGTTTCTTGAATTCTCCTTGTTTGGAAGTTAAGTTGACCTGTGCATTTTTTCGGTTGAACTTGAATGGTTTTAATTTATTGACTAATAATGTTAAGGTTTCTATAAAAAATTATATATGGATTTGGTAGGATTGCGATGCTAAGTTTACGGTCAACTGGAGCCGCTTGGTTGTTACAAGTATGTTTGGATTTGGCTTTGTTGGACCAGTTGGACACTTCTGGTATGTGAATCCTATTTTGTTCAGTTTATTTACCGACTTTCCAGTACTGCTTACTTATTAAATCATGTCTTTATATGACATTGTTTTTTCTTGTAAGTTCTCATGTAACTCACCATCAAAAAAATTCTTAGGTATCTTATCAGTGAGATAGATTTACATTTGTGAAGTAATGAGACAAGCATGATCTTTTATGTCGGACTGGGACTTTGTAAATTAGTTTGTTACAACATGAGATTGCATCAATTTTTTAGACATCGCGCCAAGGACTCTTGTGATTCTTCTGCAATAAGTGCTTCAGATTTAGGAGTTCCCTCTGTCTGTAAATATTTATGCTCTTATTGTGTGTTTGGATCCCCATCAGTGAATCTCTAACGTGCGTCACTGAAGTAACTATTATTTGCATGCATTCTTCTCGGAATTGGAGGTTAGGCATGTTTAGTTTGCCTAAAATATTGGTTGCATAGCTGCTACTAAGGCCTTTTCAATTGTTAAAATTACTTGGAAATTTTCTTTTGGAACATCTAAGGTAAGGATAGTTATGAAGTGAATCAAAAGGTTATAAACAAGGGGTTAAACATTTATGACAGATTCCTTCTTGAATAGGGACAACAGTTTTTAATCATGTGCATATCATTTTAAGTATTTTCTGACCATATCATGTCATCTACATAATAAGTATTTTTTATGTTTTCTAAATGTTCACTGGAATGCAATTGAACCCAATGGATTCCACCTAGTTATAGAGAGTCAAGATATTTTCGTCTGAAAGAAAGTGAGAGAGCATGTTAACTCTGTTGGATCTTAAGTTCACATGGATTGGATATGTAGCTTTCGTTCAAAGGTGGTTGTAATTTCAGAAGACGTTGGGTGGGGAATGCATTGAGCTAGGTTTTAAGTTGATTGATTTGGGATTTTTAGACTGATAGTGTGGCGTTTATTTCACTAACAAGCTTACGGACTAGTTCTGAAAATAATTAGTGGCCTTGCTAAAGGAGCTGTAGTTACATGGAACCAACTTTCATGTCTTGTAGGTATGAAGGCTTGGACAAGTTTATAAGGTTTAAGCTTCAACTAACGCCAAAGTCTGTGAGATCTGTGGCCACCAAAGTGGCAATGGATGGCATAATTTTTGGTCCCTTCCATTTGTTTGTCTTCTTTACTTACATGGGATTATGTGCTGGAAAGAATCTTCCTCAAGTGAAGGAAGACTTGAAGAGGAATTATGTCCCAGCCCTGATTTTAGAAGGTGGCGTGTGGCCAGTTGTGCAGATTTTTAATTTTCGGTATGTTCCTGTGAAGTACCAGCTTCTCTACGTAAACTTCTTCTGCTTGCTAGATAGTGCTTTTTTGTCATGGTTGGAGCAACAGAAGGATGCACCTTGGAAAAAATGGTTTCCATTGTTTCATTCTACGAATGAAAAGGGTGGTCAATGCTGATGAGGACATTGATAGAACAGGAAAAAATGATTGATCACAGATTTTGAATATTTTTTCCCTTTTGTAAGTTGTAATAGATACATCCGGAGATAGATAGTTTACTTTGCTTATTGTTGACTAGGCCTCTAAATTCGCCTCACCTTAGCAACGCTTAAATTTTGATTATGTTTAGTTAAGGCCATTGTTAAACAAATTTAGTAAAATGCAGTCGCTCAGTTTCTTAACAAAAGTAGTCAAACGATTCATTTGATAAATAACATGTCTGAATCTTTGGTATGTGATATAATAGAATTGCATCGTATGATTTATTCTGGATTTGAGTTATTTCCGAGATCAAACATGTCATGTTAGTAATAATAAAATTGTATCTATTATTATTTATTCCATTGTCATATTCATTGAATTCATATGATAATGTCGAATTTGTATTTTCTGTTGGGTTAATTTTGTACTGTTCCTCTAATGTGCTTCTATAATAGATTGATTATCAATAATTTTGATGTTTTTAAATATATTAAAAAGATATTTAAATACAGTGTATTTTCAATTCAGCATAGGACAATACCTAAAATACCAGTAGTGAACTCGATAATATCTTTGATTAAAGTTAAAAACTTATTATTATAATAGAGATTATAATAATGAGAAATAAGTCATATATAATTTTAATTTAAATTATTCTTGATTATAGGATTATTGAGGATAAACATCATTAATTCTGATAGATTAATATGAGTAGTGGTATTTATAAAGATAAAGATTAAAAGATCTCATTTTTTTTAATTACACATATAAATGGTATATATAGAGATATGACCATTGAAGAGACTAAAGGAGAATTCCTAATGTTAATATTATCTTTGAATTGTCAATGAAAAATTCTTTTGAAAAAATATATAATTTCCTTACACTTGAATTTTATCATAAAATTAACAAGTTATTTATTGCACTTTGATATTGGACATCTAATGTTTTGTGATGTTAGTTTAATGATTATTGAGTATGATTAAATTTTTGTGGGATTAATGATTAATCAATAAAGAGTCCATCAACTTTTGATAATGAGTTTGAACTCTATATAAATAAAAACCTTGGTCAGAGTATTATAAATGAAAGGAGTAAAGAGTTTTTTAAGTCATTTACATGTCTTAACTTATTGAAATTTGAGAGTTATACCATAGAATTAACATAACTTAACATAAATATAGTGATGGAATGAAATATTATATTAATCTTTGAGTGGTTCTAAAGTAAAAGATATTTTATACTATTTGAGTGTTAAGAAGTATTGATAGACACCAATCTTCATTAATAAATTAAAGGGTTAATTTATTATAGATTTAGTAATGAATATATGGGATCACACTTCTAATCTTAGTTGGACGAGTAAAATATTATTGATTAAATTAAAAACTTTAATTTTAATTAATTAATATTTTTTAAGTAAAATATTACTATATACTTTATTAACACTAAAAGTATAATTAATATAAAATATGAAAATCTATAAATTGATTGAGTAAAACTTAGTCAATAAATTAATAAGCAAATAAATGTATTTATTAATATCTGATTTGTTACTAAAAGCAACAAATCTAGAAAAAGATTTTAAAATAAAAAGAAAAACATTATGTGAATTTTTTTTATATTTTTCATAAGATGAGATTAAAAC
>Ga0099823_1005329_pt1 | contig 12800 bp, 7 predicted proteins | sample CowpearedBW_FD_76831 | JGI IMG/M metagenome (GOLD analysis project Ga0099823, IMG submission 76831) | Root nodule microbial communities of legume samples collected from California, USA - Cow pea red BW | ecosystem: Host-associated > Plants > Roots > Nodule | place: USA: California | collected... | reverse complement strand
TTACTTAGATATTTTAATTAAGTGATTGTTAGAAATTTTTACTGAACTTTTTATGTTTTAAGGCTCTTCTAGATTAAAATTGGACAACATGAAACTTTATACAATGTTGCAAGAGGTGGACATTGATGAAGTTAGTAATTTCTTTAATATTTTATTTAAAAATAAACTACAATATAAATTGGCAGTGATTTTTTATTTGTTTGTTTTTCAAGAATCAATCGGAGAAAGGGGACTTGTTGATCTAAACACTAATTATGGTTAAATATTTATTTTTTTAAATATTTTTGTAAATACCCGCGGATACCCGTGGATACTCGCGGATATGAAAAAAATAGACGGGTACTCGCATAACGGATATCCGACGGATATGGATACGGATACGGGACAAATATTTATCCAGCGAGTAGGGTACGGAAGAGCTACTACCTGTACCCCGCCCCGTTGACATCCCTATTCCTAATTATATGAGACAACTACAACAAAAACAATCACATGTACTCTTATTATTGCTAAAACAATTTATAATGTTAATTAAACAATAAGATTGTATACAAATAAATAGAATAATTATACTTTTATAGATCCATTATTTCATTTGATGTCTCTCTATCATGTGCTTTTGTTTTGAGATAAAGGTCAAGAATTACAAAATTGAAATGGGACATTGTTATACCTCTTCAAACCTCACATATATGATAGAATATAAGTTCATGAGTGTACACTATAATTTATATATTGTTTGTTTCGGAAAAGAAAAGTTGAATTCAGCAATTGGGTTAGGGTTGAGCATCTTCCCATGGGGTTGCATTCTTCCCAATCTTGTGAAGAACCCTAATAACTTCTTCCGTTGTAACATCTCCTGTTACCATCACCTTGTTCAACTGTTTGTCTGCGTTATACGTCTCAATATCTGCAAAAAAATTATTCACAGTAAACAAGAGATCAAGTTCACAACATAGTAAATTAATTTTATGTACCAAAACCTAAACCTAATTACATTTTGGAAATTAGTTGCATATACCTTCGATCTTCTTGATGGCCTTAAGAATTTTCTTGATACACTCGTCACAGTGTAAACCAACCTTCACTTCCACCACCTGAGATACAAAAACAAGAAACTTTAACGACTTTTATTTCTGTCTCATATATATAGCTGAAAACAAAAGGATGAATGAGCCAAGTAGGAAAGTTTCTTACATTTGCCATTGTAATTTATCTGTGAGAGAAAAATTGGCAAAAAATTCGAGTCTCTGATGTTAGAAGCGAAGAGAAGGCAGAAGAAAGAACAAGGAAAAGAGTGTTATGAGATGCTTCCATTTTTATATGAAAAAGCATGCAGTGAAGAATCTGGTTCTGCATATGAAAGATGGAATCTTTCACTTTGTGTGAAGGAAAGGTGCATAAAACTTTATTCCAAATTGTTGATCTGGGAATTACTGGCTTCCACTAGCACAATCTCCCAATAAGGAAGAGGAATGCATCAGCCAACAAATTATTTCTGAAGCTTTCATTTCTCAAACTGGGATAATGCTGAATTATTTGGATGAAGGAGACTGCAAAATGCTAATTAATTTTATTTTCTTTATTGTTAAAATATTTTTATTTTCATTATTTATTAGTCCCTTATATTTGATTATTGTTGACATGTAATTGAAAACTCCTTTTTCCTTTCTCCACAAAGACTGTCCTATTCCATATATAGTCTCAAATTATTTGCTAATTGCTCATTCAAGTACGTAAAATATTCTTTTATGTATTATAAATGTGATTGCTACAACAAGGTCTAAAAACCATTATTACATGAAATCGTTTATTTTACCAAGACACGAGTAACATTTTTTAAGAAATCTTAATATAGTTGTTTTATTTGTTTTGACATTCCTATTGGGAGGGCCTTAATTTGTGACAACTGAAACACCTAACAATGGATTTGTGGCACATGTTGCTAGAGTCTTGTCTTTCTAATTAAACAAACCACATAGTTGAATTTGTGAGCTATGGGAAACAAAATATTTTCCGCCACTTTTGTTTTCATCAGAGTTCATTTTATTTGTAATCATGGATAGGTGAAGTAGTCCTTCATGCTCTTAAAATTTTTATAATTACCAACGTATTATTATTGACGATAATAAATTTTGAAAATAATTTTTTCAGTAAATTTAACTTTATTAGTAGATTTTTCTGATAAATTTTACAATTTAATTTATTAACAAATATTTTCGTTTTGACAATATCTGTTAATAAATTACAATTTTATCATTATAGGATATTTTTTATAATAACTTATAATTACAATTATCTAACGATAAATCCGTTGACAAATATAATTATCCTCAGTAACTTATAATAACAATTATTGATGAAATTTCTATTAAGAAGAGATGGGTGAAAAAAGATGACTAGGTTCACCTCATATTAAGGAATATTTTTCTAAATACTTCTTCATCAATGATTTGATCTTTTGGCAAAAATATTTCTTTGCTTGAGGATTTTGCTGAAAACAGTGTCATTGTTATCGATAGAGTAAACATTGTATGCTAAACATAATAAATGTTATACAAATAGCATATAGTGTATGCATAATAAATAGTGCTTCATAGTACTTTTGATAAGCTCTTGTCAAAATAGGTCTAAACTAGATAATAATACCTAAGTTGAGCAGGTTTAAGATATCCTAATATTTTAATTAACAACTCACCTTAATTTAACATGATGATTCTATTTATAAACAGTAATGGTATGATATGGTCTAAGTATCATCTCTAATTTGTATGAGCAATCCTATCTCGACTTCTGTGTAGAAAAAAATTGATTAAAATATCTTTTTAGTTCCAATTTTCGTCAAATTTTGTTAAATAAGTTCTAATTTTGGTTTTGTGTTCAAATAAGTCTCAATTTTCGTCAATTTTATTCAATTGAATCCTTTTTTGCTAACATCATTTAAATCATTAACGACCACGAGTAGTATGTGTGTCACTTCGTGGTTTTTTTAAATTTTTTTTAGTTTTTTTATTTTTTTTAAATTTTAAATTTTTTTTGAATGTCCACGTGTCAACCCAGTAGCGTGTCATCTGTCAAAATCAATGTTCTATATTTAATTTGGTCCCTATATTTGTTATTTTTGTTCAATTTAGTCCCAATTTTGTTTAAAATTGACCAATTTTATCCCTATCGAAGATGTGACCAAATTTAATTTTTATGTCAAAGTTATAATGATGTGAATTTTAATATATTATATAAAAATATTTAATAAAAAAATGTGAATTTTAATATAAAAATTAAATTTGATTTCAATTTGGAGAGAAACCAAATCGGTTCATGTTAACAAAAATTGAGACTAAAAGTAATAAATATAAGGACCAAATTAAATATAGAACATTGACTTTGACACCTGACACACGGTTGGGTTGACACGCGAACATTTAAAAAAAATTAAAAATAAAATAAAAATAAAAAAATCACGAAGTGACACGTGACAGCCACTGTTCATGATCGTTAATGATTTAAACGGTACTAGCAAAAAAGATCAAATTGAACAAAATTGACGAAAATTGAAATCTATTTAAATATAAAACCAAAATTAGAATTTATTTGATAAAACTTGATAAAAAAGTATTTTAACCGATAAAATTTTCTTGTAAGATGTTTAAATCCGACAAATAGCATTTTACACGGTAATAAAGTTTTAACTTGGGAAGTTAATGTTTTAGATAAATTTAAATGACTTTGCTCTGTCCTTTGTCCTTCCTATCTCTCTTTTGCTGAAGCATGGCCAAGCTGGTATTACACAGTGGATTGTAGTAAAGTACGATAAATTATTATTTTGATTGAAGGAAACACTCTTTTAAAACCTTTTCTTACCAACTATCTCCACTTTTCCTTAGATAAATAATTATTACAAAACATTCTAAATAATAGTACGCATTTAGATCACTTTAAAATATCAACCTTCTCCTTTGTGTAGCCAATGAATCCAAAGTAATAATTAGTTTGATGAGTATTTTAAAATATATCAAGGGAGATGATTCGTTGACACTCTACAATTAAAAATTACATCCACATGATAATTTAATACATCAATATTTTAGTTATATCTCTTTTATATTTTAATGTAAATTATTACATTACGAAAATAGATGTAAAATAAATATATTTTATTTTACATGATGTCAAAATATTTTTTTTTTATAACCAGTTACATGGTATACAATCTCAGTTTTAATATGTATTTTTCACAGACATATTTATAATTGATTATAAGTAATGTTATAATTAATTATGCATGTATCATTTATAGCTAACTATATATAAATATATTTTTTATGATAATAATAAATAAAATCATTATAATAAACAAAATAATCTTTCTCCTTACTCATGTTCTTTTTTCAAATTAAACTCTTATTTTTTTTCTTATTTCTTACGTTTTTCTCTGTGTGTGTCTCAAATTAATAATTAATGAAAAATACATACATAAAATTGAAAGTCAACATACTAATAGTTTACACGTTTGAAAAAATAAATACAAATACTTAACATCTATTAACGTTAATTGAGATCTATTCCACCTGCACATGGTATCTGTACTTAAATTTGAATAAATAATACACACAATAATAAGATAACATATGATAATAAATAAATAAATAAATAAATGTATATAATCATCTTTGAAGTAGTGGGAACAATAAATTCTGATTCTCAAAAGTAACATGTAAATGAAAATCTTAAATTAGTTTTAAAGTGATATAGCATTACATTAGTTTTAACCATGCCATTATCATCAAAAAAGCGTTACCCATGTTTTACGTTAGACCGTTGACGAGGTCCTTTTACAGTTCCTTCCCAACAACATTATACAATTAGAAGAAACTAAGAATTCAAGGCAATTGCCAATCATAGCACGCCACCTGTTTTTCTGTTCACTTTCTCTGTACCAAATCCCAATTCCTGATTTGCTCTTGCCCCTAGATTTTTTCCCCTTTCTTCTCCTTCATTTTCCCAAAAAGTTTCAAGCTTTGATCAAACTGAATCATGGGGAACGCCCTGAGGTTTCTCTACGGGCATTGCTGCAAGCCCACTGCAGCTGGTGATTCTGATTCACTTGGGCCTCACGGCGTGTCCTCTGCCACCGTTGGTGTATCAGCACTTGCCCATGATCTCTTTCACTTTGACATCACCTCGCAGGTGCATGCATTTTGCTCCCTTCATCCTTTGATCAGGAACTCACTCTTTGTCTGATTCTGTTTTTCAGCTAATTTGGCATGTTCAGTTCGTGAGGTTTTTATGCTTTTCAGCTATTTTAGTACACTGATTTTGTGAGGTCTCTGTGTTTTCCCTTTTCAAATCTTTTAGGTCCCGGAAGGACTCAGCAAGCATGTTGTGTCTTCTAAGAAGGCTCAGGCTAATTGGTATGTTCTGATTAACTTATGTGAGAAACTTTAGTTTGTTCTATTTTCTTGCATGTGATTGTTGAGAAAAATATTTTGCCTTTGAACTATGTGTGCGTGCCCTTTCTGTTCCTTACAATTTTTTTGAAGGTATAGAAAGTTAGTAGATGCTTGGAAAGAGGCAAAACCCCCTCCTAAGACACCTGAAGAAGCAGCTACACTTGTCATTCAGACATTGAAAAGGCACCAAAAAGCAGATGTTGAGGTTTGCATGAACTTCCTAACCTTGAATTAAGTATGAGTGCACTCTAATGTTATGTTACCTTACCAAAGAGGCCAAGCTACCTGCAAAAGAAAAAATTCATTGTGGATGAAATTTATGTTGCTTCATTTACAGGGATTGTTGGCTTTCTATGGTCTTCCTCCGCCACACACCCTCGTTCAAGGAACTGCTCAAGCCCCTTCATCCTTGCCTGATGGAGTTCAATTTGAAATGCACACCTTGCCTGTAAGAATATAACATTTTCATGCAATCTATAAAATAATAAAATCATGTGTACTTGTGCTGAAAATGTGGTTTCTGACAAAATGACATTGTTCATCATTGTTTTCAATGGGACCAGGTTGATGCAAGAGCAGTAGCAGATGGGGATACCGTAACAGTGTATGTCAGCACAACAGACCCCAGAGAATCAGCATTTGTCCCTGGCAACGTTCATGCAGCAGCAGTGAAAAGATCAGAAGCACGTGCCCGGAGGAACTTTCAAGACGCTGATGCATTTCACAAACAGATAATTGATGCAGGATATCGGTTGGTTTGTAGTTTCCCAGCTTCTTATAGCTTCATATGTCTATGCTTCCAACACATGCTATTTTTCTTCTAATTGTTTGGCTATTTAGGGTGATTCCTGGTGAAAACGAGGAAATCCTAGCTAAGAAATATAGGATTCGATTAAGGTAATGACTGAACAAACACTAGTGATAGAATGTTGAGTTGTTTTGGAAGCCGGTAATGAACTCTAGAAACAAAACAGGGGAATTGATGCACCAGAAAGTGCAATGCCTTATGGAAAGGAAGCTAAAGCTGAACTGGTCAAGCTTGTTCAAGGAAAGCCTTTGAGGGTCCTTGTTTATGGAGATGATCGCTATGGTCGTTGTGTAGGTGATATCTATTGTAATGGCATTTTTGTACAGGTAATCATTTCATTGTTTTACTCTGAATCTATACGTGTTTTTATTAGTTTCTGAGTTTTTCATTTTGATTTTCATTTATGACTAGGAAATAATGTTAAAGAAGGGTTTAGCATGGCACTACACAGCCTATGACAAACGGCAGGAACTAGAAACAGTAATTACTGACCAATGTTATGGTTCTTTCATTGTTTTTCAAAGTTATAAATATCCTAACTTTCTTGAGTTGTTATGTTAGTGGGAGAAACAAGCCAGAGCAAAGCGTGTTGGGTTATGGGCTTCAAAAAATCCTGAAAAGCCATGGGATTGGAGAAGAGAAAGAAGAGAAGGTGCATGACAACACATAAATTCACACCAGAAGAATTACCAGGGTGCCTTTGTCAGCAATTTTTTGTGAAAAAACTCAAACCAAAGGTCCTTCATTCAATGTTAATGTATCATTTGTTTGACAAACTGTGTGTATATACAAAACAACTGTGAACAAACTAGGTATGCTTTTCTATGGAATGCTTGGATCATTGACAAATCTGATTTCAGACATCTCAAACAATTTCTTTTTTTGGACAGACAAATTATTATAGTGTTGATAAAGTGATTTACATTTGCATATCTTTTTCATTTGTAGATAATGTAGAGTTTGAAATTAACGTGAGGTTAGAATATTACTTCTTTAAAAAGGTTAATATAAGATTTTGTCAAAATATAAACACTTACATCACAGAGACATCAATTGGAAAATCTTCTAATTCAAATGAAATATAGTCATGCCTATACTCTTCTGGTGGCACCAAAGTCTGCCATATAACTAACACGTTTGCATTTGGGGTATAAATGTTTCAACTTAATCAGTTGCAAAAGAATTGTCTTGGGGAGGTAGAAGATTTTTCATAGCCATAATGATGTTTAATCATAAATCAAAGTCCTAAAATGTTGAATTTCAAAAGCTAAATAATTTGTCATGTTCTATGAGCACAAATTATTTTCCATACCAATTATTTCATTAAAATATGTAAAAAATATTATAAATAGAAATTAAATAAAGATAAGAAATTTACGATCACTCGGCCAACTGAATTAGATTTGCTTAACAAAACATATAGATGTTAGATAATACATGATATCATTATTAGTAATAAATAAACCAAGATTTATTAATCGTGTTTGTTAAAAAAAATTCAATGTAATATAAATTATGAAATGTAAAATGAAAAATGAATTTCTTGAATAGATTCTATTGAATTTGGTAAAAAAATTAAGAAAATCATTCGATTCAATTTAGAATATACTTATATTCATACATATAAATTTAGTAATATTAACATCATACTTTTAAATCAAACCGATTATAATCAATATAGTTACAACGCTAATTAAACAGAAGCCAAAAATCAATCTATTGAAGACCCTTTAATTAAATGAGAGCATATCCAACTTTAATACTAAAATAAATTGATGGTATAATTAAAATAATAAAATTAAATCAGATTGTTCTGTCTCCTACACGCGCCCCCTCCAATACAATATCACACCTTTAACAAAAAGATGCTCCTTGTTGTGATTAATAACATCACAGAAAGATCACAGTAATGCATTCATGGATATATCTTGGATTGAACAAGCTGTATCCAATGCCTTGAAATGAACAGGGAAACTCAACAGCAGTGAACAAGTTATTTGGAGAACCAGACCTGGTTGTGTATACATAATCATTTATTTTAACTCTCACAAGAAGGAACACGGTAAGATTTAAGAATGTACAATGTTCTCTACAACCTTTTCCTCTGTCGTCGAAATCATCTCATCTTCGGGGAAAATTGTAAGGAAAACCTCAAAAAAGAAGCAAAAGGACCTTGGTTTCAAGCAGACATCTAATCAATTAATTACACAATGTGACTGATGTTCAACATCAAGAATGTACTTCCTAAAAATTCAAGGCTGATATACAGTGTGAGAACTGAGAGGATAAAACCATGAACTAGGATATACTAAGCACAAAATTCAATGGACCATCCCCTATAATGCCATGTTTAGTAGGAAGCAGAAAGCATCACCGCTTTTCACCTTCAAGGAGTAAGAGATTCCCTTTGCATTAATGGTGGAATAGGTGGGTTCATTGTATCATCTTTTCCTCTTTCAGAAAGCTCTTCTTTTACAGTAGATAGTGGTCTCTCTGGACTACGATATTCCTTCAAGAAACTACTTGAACTTAGAGGACTGGATGGCTTGATCATAGAAGGGGAAGAGTTGTTACCCAAAGGAGAACTTGTGCCAGATTTGATTGATGCCACATCTTCACGAGGCAAAGGTGACATTGGCTGTTGGTCACTATAAGAACCTTCTTTTCTGCATAATTTGTCTTCTACAATGTCATAGCTATTTGCCGTCCTTACTTCTTGAGCAAGAGAGCACCAGCAACAACATAACCAAAGCGTGCAATCGGAAGCTGAAGGCTTGCCAAAACAAAAGTTATAAGAAGGCAAATTGAACCTTTTTCTCATCTGGATCCTCCAAAAGCCACCATAGAGTGCACCAAAAAAACAAAGAATGATCCCAGTAGCCACTAGAGCCTGTCTAACAGTGTCATTCTCAATATTAACAGCAGCCAAGGTAAAAATCCAGAAGGGAGCCATACAGAACAGCATAAAAGTAGCAATGTGAACGTACATGTTTCCAAAGCCAAGCCTCTCCATGTTCCAACCAAAGACACAAAATGTACAGAAAAGTGATAGATATGCTTGCGAAATGTCATCCCAAATGTCAAGTATTCCTCCACTCCACTGTGGTCTACTTTCAATAACCCTCTGTTGCTGTCTAGATGCAAATGAATATTTCTTCTGAAATGATTTCACTCTCAGCTGGTCTTGCCTCTGAGCAACAGAATCTTCAACCTGTGCTTCTTCATCCATCTCAGAATTATAATCTTTACCCAGAGGGCTAAGAATGGAATACAGACCAGCCACTGCAGGTGCACCAATAGCAAAAGATATGCATATTCCAACTCCTATGGCGGGGCGGTCAGATCTATTATACCCCCAGTTTAGACCACAAAGTGCATATTGAGCAAAACAGTTCAGATTAAGGAGAATGATCACTACCATCATGTGTGCCCACTCATGGGGCTTATAAGTCCCATTCTTGCAATACACCTTTCGAAGTTTTGGGATATCTTGTGGATTCCACCTGCACAGAAGCACAAGGTGGTAGCACCTCTTTGGATGCTGGTACAAACACAACAGTGTAAACAGTGCATTGAGTATTTGATTGTTCACTTCAAACCATGTATTTCTCTGAGACTTACTTGGCAGCGCACTATTCAACATGCCAGTCATGACAAGGAACAGAATTGCACCAGAAACAGCAACACACAAGATCCACACAAAAAGGGCCATGTTCATCGGGTCCCTAATCCATTCAACAGACATCTTCTTGAGTGAACCCCAGTCAAGCTTCTTAGCAAACATGCCACTGAAGCGCTCCCTCAAGCGAAGAGAACTCGGTGAAGGCACACCCTGTGAAATCTGGTCCTTTTCTGTTGCAAGCCGCTTGAATTTTGCAGATGCAGACCCAAATTTCAACAAGTTGATCCTATTGGGAAGAAAACTCAAGGTGCTCTGGAACTTCCTCTGAGAGTTTTCATCTCCCACCAGCGTTCTTCCAGATGTTGAAATATCTATGGAAGCAACGTCATTTACTTTATTTCCATTAGATTCCTCAATTTCATCTTTACCATTATCAACCGTAACCATTCTGATATGAAGCCTGAACCTTCTCAATCAAAATCAGAACCCTATAATGACTGTTAGGAACAAAATTAGCGAGGATAAGAACAGAACATTTGTGATAAATTTCAAACCCATATCAAATTTCATGGGTATTCATTCGCACAAAGACAAAAATTCAGACTTTTTTTTAATATATGCGACGATAACCTAGTAAACAGATCATCATTCACTTTAGTTAATTATAATTCACAACCTACAACAAAAATATCAACTGACAATTACACAAAAACTAATGTAAATAACACCAATAGATTCGTCTCAAGAAAAAGAGCAAAGAAAAAGAAAAGAAAAAAAAAGAACAACAATATCAAAGGTTGAAGGTACGAGGCGTTAAGAGCAAGCAAGTAAACGTACCTGTAAGGTGACAAAAAAGGAAGAACGAGTTTGAATCCAAGGAAGAGTTATATTCTCTGTAAAAACTCACAAGCAAATAACGAATCTAAACTCTGGAAAGTGCAAACTGTAAGACGTAAAACAAAGAAATCGCATATGAAACGAACGGAAGAGTTGTTTGTTTCTCTGCATCTGGTCAAAGGGATTGCAGAATGCCAATTCCCCGAAAACTAAAAGGAAGTACACATTGAAAATATTGAAAATTTATTTGATGGGTCAAAATTGAAAATTAAATTTATTTTTTCTTCAAACAACCATGACGACAGTCGCACTGTGTGGTTGAGTCAAAAAGAGGATAATAAAAAACGATATATCATGTGTTTTTTTTGTATTATTCAGACAATTATTACATTAGTGGAAACAATCAAGAAAAAAGAAAATTTCGAAGTTTCTTTAAAAAAACAAGGAAAATTTGGAGGTGGGGCCCCTTTTTGTATTTATATTATTTATTTAAATAAGTTATTTTTTTTTTCTTTTTAATAATGTTTATTTAAACAACACAGGTTTGCTTTATTTTTTTTTTCTTTATGTTCCATTTTTTTCTTTCTTAATTTACTCCACTTTTAAAAATTCAAACTGTCGGGTTATAATTTATCTAGAAGCTTATCATTGTGGAAGGGAAAGACAGGTCCAATCAGCCACTGCTACCATGACAAATACACTAATTAATATCATCTTTCTTTCTTTTTCGTGTCACTCAATTTATTCAATCTTTATTTATCGTAAACTTATAATAACATGATGGTTGCTTTATTCCTGCCACTTTTTTTCCTTACGTGTATGATTTATTATTCTGCGAAAAAATAATATTGTATTTTTTAACGTATAATTAAGTAGTGTAAACACGCGTAATAATTGTTTCGGCAGATGTTTAAAATAGAAATTTTCTTGTTTTGTTTAGAAGGTCAATATCTTCTTTTATGTCGGCTGAGCTGAGCTGTGCACAGTAGATTATGCAACTATTCAACGGTTCTATGTAGTAAGCTATTTAAAATTAAATAGATATTAGTGAAGATGATATCACTTTGAACAACTATGCGATGTTGTTTATTTCAGTGTTTATATCTGGTTACTACCTGTTTCACAACATCAAATAATATTAAATAATAATAATAATTTACTATTATCATATATCTACCTATAGTTTTTGTGTATATGATGATGTATGTACGATTATATTTATGAAGAAGAGATGAACACATAGAGTTAAAATACAACTAATTGACAATAACAACTAAAACATTATTAGTTAACTGTCTTCCACCTATAAGGCTTTAGGTTGGAATGCAACTACTAACAAAGATGACAATCAAGGTGTTTCTTTTTGAATGAGTTGAAAAATTAACAGGTAAGAATTTTAGACCTTTTTCATTCTTCCAAATAAATTGCTATTTTAAAGTCTCTTTATGATCAAAACTGCCCAGGATATGTATGCAAATCCAATAAAAGTGGATCAACAAATGAGACTCTAGCTACCTCAACATATTCATTTCAAGAATTCATGAAGACCACTTCAATTGAAACTCAAAGCAAAGTACAATTTATATTAGTAGTGAGATGAACAACTAGACAAAGAAGCATAATACAAGATGAAAAAAATATCAAACAAGATATCCAACCATAAGGAGACTATTATCCAATTCAAGTAAGATCATCCTCCTCAAGTTCTTTGGCTTTCAGTTTCTCCTTCACCCTCAAAAGAAGTGTTGTCTTCCAAGAATCCTACAAAACATTGACGTAAACACTCGATGTTGATCAAATGAGAGTTTAAGTTAACAATAACAACAGTTCATAACTGGGTTCAACATAGTAGTACACAAAATAATGAGAATTATTTTTCCTCAACGTTCATCTCGCAAATAAAATTGTAGAATTCTATTCCATTTTATGTTGTCTGACTGAAATTTCTCAATATAACCAGTGCAGAAAAAAAAAAATCTTCCAACCTATGTTTTTAAATGAATAAATCAATATTTCACGGGAACATTCAAAGCAGATGCAAATTAGAGACACAAGATCACTAGATTGCTGACATTTGGGTTAA
>Ga0099823_1005328_pt1 | contig 12801 bp, 16 predicted proteins | sample CowpearedBW_FD_76831 | JGI IMG/M metagenome (GOLD analysis project Ga0099823, IMG submission 76831) | Root nodule microbial communities of legume samples collected from California, USA - Cow pea red BW | ecosystem: Host-associated > Plants > Roots > Nodule | place: USA: California | collected... | reverse complement strand
TATATATATATATATATATATATATATATATATATATATATATATATATATATATCGAATAAAACATGTTATTGTTGTAATTAAAATTATATACTTGAATTGAATAGTTGAAAGCATTTTTTTTAACAGAATGAATTAAAATTAAAGAGAGCACTTGAGGGGTGCTCTAACCCATATACAAAAACAATGTTATATACATTGATGCTCTAACTTACCATCATAATTTCATTATAACAAAAAATCAACTAAATCAAACCCTCGTGATCCAACATTATAATGCACCAATGAAGTGTGATAGATGTATGTGTGCCTCCCTTAGGTATACATCTGACATATATGAGACTCCAATACAATCATTTTGCCATCTCTGTCGTGATAAAGCTTCATGGTGCGAGTGTTTTAAGGCTCCAATACAATCAATTTTCCATCTCTATCGTGATAAAGCTTTGTGGTGCAGAGTATGCATGATATTTGCTGCCTCTTCAAGTTCCCCTTTTGCATTTATAGTTTCCTTTGAGCCCTCTTCTTCGAAATCAGTGTTTGCTTTCCTATCACACTTGAACACACAAATTACTATATCACAGAAATTTTAAACATGTATATGGGAAGAGGTACCAATCACTATATGAGAACTTCACAGTTGGGATCTTATGTTTCGTCCATACCCAAGTTGTCACTTGTGCTTGATCAAAAATTTCTATTGGATTAATTTTCTTATGATTAAAAATTACGTCATTCCTATGTTTCCAAATTTCCCCTATAATAGCTAGCCACATTCCTTTCCACACTAAGTTTTGCCTACTATTCAAGTCAAAGAGATGAAAGTGTTGAAAATTGGCCCTAGCTTTGACGTGGTGCACTATGCTCACCCCCATCCACCTATCGCACATGTTCCACACCTTTTGGGACACCGAACATGAGAAGAACAAATGTTCTTCATTCTCTTCGTATGCATAACACAGTTCGCAAAGGCTTTATTTTGGATGGACCCCATTGCTTGTAGATTGGCCTTGGTTGGTAATCTGTCTAAGAATACCGTCCAGCCTAGCATTTGAGCCTTTGGAATTACTTTTGTGTTTCATAGCAGTTTAAAGTCTTTATTGCCTTCTATTTCAACGATTCCTTGCAGCGTATTATAAGATGCCTTTACCGAAAATATCCCATCTACTTCTCCTTTCCATTTCCAAGTATCAGGGTTGCCCTTACATAACTGTTGGCCATTTATAACACAAAGTAATGTTCTTCTATTGTAGTCTCCCAAACAAATCTAGATCTTCTCTAAGTGAGGTCCCAGGTCCAAACATTTTCTTCCCAATGTTCGACCTCCCCAATAACTCTATCTTTACACTCTGATATCAAGTACAACCTAGGAAACCTATACGCGAGTGTTTCTTCCCCTACCCATTTGTCTTCCCAGAACTTAACTCTTTCCCTTTCTCCTACCACCCACTCAAAGCATTTATCAAACCAAAGTCCTTGCATCGTGTTACCGCATACCTTGTGAATGTTGATCCACCACCTTGAGGAAGATCTTAACATGATGGGATCATCGAGGTTCCTCCATGATCCATATTTAGACTCCAGGACCTGTTTCCAAAGACAGTTATCCTCCATTCCTAACCTTCATTTCCATTTTGCTAAGAGTGCACCATTAATTTTTTGAATGTCTCTTAAGCCCAAGCCCTCTTCCTCCTTTGATTTGCAGATATTTTCCCATTTAACCCACATTATTTTACTATCATCTGAACCCCATCCCCAGAGAAAGTTCCTTTGAATTTTTAAGAGTTTATTGCTCACACATCTTGGCAATTTATAGAAAGATAGGTAGTATAATGGAAATGCAGATAAAACTGATTTGATTAAGCATACCCTACCAGTGATACCAATAAGTTTGCCCTTCCAATTAGATAATCGGGTTTTGACCTTCTCGGTCATAGGTTGCCAAAATTGTTTGAGCCTTGGATTCCCCTCGATTAACATTCCAAGGTACACAAACGGGATTTTCATATGTTTGCAATTTAGTGTTTTCGAGAAGATTTTTAACATAGATGTGTCCATGCCCATTCCTCCTACTTTAGTTTTGGAAAAATTAACCCTTAGCCTAGACGCCAACTCGAAGCACTTTAATACAACTTTTAATGTCCTTGCATTTTGAGCTTTTGTTTCACACAAGAACAATGTATCATCTGCAAACTGTAATAGCCCCACATTAGTTCCATTAGAACCCACTTTTATCCCGTGTATAATTCTTTCTTAACAACTTGTCTTACTAGCCCTACTAAACCCTCTGCTACAATAAGGAATAAGAATGGAGCCATAGGGTCTCCTTGCCTAAGACTTCTCTTAGGAACAAACTCCTTAGTAGGGCTCCAATTTACCAAAACTAATGTAGTCTGAGCGGACCATTCAATCTTTAGAAGACTTATTGAGGTCTTGTGTGTTAGATCACATGGGAAACTGGAATGATGTCCTACCTTTGGTGGAGTTCACATACAATAATAGTTACCACTCTAGTATTGGCATGGCGCCTTATGAAGTATTGTATGGAAGAATGTGTAGAACTCCATTGTGTTGGTATCAGGATGGTGAAGCATTTATGCTGGGTCCTGAGTTTCTGCAACAAACGACTAGTAAAGTCAAGCTAATCCAAGATCGGATGCGTGCAACTTAGAGTAGGCAAAAGTCTTATGTTGATAAGAGGAGACGACCACTTGAATTTGATGAAGGAGACCAGGTGTTTCTCCGGGTTACTCCAACAACAGGTATCGGAAGGGTTCTTAAATCAAGGAACTTGACTCCGAGATTTATAGGACCTTATTAGATTACACGTAGGGTAGGAACGACGACGTATGGGATTGCTCTACCACCTCACTTAGCCAAAATGTGTTCCACGTCTTACAGTTGAGGAAATAAATTGCAAGTCCAAATCATGTGTTGGAGTCATATGAGGTGCAAGTGATTGATAATATACTTGTGAATAGTGATTGATATCATGATTATAAGATTATAATAGTTATCACGAAATGTGAATTGGAATAGTGGTTGTGCTTTGGTCTTATGAGTGGAAGGTCACGGGTTCAAACCTTGATAGACAAGAATTAACCTTTATTTTTGCCAAGTTTAGCTTAGAGTGAATGTGAACAATTAGAGAGAACCCTAGCAGAAGGGGTAGCCAAAATGGGGCTGAAAAACCACCAACTAATGGTCTTGAATAGCAATTAAGCCTACAATAAATCCAATTTCGTTTTTTTTCATTAACCCACCTTAAGCACATCTAAAAGGCAACTTGGGAGAGAGAAAAGAGGTTTTGGAAGGTTAGTTTTCTAGGGGTTTGCAAGGGCACGAAATTGGAGTGAAAGGGTGGGCATTTGAGGCTGTTGAAAGGAGGAGCTAGGTTGTCTATTGATCAAGGAGGGATTCTAAAAATCTGCATCTTTTGAGCGAAGGCGTCCAGGTTAGGGGTGCTGAATTATGTGCATTTTATCTGAGTTGTAGTCCTGCGTTTTACTCTCAATTGGGATTTTATGTGTTGTGGTTTTTTGGTATAAAGTATACTGCAAATGATAATTTGGAAGAGAATGTGGGTGTCAAGTCTTTTGGGTATGAAATAAGCAATGTGATGAGGGTTTCGAGTACTGTTATTGAATCATGGTTATGCTTATGCATTTTGGGGATTTAAACTTGTGTAAAATGTGTTTTAAAGTTTGATTGATGGTACATAATGAATGAAATCTGAAGGTATTGTAAATTGGTATTGGTGTTGTGTTTCTGGTGCGTTAGCAGTGGCGAAATTCTGCAAGTTTCGCCCAAGCGACCCCTTCTCGCCTAGGCGAGAGTTGCAAGGTCTTGTGTTGGGTGCAGGTTCGCCTATCTCGCCTAGGCGACCCAGTATTAGAGTTGAGCGACCTGTTTCTCACTCAGGCGAGAGACGCTCGCCTAAGCGAGGTTGTGATGAAGTTGCGCGTGTTGAGCGCGACTTCTCGTCCAGGCGAGGAGTTTTTAGATTTTGAGCGAATCAGGGTCTCGCCCAGGCGAGATGACCTCACCTAAGCGAGATGTCGTGGTCATGTGTGGTGTTTTGCTTGTATTTTAGCCCAGGCGAGATGGAAATGGGTGTTTGGGCGAGAGGATCTCGCCTAAGCGAGGTAACGTGCTGTTGTTGCTATTTTAAACTCGCTTGGGCGAGGTGGATTAGCCTGAGCGAGGCTGAGGGTCTAGCTTGGGTGAGAGGTCCCTAGCTTAAGCGAGTTTATGCGAGTTTCTATGTTTCTATGTGCTTGTGAGTGTGTTTTGGTTGTTTATACCAAGTTTAGGTTGTATATGCATGTGGTGTGATGCTTGGGCTTGAAGGACTAAGTCCAATAGGGGTCTGGGATGTGCTTGGTGGTTGGACACATGATAGGCACGAAACTGGTTGAGTTCCCGTCGGCTACTAATGGGCGAGGAGTCCTTAGTATGGTGATTGCATGTGTCGGGCGCACGATGGGCAAGGAACTGTTATGTTCCCGTCGACTACTATTGGACGAGGAGTCCATAGTATGGTGATTGCATGCGTGCCAGGGTCTAAGTGTGAGACTTGGATGTTTTACTACAGACGAGGAGTCTGTAGGGCAAGACTATAAGCGGGATAGGCTCATAGGGTTGGACCACGAATGAGTTAGTTTCGTGGGAGCACAAAGAAGTCCCAAGACCTAGTTCATGCATATGACTCATGAAGGACTATGAGGTCATGGTTGGGTTTTGAAAAGCATGAAATATTATTTATGTTGTTTTAGGGATGGGTGGCATCTTTATTTCATGTATTGGTTTATATATTGTGCATAGCTCACCTTTTCTGTGTGTGTGTGGCAATGAACGAATAACTTGTTATTCGGGAGCAGATGATTTGACAAGTGGGCCAGGAGATGCTTAGATTCAGAGCGAGGGATAGCATGGGATTTTTGTATATATGTTTACTATTTTAGTTTTTAGATAATTATGTAACCTTCGGGAGCCATTTTAATTTTATATCGGTTTTATAATTATGGACTCCGGTATTTATTGCATTGTATAAAAGATTTGAATTTCTCGCATTTTTGGGAAATGGTTTATTTATAAAATGTGGGATTTATTTCATTTTAGAATTTATTTATTATATATTAGTAATATTCCTTAAGGATGTTACAAAAGACGCATTGCAACCTTTTGGAATTTTCCTTTCTCTCAAGAACCATCTAACCGCTTGATTGAAATCATCCTTCAATGTATCCCAGTTGTACTTTAGAAACATAAAGTTAAAACCATCTAGACCAGGACTTTTAGTCTCTCCACATTGATTTATCGTCTCCTCTATTTCCTTATCCCCTATCTCCTTCGTTAGTTCCATGTTATCTTCTTCGGATATGGTTTGAAACTAAATGTTTTGGAGATTAATGCAAAACAATTTAGGTGTTGAAAATCTTTCCTCAAAGACTTGCCTTACCTCCTCTCTTACCTTCGTTGGGTCCTCACACCATGTCCCATTCAGTTCTACCCCTTTTAGTTTGTTTGATACCCTTTTCCATCTTATTCTAGATTGAAAGTACTTTGAGTTAGTGTCCCCTTGTTCTAACCATTTCATCCTTGCTTTTTCATTTAGTATTGCACTTTCGTTGTGTAAAAGTAGCTTCAACTCGCTTAGAAGTTCCAAGCGTCTCACCTTATCATTTTCTTCTAAATTGCTTTCATCATCCATGATATCTAGAGCACCAAGTTCTAGGAGGAGGTTCTGTTTTTTTTTTGGCCAATGAATCCAAAGACCTCTTTGTTCCATGATTTGAGGTCAAATTTTAACTTCTTTAGTTTCTCCTTTAGGGCTATCATTGGGTTATCGTTGCCTACATAAGAGTCCTAGGATTGTTTGACCACCTTCTTAAATGTTGGGTCAGATTTCCAAATGTCCATGGTTCTAAAAGGTTTGGGTCCCCAATCTATCATAATCGGTTTAAGCAATAGGGCACAGTGGTTCGATACTAGTCTTCCCTTAATATATTGTTTACTGTTAGGCCAATAGTCCAACCATTCAAGTGAAACCAAAACCCTATCTATTCTGTTCTTGGCCTTTCCATTTTCCTTGTACCAAGTATATTTCCCTCCTATCAATGGTACATCTACCAACTCCATAAATTCTATGAACTTATTAAAACCTTGCACTTCTCTTAGTTCAGTGTTTCTAGTCGGATTTAGACCCCTTCTTTCATTAATTTTTCTTACTACATTAAAATCTCCCAACACACACCATTGCCTACATGCTTCTCCCAATTTTACATTAATTAATTCCTCCCACATTCCCACTTTTTCATCAAAATCACATAAGGAATATACATTAAATATGGCCACTAGATGTAAAGCTTAGATTTAAAATGTAAATTTATCGGTACAACGTGATGGTTATAATTTGATATTATGGTTTTGAAAGGGTTTTACAAATATCTATATCCGATTTAGACTTATGCCATATAATTGTAGTTTGATGAATATAGATTTGTGTTCAGTGTGGTGGAACAAAAAGCATTTCAAACATAAATTGATCTTAGAAGGTGTGCAAAGAGAAATTAGTGAGGTGTGATCATGAAAGTTCGAACTTATGTTTATTGTTTAGATCTGTGTTGTTGTGCACATTAATAAATGAATTTACATGCTTGATGGTTAGTTACAGGGTAAAGGTTGTGCTTTGTGTTGGAAAAATTGTGCATTAAATGATAGACAAAATTTTTCCATACAATATTATGACAAGTTCTTGCTCCAAGGTAAGTTCATCATTTAGTGCAATAAGTGGAAGGTTTAATTTTTAGTTATAGCTTCCACACCTTTTTTGTTGGATTGAATGATAAATGGGTCTTGTTAGTAGAGTTACTGTGTTAAAAGTATGTCGAAGATTTGTATTATAGTAAATTAAGAAAAATTTTTCCAAACAACAATAGTGATATTTAGAATTGTATTTTTTGATGTTGTAATTTTTAGCCATTGATAAAGATATTATTAATATGGAATATAATTGGTGGCTTATGCCATGCAAATATTTAGATATTGTTATTTATACTACAAGAAAATTGCATAATATTGATGTGCACATTCTCTCGATAGTAGTACAAATTTATCAATAAATTGTGTTTGTCAACAGAATACCGACATAAATCTATCAATAAAGTAGTTGTTGGTAAACTTTATGGACAAATGCAGAAATTCATCAGTAAGTACCAACGACCACAAATTCATCAAAAAATGTCCATCAGTAGATATTTATCAGTAACATTCGTCGGTAAAATGTGTGATTGAGTCTTTTTTCTTCCTCATCCTCTTCACTTTAATTTTCCTTCATTTCTTCATCTTTTTCGCCCTCATCGTCGTCGGGCCGCGACGCAACCACCATCACCTCCAAGTCACTTTCATCCTTTGGGATCTCATCCTCTTCCTATATTTGTCTTCCTTTTTCCTCTTCCTCTTCCTCCACCTCATTTTATAACTCTATTAATAATCATCACTTTTGTCGACGTCCTTCACCTATGTGTCATTGGCGATCATCAACGTCACCAACCGCTAGAATGAGATTGTCAGTAATTATAATTTACTAATTTTCGATGGATTTTACTAACACAATTTGTGCAGACAGAAGTATCCATTGGTAAATTAAAATGTGAATTTATCGTCAGATTTGTTATTATCGATAATGTTTCGTTAGTAATTAAAGAAATTCTTGTAGTGTTAGTTGTTTGTTTGTTATTTTCAATATGTAATATAAGAATACTAGTAAGTGTAAATGATAGGTAATATGTGAGATGAAAAAATTGTAAATACTATCACATGCATAAAGGCATATATTATAAGTTATATGCATATATCCATATGAAGTAATTATATAGACGCTGGTAAAATTATCTTTTGTAGCTTATGATAGCATACTTAAGAATGTAAAAATGGGTCAGTCGCCTCGTTTTTGGCCCGCCAAAATCAAACAAGGTAAGGCCAACCCCACATCTGAAAGTAGGTTGGAAACTTGAACTTGTCCCGCTAACAGGCTGGTTAGCGAGTTAGCCCGCGCTATTCTACAACGTCGCATCTCAGCATTGTTCTTGGTCATGCACCACACCTCTAAGAGACTCCCGTTGTTCACTATCGAACTGCATCAACATCACATTCAAAACAAGCCTTAAACTTTCATAACCCAAAATAGAAAAAGATGAGAAATTTTTGCAAGGGATTTGAAATTGAAGTAGTGAAGGAGAAAAATGAGAAAATGGGAGGAGGTGAGAACGTAGTATTATGCACGCTAGAAGGGTCAGAGCAAGGTCATTCTCCCTCGATCGCTCTATAGTCAGCGCCCCAGACATCGTAGGCCCACTCAACTCTAACTACAACATCGCTTCTCATGCGTTGTTCAAGGCCATGCATCATGCCTCCCGTAACAATGTGTCACCACCAACAAAGCCACACAAAAGAAGAAGAAGAAATAAATTACACAGGAAAAGGTTCTTTCTTGCGTATAACAATGGTGGGCTATCTACAATCTACAAAAATCAACACAACCGAAAATCCCCTTCACAAAATAATCACAACCACGAATCCCAAATCGTAAACCATCACAAGTTCATAACCAGAAACAAGCCACAAAAATAATGATTCAATAGAGTTGTTAGTGATGTACGTAGCCATCAATCTCGCTCGAAGTGGGTAGTTATTATGAGTCTCGCCACCGTTAGTGTGGTAACATGGGTCAGGTTGTGTCTATTTGCGTTGTTGGTGGAGGTTGAATGAAGAAAGAAAAAAGAACTAAAACATGTAAAATGGGTTGCAGGTTGTGCAGGTTGGCCCGTGTTAGGGCTTGACGGGCTAGCGAGCTAGGCAGGTTAGGCTCATGCAGGCTTACGGGTTTAAACATGTAACTTGACCCACCATTTTTGGATTGGGTTAGCGAGTTTAACCGTCCAGCGTGACCCGTTTTGAGACCCCTAGTCATAGTGCTAAATACGTTTACAAAATATAAGTAGAAAAACAACTTCATAGTTTTGGGAACATGTGATTATTCAACAAATTGTCTTGATTCCTTATGTGCAATAATTAATCTGATAAACATATCAATCTTATTTAGTGGACTGATTTTAGTTGCAGCTTTTGTGTGCCGATATAATCATAGTTAATGTTTATAACATAATCATTGAATTTAGGGATGAATATATAAACTTATGTTGAGATGTATTGAACAAATGAGTCATTTAAGGATATGTGCCATTGAAATAAAGTTAATAAAATCTAATCGTTCAATTTTACAATAACATATGAGACTTTACATGGAATTTAGGTGCTTACTCGGTATAGATTATTGAAAACATTTTTGAAAACAACATTGGTGGTAGAATTCAAAGGTTTTTTTTATTGTCATTAGTGGCGGATCTTGACCACAAGTTTTTGAAAGGGCCAAAATAGTATACTAAAAATGTATATATGTTCCAAAGATTTAATATGAAACTCCTCTCTTACACCTGTAATTCTTTGAATCTTACATAGGTTCTTTTAATTCAACAACTGAATCCTTAGTATCATGCTTCAAAATATGTGAAGAATTCAAAATATGTGAAGAAGTAGAATTTGTCTTCATTTTCATCTTCTTAGGTATCTTCCTTTTATCATTTAAAAAAATGACTTTATTCTTTTATTCTTTATCTATATTCCTATTTAAAAAAACTTAAGAATAAAAGTAATTTATCAAAATCTAATAAAAAATTGAGAGATCAAATTATTAAAAAAAACTATGATAATTGAGCCACAATTAAAAAACGATTATGAAAAAACACATAATACATAATTTTTCCTCCTATATTCATAAAATAATAAATATACAAAAAATTGTGAGATGAAAATATTATTTATTAAACTAATATTTCACTATCATGTAAGACAAAAAAGAGTTACCCATTTTAATCTTTAATAATGGAATAAAATGTATAAGAAATAAGAATAGAAAGAATAAGTGTTTCTAACTTCCTATTTTTTCTTCAGAAACAAAAGAAAAACATAATAAATATATCAATAAATTTGTTTATTTTTTATTATATTTAATTTATGTTTTATTATTTATTAACATTAAATGGTATACTTTATAAAAGAAATAAAAATCTATCTAATTTAATTTCCACTAGTACATATAATTTTAAATTTTTTAAAAATTTAAGGGGATAGGGGGTGTGGGCATGGCCCCTATTTAAACACTAAGATTCGTCCCTAGTTGTCATGAATTACTATCTTTAGTCATATTGTGCTTTCAACTCTAGATATTGCAGCATATAGTTAGCCATGGGTTAAAAATTGTTGATGGGTAAGTACAAACCAACTAATACTAGAGATTGACCTTGGTATTTGTTTATTGTCATGTCATATGATAGGGTAGTGATAAGTGCCCAATATCATATAACTTTGAGATGAATTTGGCACTTATTTTGTTTTTATTTTGTTGGATTTCTATATATATCACCCCCAATTTAACTTGTTTTGCAGTTTCCAATATCAATAGAGTCAAAGTGGAACAGTAAAGAAAATGGATGAATTTCAAGCAATCATGGAAAAAACTAGCATTGGTATAGCTGAGGGCAAAGTTAAGGCTTAAGCCATAAAAGCAAACCCATTGCAAGGAGAAACCTTAAGCATTGAACTTAAGGCTAAGTCATGAAGACTCCTTCTTTAAGAAGTTATCTCAGGAGCTACAACACCAAAGCATGAGGCCTAAGCCACAAAGGAAACCTACTTAGGAGGGAAACCTCTATAGTTGAAGCCACAAGTGCACTCATGAGCACTACCCTAGACACTTTATAAAAACATAGTTGCACTCTTGTTTAGATAGAATTTTGAGGGGGTTCTTTAGAGAGATTCTTTAAGAGCCTTTTGAAAACATTTACCTTTGTATTTTAGTGAACATTAATAGAGGGTAGAAGAAAAATGATTCTTCCATATCTTGTATTGTCTTTATCCTATATGAAGAGCTAAATCTCTCTAAGTGTTGACGCAATAATGTAACCCTTTGGAACTCTCTTGTATTTGTATTATTATATTTATCAAAGTATGCTTTCATTACATGTTTGTGAATTAGTTTATGCTTGTTGTTGGATGAACTAATCACTAATCTTATTTCACTAGCTTGGGATTGAGTGAGAATTGGTTCCAAGTTGTGGTCCAACTGATTCTCCTCCTGCTTTTAGATGCAAGAAGTTGTTATACCAGATCACCTAAGGAAGAAGTTAAGGCTCCCAATCATTAAAGCTTATATCAAGGCCAAATGAATTAATGCCTTGGATAATATGGACAAACCTACAGTAGGACCACAGACAAACAAACCTCTGGAACCCAAACAATAACACTTGAAGAAATGACCTAGCCAACATCATAGTTTGATCACTACCAAGAACAAAAGAAATCCTTTCATTCCATCATGACAATGATCTCCTATATGCAACAGTAGATGGTAGCCAGCCACAGGCACACATTGCCCTTCATCAAATTATATTTGATTTTGTCACCCAGCTTCAACAGAACAGACCAATTTTTTGCATCACCCCTCAATATTCCACGAGTTTGTGGCATGGCCTAGGGACAATCCACTTTTCCCAAGGGATATCAGTGGAGCAGCCAATCAAGGCTTTAAATACGCATGAAGATGCAGATGTTGCTCTTATCTCTGATGTAAATGTTGAAACTGAGATGCCTGCTGTTGAGCAACAAATGACCTAGTTTGAGCTCGAACTAGAACAGGAAGCAAAATAGGAGGCTAGAACTAAGGAAGAACAAGTTGAAAAGGAGGTTCATATTAAGGAAGAGACTAAAGAAGAGACAGAAGATGAAGAGGCTGATGAGGATGAGAAGTTCTTTGATGTGAACTCCCTAGATGAAGGACCCAATTGATCACCCCCATAAAAAACAAGTTCATTTTAAATTTTTACACTTTAAAACTTCTACATTTTAATTTCTACAACTTTAACCTTTCAACAATTTTTAAATTTCTACAAAAATGATTATGTATGAGCAAGCTATAGTGTCTTAGGTTGTGAATATGTTCATATGTTTTTATGCTTGCTCAATTGTGCTTTTGAAAAACTGGTTGGAAAAAGAATTGAATAAAAATTGTTTCAAGTGTGGCTGGTAATTGAAAATTTTGCAAACTTAAGGACAACATTGAATCTCATGAATTGAATTTGTGACACACATTGCTTAAACTAGTAACAGTACGAGATTTGCAAAATGAGTGAATCAACTAAGTGAGGTGAGAAACTCAAAACAATGAGAGCATGGGTGATTCAAATAGCCTACATTATACCCTACTGAAGTTTGTGCTAAGTCTCTAGTTTAAACTAAAACATGTGAGGCATGGAGAGGATCAAGGCATGTTTTAATGAAAATTCTAAACCAAGGGCTAAATAGCCAACACTACAAGAAAAACCTTAAATAATGACCAAATTTAGTGACCAAAAATAACTAGTCACTGTAGTGACCAATTTAGATACTAATTTATAAACTAAAAATTATTAGTAACTTAGTAACTGAACTAGTTTCAAAATATTAGAATTGGTCTCTAAATTGGTAAATAAAATAGTTTTTATTATGAATTGGTCTCTAAATTTATCACTAACATTAGTTACCTAGGTTTTGGTTACCAAATGAATTGGCTTCTAGATTGGTCTCTAAATAATTAATTAGAGACTAAATTAGTGATCAATTCCTTTGGTAGCCAAAACCTAGGTAGCTAATGTTAGTCACTAATTTAGATAACAATTTATAATAGAAACTATTTTAGTTAAC
>Ga0099823_1005327_pt1 | contig 12803 bp, 12 predicted proteins | sample CowpearedBW_FD_76831 | JGI IMG/M metagenome (GOLD analysis project Ga0099823, IMG submission 76831) | Root nodule microbial communities of legume samples collected from California, USA - Cow pea red BW | ecosystem: Host-associated > Plants > Roots > Nodule | place: USA: California | collected... | reverse complement strand
ATATATATATATATATATATATAAGCACTGGATGATGTCTTCATATGTTACCTGCCAAAAGTGAAGTCGGAAAATCCTATTTTAGGAAGAGAAAGAGAGACAAATAATTCTGAGAAAAGTTGAAATGCTGAGCTAAATTCTTTATTTTTCTGAAAAAGCTGCAGTTTTGGTAAATTATTTGGTTGGCCATGTGAGCCACCGATCAATGTAATTTCACCATTTTACACAGCAAAACTACCTGTGCTCGATTACTTTCTGCTCCTGCCTCCACTGCATTAAACTGCACCACTCATATATAGTTGGTTTTGTATCATTGGTTCTTGTGCTTACATTACTGAACAACTATATATATCATGTCAACAAGAATCATAATAAAAAATGTTTCAAAGATCAACAACTAGACGTTGCTTTATTACCAAAAGCATTCTTACCCCACAAGAAAACCTTATTATATTTTAAATTTAGGGACCGATGATATCAGAAATAAGAAAACCATTTTCCATGACTTTTGGATAGAAGGAATTGATATGTATGTCATGCAATTGAGTTGGTATCTCAATCACATGTTGTGTTGGTTGAAACTTGAAACGCAATCCAAAATATTGTGAACCGAAGTTACTTGGTGCTGTGATAATATGACTATAAAGGGAACATGATGAGACAAAACCATCTGGTATGTTCTATGGCTCATCACTCGATCAAAAACAATTTTTTTAACTATAAACTGTTTGATCACTAATTAACTTTAGGGATCTCCAATTTTTATGCAAGAATTTGAAGGGAATAAAGCAAGGGCTGGTTAGTTGGGGAGTACGTAATTGAAAACTAAACACATGAACTGAAAAAGGTAAATTGTAAAAAGGAGATAGTTTTGTTTCGTTTGCATAACGGAAGGTTGAGTTGTATTACTACTTAGGATAAAAGACAAAGACAGAATAGAAGAAACAGGTAATGTTTGAGTGGTTTGAGGATCTTCCTAAAAAGATTGAGGTGGTTCACGTGGGTTCCATTCCATTCCAATTTTCATACATTGGCATGGCCCCATGAAATTCCGTGTGCATGATCACAAAATACTAGTTGAGTATTAGTTTGGTCGTTGAGGGAATTTAATTACCAACAGTTCTTCACCGGTGAGAATTTAATACTCCCAATCTTTGGCTCAAATGGATGGAATTTGCAACCTGCTACCTCCCAACCCTACTTTTATAAATAACTCTACTCACTCATACTTTTCTTCCCTCATCTCTTTGCCAACTCTTTGGTCCCACATTTCCCATACGAACCCATATAGCAGTAGTAATTGTTGATACCTCAAAAATCGTGTTTGCGTCTATGGTGATCCATTTCTGCTAAAAAAAGCGAAATTGAACTTAGTTTTTGAGCTCTTGAAACAGATTCTGATAAATTCTATATAGTGTTCACCATGGTGGGTATCATTTCGTTGGTCACAGGGAGGCCTGGACCCAGTGGATTTGGATCTGCCTCAACTGCTGAACAGGTTACTCAAGGAATTGATGCCAGCAACCTCACTGCAATAATCACAGGTCAGTTTTCGCAATTCCTAGCTTTTTTCGCACTGTTCCACAGTCAATAACATTTTTCCACGAATCTTAATGGTATCATCAAGATTTTCAAAAACAGACTCGGATTTTCTCGACAACGTTAAGGTTTTCGGATTCAGTGTGATCGTACGTGTCCCCAATTGCCGCTGCATGCGTCGCACTATTTTACAATATAAAAAAAACAGACAAAACAAAACCCACCGTTGGTTACATTACAGTTCTGAATCTCACATGGTGTAAATAGTTTTTTTTTTTTTCATGATTTTACTGCCTACATGTTTGTCGTTTTTCTGACATTTGTTTGTGAATAGATTTGTGTAAGCGGATACAGGGTCTTCGTTTCCCCTGGTTTTGTTTTGTGTTTTTTGGTCCATTTTAATGAGTGAAAAAATTAGATCGTTGAGAACATTAACATGTGAGTTCGAGTGGCAGTCGCTCGCTGCTCGAGTCTATGATTGTGGACCCTATTGCAGTATTGCTTAGAAAAGGAGACCTATTTTTGTGGTACAGAATACGTTTGATGATGTTGTTGTTCTTTATAGATGAATTTCCTACCTCTGCATCTTGCTTCTCCATTTGTAGCAACATTTTTAAGTTAGCAGATATTTCTGATTTTTTCTTTGCTGTGTTTTCTGGTTGAGTCTTGATGAACCTGTCATGTTTTGTTGGTTTTGAAACAACAACAATTAAAAAATCGCACGAAGGTTTTCTACTTTCTTTTTCAGTTTTTCTTATAAATAATTATACAGTGGTAATATTAATATATATCACTTGTTTCATGCTAGGGGGTTAAAAAGGAAGCTAGGTCAAGTTTTCTTTGGATTGGATTTAGTCCTTTGTACTGGTAGGCTGGGGTTGGTTTGCTGGTATTCATAACAGTAAATGATGTTGTTATATATAAAGTCATTTATTTTAATTTTAATATAATTATACGTTGTAAAATTGTTTTCTTTTTCTTTTAATTTTTTATTCTCGTTTTTTAAATAATTATATGTTATCAAATATTTATCCATGAATATTTGGAAATACTCAAGTATCTATTTAATGGATATTCATGCATGCAGACATAAGATAATTTTTCATCAAATGTAACCAGTGATGGTAGTTATCGCACATGCCTATCCTTATTTCATGTTTTCAATAAAAATATTGAGATAACATTTTTCGTATTACGACAAAACAGTGTTTTAAACTAAACAGATCTTCCGATCAAAGTTGGGAAATTATTTCTGACATTCTTTATCATTATTAGTTTTGAAAATAATTGATTTTTCATGATTTAAAACCTGGTTAGGATCTGTTCGATTAACTCTTATTACTGGTATACTATTCTATTATTTTCTATATAATGAATTTACTCCTAAAGATATCTTCGATCTCTTCATACTGAACTAAATTGCAATAAGTTTTGTTTGGAACTAAATAGTTGGCATTTATCTGAGGTCAGGGGCAGGTGGTGTTAAAGCAGAAAGGTAGAGGAAAAAATTAAAGTAATAAACAGTGTATAGATACTGGATTTTAAAAAAAGATTGTGTAGATAGATATATAGTACAATCAAATTGAATTACGTTTACGAAGCAGTAAATAATTTTAGATGAGAATCGGCCCAAACATAAATGCAGAAGAAGAGTTGGTGGTGGATGATGTGAACCACCAGTTGTGCATTATCAAGTTTTTTTTAGCTAATTTGAAGTATGGAAAACATTATAAGTCATCTTTTAAGAATAGGATTTTAATGTAACTCGTATATACGATGTAAATTAATTTTATTGTGTAATATAAAACATTGGAAATGAAATGCAGGAGGAGCAAGTGGAATAGGGTTGGAGACAGCACGAGTGTTGGCTCTTCGAAAGGTCCATGTGATAATTGGTGCGAGGAACATGGAGTCTGCAAAGGAAGCTAAACAAGTGATACTGCATGAGAACGAGTCAGCTCGCGTGGACATATTGAAGCTCGACCTTTGCTCAATCAACTCTGTCAGAACCTTTGTGGATAACTTCATCGCGCTTTCCCTTCCTCTCAACATCTTAATGTGCTTTCTCTCTCTCTCTCTCTCTCTCTCAATGCCTCTGTGTTTTGATTCAACATTTTGATATGCCATTGTTGTCATTTGGTTTCAGAAACAATGCCGGGGTCATGTTCTGCCCTTTTCAGAAAACAGAAGATGGCATTGAGATGCAGTTTGCAACAAATCATCTTGGTTAATATCCCTGTTTGAATATATATACTCAATCAATTTCTATTCTGATTTTTTCTTTTAGTTCTTAGTAGCATTGTGTGAAGTCTGATTTGTAGTATTCTCACTTCTCAGGTCATTTTCTCTTGACCAATCTTCTTCTTGACAAGATGAAACAAACAGCAAAAGAAACTGGGATAGAAGGCAGGATCATAAATCTGTCATCAATTGCTCACGTCTACACTTACGAAGAAGGGATTCGCTTTGATAACATCAATGAAGAAGATGGGTATGCACACGCAAATAAGTCTTCACAATTTCTACATTCGTACTAAAAATAATTGATAATTTAAGGGTCATGCAACTGTGTCATAAATAATTAGTATAATCAGAAGAGTCAAACAAATATTGTATAAATGAATGCAGATAACTTTTACTTTTTCCCTATAACTTTACAGATACTCTGACAAGAAGGCATATGGACAGTCAAAGTTAGCCAACATATTACACGCAAAAGAGCTTTCTCGTCGCTTACAGGTCAACCTTTCTATTGCTCAATTTTTATAATTTTAATCATTATTTTTTATTGGGTTTCTTTTTATCGTAAATTTTACTTTTTATAAAATATGTTTTATACAATTTATATATATATATATATATATATAATTGAGTTTTATTTTAATTGATTCAGTCAAGTGTAGAAAAATTTCAATTTGAAATTTGTTTTAATTGAAAGTGACTACGGCGGTTGAAAATAATGTAAACTTTAATTCTATTAATTTTTATTTGGAGGATGATGAAATTCGCGATGGGAACACTATTAAAATTTTTTATATTATATTTGTTAAAAATATTTGTAAAATCTTATTATTTTTTTTAAGAATTTTAATTGACAGATAATTCTTTCGTGAATAATTATTTTTTATAAAATTATAAAATTTGTAAATATTTTTTATAAAATTTGTTGTGAAAAGTGTTTTATACAAAATATTTAACAAAATTATTGACTATAAATTTTTTTCCATAACAAAATTTGTAAGTATCTTTTAAAAAGAAAATCAAAACAAAATTGGCAGAAAATATGATTTTTTTAATAGTGAAGAAAATTTTTAATTATATTAACTCTTAATTAAATTATATTTTATTTAAATTTATATAATTTAATAGAAAAATAATTCACACAATTTTATAATTTTGGTCTATAATCTTAACTATTTTCTTTTATCACCATCGTGCGTGAAGATCTGAACGAGAAATAAGTGTAAAATCTCAATTTTAACTATAATAATTTTAAGAATTTAATTACTAAGAAAAACATATTTTCTTATTCAAATTTAAGATGCATTGATGATAATGGTAAGAGAAAATAATAAAATATGTTTTACGTAAAAGGTTAAATTTTTGAAATGTCTTGTACTGTAGCATTTATTCCTTCATTTATTGACCATTTATTGATTTAAACAGGAAGAGGGTGCTAATATCACGGCCAACGCTGTCCACCCAGGGGTGATAATGACTCCTCTCATGAGACACTCTTCTTTACTCATGAGTACGTACAATACAAAAAATAACCACAACAGTAACAAAACACAAAACATTTAATGTTCTTTTCATCGTTCATACTAGACTGAGACCATGTTATAATATCCAACAGATTTTCTGAAGATGTTTACCTTCTTCATATGGAAGAACATTCCGCAGGTATTTTTTCTCTTTGTTCTCTTCCTTCTACCACAGATTTTTAATACTGATGCAAAATGATGCATTGTAGAGTAATCAAAATGTGGAGTCACCAATCGTAATTCTCTGTATTTTCTGATTTTGTCAAAACAGGGAGCAGCCACAACGTGCTTCGTTGCTTTACACCCAAGCTTGAAAGGGGTATCTGGGAAATACTTTCTGGATTGTAATGAGTATGAGCCAAGTGCACAAGCCTCAAACGAACTCTTAGGAAGAAAGCTCTGGGATTTCAGCAACAAATTGATCAACTCACTTTCAAAAGCTTAAATAATTTCACCAAGACCCAACTATGTTTGGATATTAAATTAAAAGAACCTTTAAGAGTTTTATTTTAATGAAAAATGTTTTATATATTTAACAAAACAACTTTTAAAAATTCTTGTAATTTGTATCCAAAGCGGTTTATTCATAATCGATGTATCAAAACTCGCTACGCTAATTACCTATAGAACAGTTATATAATCATAAGTTCTAAATATGAGGGAAGATATTTCCCAAACATATATGTGAGTTGTGCTTACCCTTGGCTCAATACGCACTTTCTAGGCGTAGATCTTCATCAAACACATTATTAAAATTAAAGTGAAATTAAAGTAGCAAGTAAGGGATGAAACTACGTTGTTAAAATTAGACTGTAAAATAAACTTTAGATTCGGGTTTGGTCGATATTGTACGGTCTGGTGGATTCAAATTATGTTTGTAAGTATTTTTTGTAAACATATTAATGATGATTTAGTCAAACAAAATGATTAGTTTAATCAAATTTTGACAAATTTAAATAATAATGAAGTAAATTTGTTAGAGATATCTTGTGTTCGGATGAAGAATTTTCAAAATTTCAAGAAATAGAAATAGATAGTATTTTAATTATTTGTTGTTGAATTCTCTGCATTTTTTAAATAGTTTGTTTTAGTGGAGTAATTGAAATATTTTAAATTTTAATTTTTTTGTTTGGATAAAACAATTTAACTTTTATTTTAAGAGAGAGTTCGAGGTGTTAATTGGATAAGAAGCAGGGACACTCAACAAATTTTGTATTTAAAGTATTTGATTTATTCTAAAATAATCATTGTTTAAAGTTTTGTACAATATTTACAAAGTAATTTCATACTTATAAAAATTAATAATACTATATTCTCTTAACATTTTAAATTTAATTTTTGATAGAAAATAAATTATAATAATAATAAAAAAATAAAGAGACTTTTCATAACTTCGAGAAATGTAAATAATTTAAAACGAGAATTTTTAAAATTACAAATACTTTGAAATAGAGAATGACGTTAACCTGGATAAATCTAATTCCACAAATAATAGGAAATTTATATACCCACCTTCCTTCTTTTCACCCCTTAATTTTACTAAATTTCACAAATTATCATTTTACTTTTATTTTATCTTCTTATATCTCTAAAAAAGTGCATAATGGAAATTTCATAATATATCTTCAAGCCCCTTTTCTTCTTACACACCTTCTTTAACAACAAAAACATATTTATGTCTTACACGCCTTCTTTAACAACAAAAACATATTTATGTTTAAGGTAAAAAAGACAAATATTTTTAGTACGAGAAAAAAAAAGGGAAAAATTAAGTGGGAAAAGCAGAGTGTGTGGTTTGATCATGCTCCCAGAGGCCCACAGCTTTTACTACGCAAGCAGAAGCAGCTACAATCAATGCCGCAAAAATGGGTGGAACGATGGCATCGATGCTGGATTTGGTGAGAAGGTGAACGGGGAAACACGGTGTCTCTTCCAACGGAACTCTAACTCTAACGAAAGACCCACCATCGTTACTTTTGCACGTATGAGAGGAAGAAATGGCGGAGACAAAAGCCACCTCTGTGGAGAGTGAAGCAACCGCCACCGTAAACGTCATTACCGTCACCCAACTCACAGCATACATTAGCAGAGGCCACGAACGGATCAAATTAGAGACCCACACAAGCATTGCCATTGAAGAAGCTACCTACTATGAGTTGATGAAGATGAAATCATTCATGTTTTGGGTATTACAGTATTTTCTGTGCTATAATTTTCAATGAAAACATCAAACATAAAAGGAGAACTCACCTTTAAATATCGGTGGTGCAATCTTTTCTTGCAGCAAAATTGTGGCATGTTATGTGAGTATTTGGAGATAGAGAAAAACAACCTAATCAAAGCTACTTTTTGAGATGTGGGGTTGTTGAGTTTTGGGTGAGAGTTGATGGCTAGGTTGGAGTGTTGGACTCCTTTGTGGTTTGGTTTGTTGTAGATTAGGTTTAGATTGTTAAGCTGGAAAGCCAAGAGTTACTTCATCACATCTAATAAAATCTTCTTAGGTCATCTATTGGTGAAAAGAAGAATACTTTTATGCAGAAAAATATTGTTTATTTTTATAATACAAAAGTTTATTTCAGATTTTAAATTTTATTTATTATTGTTCCGAGAGATTTTTTACTTCAAGTTCTATGCGTGTATAATTTCATTTTGTTGGTACTAAGGTCTGGAGTATGTATGTAGATTCTTAAGATTAACTTCCTCTCATATGATGTCATCCCAAGTTGCTATATTTATAGCATGTGAGTAGGACACACTCCATAACGCTTATTATGGATCCTTGGATAAATAGTATCTTTAGTGATTAGTAAATTGATCGCCTTTTTTTAACAAAGTTTGATACGAGTTTACAAATCCTAAAGAATTCAATTTATAACTATTTCAATTCATATTACTTTTAAGTCTATTTAATTTTTTTTTTTAAATTTAAATTTATATTTTTGGATTCCAGATTTATATTCGATTACATTTTGGATTTTAAAAATTTAAAATCAAGGTGCGTCTAAGTCTAACTAAGGTAGTAAGATCAGTTTGATCCAAATTGATCTAGGTCCAAGATCGAGTCAAGTTAGTCTTGGCCAAAAACTGAGATGAGTTACCTAAAATGAAAATCAAGCTAAATCGATTAAGATAGAGTCAAGTCATATTAAACTAAAAGGTCAAACCAAGTCAGCTTAGCCCAAACATTAGCAATAATGTGTTCAGCCATGAGTTGACTCTTATTGGACAATGTTGGAAAATCACGCACCAAAAATAATCTCTTCAAGTGGAAGCACACCCACAAATAAGAACAGAAAAATAAATAAAAACGCACAGGAAATTTAACGTGGTTCAGCACCTCAAGGCCTACATCCACAACCACTCAACAAGAAGTATTATCACCCAAGTGCAATTTTTCGAGCAAAAATTACAAACCTTCTTACAATTTTTCATGGACCAAAACTGCAAACCCTTAATAGTGCAATTTTTCTGGCAAAAATTGCAAATCTTCTAATGACACACAACTACCTAAGCCCCTTATACACCCAAGAGACCTATTGAGTTGTGGCGACAACTCTAAAATCAACTATTTACTTTTATAGTATTTTTCTGCTACTCTCTTCTTCATATTACTCGATGTGGGACTTTGGTGAATACCCAATTGAGAACCAACATATCCTCCCTTCACCAAAAGTCTCACATGCTATGGAACAAACATTTGACACACCACCAACAAATATGCTTGAACCACTCTTGCTACTAGTTATCCAACAAATCTGCTTGAACCACTCTTGTCACTTGGGATCTGCACAGACTCACTGACGATGACAATCTTTCCTCATCATCGACCCTCACCGCCTTGCACATCAAACTCGTTGTCGGCAACTTTACACAACGACGTAACATCCGCTGTCGATGAAGCATCACGTGAGCCTGCCATGCAAAACACCACCACTGGACATCTCGAGCTCCACCCTCACCATGCAGATCCAACGTTACCAAACATCGCAGTCCACCAGACACAACAACCAGAGTATATTTGTACGTAGAGTAGTTCCTCCATGCACATACAACAAACCACGAATCGTAGATCAAATCTCGATCGTACATCACTCACGAGCCATGTGAGCACCAACTGCAACCTCCTCCGAAAATTTGGGAACATCTTGCCACACACGAACTTTGTGACCTCCCCCACAGATCCGGGAACATCTTGCCACACATGGACTCCACTCTCTTCAAAGAACGTTGATTATGGTCAGTATGCCAAATTGCTCATCTTCCTCCCTTGATTAGAAACCCTTAGTCAGAACCTCAGCTCTGATACCACTGTTGGGAAATCACGCACTAAAAATAATCTCTTCAAACGGAAGCACACCCACAAATAAGAGCAGAAAAATAAATAAAAACACACAAGAAATTTAATGTGGTTTGGCACCTCAAGGCTTACATCCACAACCACTCAACAAGAAGTATTATCACCCAAGTGCAATTTTTCGAGCAAAAATTGCAAACCTTCTTACAATTTTTTATGGACCAAAACTGCAAACCCTTCATAGTGCAATTTTTCTGGCAAAAATCGCAAACCTTCTAATGACACACAACTATCCAAGCCCCTTATACACCCAAGAGACCTATTGAGTTGTGGTGACAACTCTAAAACCAACTATTTACTTTTATAGTATTTTTCTGCTACTCTCTTCTTCATATTGCTCGATGCGGGACTTTGGTGAATACCCACTTGAGAACCAACAAACAATAAGAGAGAAAATCTTGGATATAGGTGGTATATAGGCTCAAGGAGAAGAACATTAAACTTTTATATTTGAAAATTGATCATTTAAGCATCATAGCAATTGCATGACTCTATCTTCGTGTTTGCACTAAGCAATGATGGACAAGACATTACACGAGAATTTTGACTTGCACACACAAATAGGATCCGAGCGAAAACTATCCTTGAGAGTGTGTTGCTGCCTCCAACTTAAGATCTAAAATGCGAGCAAGATTGCCTTAAGCAAACTGGTTCTTGAGGTCTTCCATATATCAATGGATTAGTCCATTTATATGATGCTTTAACTGATGGAGGAAGAGACAAAGTGGACCAACCAAGGAACTACCATGTTGTTACGGCGGTAACATGAAACGAATTGTGTGTTTTGTCAGATTGTGGCACTATCCCAATAATGTATTCTATCTTGTGCTTTGTATAAAGGGTTGTAACCATAGAACGATGGAATGAATCCAGGAGTGGTAATTTGTTGGATCTAGAACAGGAGAAACGAGGGAAATGACAGGGTTTTCGTTGGAATGAAGATATAGGTAATTGTTTGTAGCAGTTTCAGCAGGTTGGTCTTGTGTTGAGTGTAACATCCCAAGGGAATATTACTTAAAAATAAATAATAAAAGAAAATAATTATATTAATAGTCGTCTCGATAAAAATCCCAACGCAGGAAAATTTAATTTCATGAAAGCACGCGCCAAAACTTATAACATAATTAGTCAATTGTTACAAGTTTCCATTATTCGTGTTTATAATAAAAACGTAAAGTAATACATGTAAGAGAAAATCCTAGCTCTAATCCCATGCTAGCCCTCACTCCGCCATCTGAACATCCTTAGCACCACCTGTATCAACATCTGCTCCCGTGTAACGAATTACACGATCATCGCCACACACAAACAGAAAGGGTGAGTTGAGAAAATAAAATAACAAGCATATAAAACACCAGATAAATCATATACCCTTTTTATTCATTATATATAATTCTTGGCCAAGACCTTAATCCCCAAGGCTTTAGAGCCTTCAAATCACACAACTGGTTAGCCTTGGACTCGGAAACATGATGCTCACACGAACCTGCCCGATCGTGGTCCTGCCTCTACGAACCTCCCCGCTTGTAGTCCTGCTCTAAGGACCTGCCCGCCCGTAGTCCAACACATGTGATCCACCAGCCCCCGTACCTCTCCGCACGTGGCATCTCTCAATGTGAGCACGAAACATACGAACCTACCTCGCTCGTATCCCCACGTGAGAGTAACTAGATATGAGCCTCCCCGTTCATATCATCACATGTCAAACACCATCCATGAACCTACCCGCTCATGGCACAACATCTCCCGATCCAAGCAAAGCATCATTATCAGTTAAAACGACACACACAGCTCAGAACCTGCCACGCAAATGCCTGGCGCGTCAACCAGTGCCGCCTGGCGAAACAGGTTCAGGCCGCCTGGTGGTTTACGTCCCACCGCCAGGCGCTATGGCCTCCAACAGAAGCTCGCTGTCTCGCGTCCACCTGGCGGATCTCGTCTCCCCGCCAGGCGCCAGCCTCTGTAGACTCCCTTTCTGAGTCTTCGACCGCCTGGCGCACCCAGTCCAGCCGCCAGGCGCTGTGACAGTACCGTACCAGTCATGTTTTTGTCTCTCTTTCCACTTATCCCACACTACTCTAATCTCTCCAAGGTAGCAAGACAATCTTGGTTAACCCCACTCTCATTCTGGATTTCCTAGCCAACCTCTTAACTGATTACAGTACCTATAACTCCTATTTCAAACTCCCTAGCACACCTACAATGCACCAATTTCTTCCAACATTATATCGTAAGCTCTCTTATCTCCTAATAAAAGCCACATAGTATATTTTCCCATACCACATTCTCTACTCAAATTGCTTTATCACAGTGCCACACTCCCTGCTCAGTTAATTCACAATTCATTCTACACAAATCATAGGTATTACCTCAAATCTTAACCCAACTATCTCTTATTCCAGCGACCCCAACAAGTGTGTTCATTCAAATCTGAGACTGGTCACTAAAATTCTTGTTCTTACTATTTCAAACTACACTCCTTACAATCTTACCATATCGTGCTCATGCCTTCACACTTAATCCCATTTCCTTAATCCTATACTACAGGCTATTTATCTCGTACAACTTTATCAATATTTGTCTAAAACATGACTCATCCCAGTTCTACTCACTTCCACCCTCTTCTCTCTCTCTTTTAAGCACGCAAAAGAGGTACCCGCACCCATCGTCGCCTAGCGCGCCGCCGCCAGGCGGTACACCAGTGTTCTGCAGAATCACAGGATCCTCCATTCCTATCACGTACTCAGTCCATTTTCCAATTTCCATCCCGACCAATTTCAGTCACCAAGAAGCAACCATACCTGCATTACATACTAACTTTCTACTCTCAATTTGTTTCATAAAAGCGGCTCTATATTCACCCTCATGTGCAACCCAAATCAATTCACACATGATGATGGACGTCTTTGGAGTAGAAGAGGAAGGAAACCCATGGAGAATGATGAGGAGAAGATGAAGTGCAGCGGAATTTGGAGAATTAGAGAAAGGTTGCTCTCGGAAATGGAGAATTTGGTGAAGATGAAGAGTAGAAGTGGAGTTATGGTATGGAAGGTGGCTAGAGGAGATGAAGGAGAAGGTTAGCCATGTGTGCTCTCAAATTAATAGAAGTGTGGAGTGATCTCAAACACTAGCATCTATTAGCAATT
>Ga0099823_1005326_pt1 | contig 12805 bp, 6 predicted proteins | sample CowpearedBW_FD_76831 | JGI IMG/M metagenome (GOLD analysis project Ga0099823, IMG submission 76831) | Root nodule microbial communities of legume samples collected from California, USA - Cow pea red BW | ecosystem: Host-associated > Plants > Roots > Nodule | place: USA: California | collected... | reverse complement strand
TTGTAAGAAGAGTATAAATATGGTTAGGTGCAGTTATTAAGGCATATGTAAATTGATGGATAACTGAACAGTTGATTTGAGTAAATAACAGAGCATAAAAGGTAGGAGATTACAGTGACATGTTGATTATTGGAACAGTTGAACCTAAGCAAGTCTAATTTGATAAACTAGGTTGGTGATCTAAAAATGGAATTGAAGTACATCCTATCTTGTAAATTGTACTTGATGGTGGTTAATATATAAGTGTGTGTGTGTGTGTATATATAGGTTTAAGAGGTTTCAACTATCTGGATGCATGATAACGCAAGACTAAGTGGGGAACTTGACTAAAAGTCACAAAACCAGTAAGAGTGTATTACTGTTGTGGCGCCTGGCGGTGATGTTGGACCGCTAGGCGATAGCCATGAAACAAGGGTTCTGGTGTGAGTCGCGCCTAGCGGTGAGAGTGGTCTCACCAGGCGATAGCTGTAGGACCAGTGGGTGTAGGACCAGTGGGCTCCTGGAGTGTGTGCGCCTAGCGGTAGGAGCTATTCTGCTAGGTGGTCTGGAAGCGGCAGCGCTTGGCGGTACGTGTCCCCACCAGGCAATTTTGCTGATGTAGTCTTGGGTTGTTGGATTTCTGCATGCGTGATCTACAAGGTTTTTGGTGATGCTTCAAAGGTGGGATTGTTCGTGTTCCTTGAGTTGAGCTCGGAACGTATCCCTTGAGTTGAGCTCGAGATAGGGGTTAAGCACGTGGCATTCCTCAAGTTGAGCTCGGAATGACATCCCTCGAGTTAAGCTCGGAATGGCGGATGAACACGAGGAAGCCTTGAGTTGAGCTCGGGTTGGCGAGTGTTGCCGGTGTGAGTGTGCTGGTTGTGGCCAGTACGTATGGGTTTAGATAGATTGCCCTCCTCTTAGTATTTAACTGACAAGTTTGGTAGTCTTGGGACGTTGCGGACTATGTTTGTATTTGGGAACTCCACCTGGCGTTACGATGTATGAACTGTAGCAATGGTTTCCCGCACGTGCTCTATCGGTTGTGGCCGATAGGTATGGTAGCAAGTCACCTTGAGGTAAACACTAGAAGATGTAGAACATGAATAACCTGGTTGTGCCGAGGTGATATGGAATCGAAGGAGGGATTTCATTTGGTGTGATTGCATGAAATATATATATAAGTGATTTATATATGTATATGAATATAATTATATGTTTATTTTGTTAAGCTCACCCTATCTGCTTGTGTTTGGCGATGATCGTGTACGCGATACACGTGAGTAGAGGATGTTGTTGCAGGTGGTTCTAGTGAGACTTAGCTACGAAGCGGGGATAGCATGTGGAGCTTTATATTTATTTTATGTTTTTAGAAATAAGTTGTAATCCTTTATTACTCCAACTTTGGATATTATAATATGGTTTTTAATTATGGTTATTGGACTATATTGGATATAATAAAATTTTAAATTTCTCATGTTTTTTGGGAAATGATGTTTTATTAAATGTCGAGTATTTTAATATTTTCTTTATTTATTATTTTAAAAATTGGTAATATCCGATCGGGATGTTACAAAATGCACCAAATTTTGAATGAAAACATGAGGTGGTTTTTGCCTTTGTAACTACTGCCATCTTCCAGAGTACACTGCATCTCGCACAGAGTTCCAAAAATTATGTTCTACCACTTCAATTAAAGCTCTTTGAGTGATCAAAACAATAAGCAAAGGTCAGTACTAAAAAATCGGCGTTTTTCTGCTAGCGCCTAGCGGCAGTAGGTTAGCGCCAAACGGCAACATGACAGTGGAAAATTCTCCTTTAAGACGCGCCAGGCGGCAATAAATACCGTCGGGCGATACTGCAACTTCTGAAAACAACCTAAAATATCACATATATAAGCTAAGATTGAAAGATAAAAGAAACTAAAATGTCAAGTGAGTGCAATAAGCTTCAATATGAAGGTATAAATATGGAGTTATCAATGCATCACATCCCAACGTTAACTAAGAAGAAAAGAAGAATGAAAGAACCTGATTCCAGAACAAAGATAAAAAAAATATTTTATTACACAATACGTAACCTTCAAGAAGAAGAATAACTTAACCTACAAGAAGAAGAACTGCAAAATTTTTCATGCACGAAAACATATGAAAATAAACCTTTAAAAAAATAGAGAAATAATAAAAATTATACCTTTTGAAAATGAAACCTTTTAGAACTGATATCTATCTTTTTGCTTGAAAACATCATGTTGATCTTCAAGAGCTATTTGGTCTTCTCTTCAATAGCTTTTAAAAAATTTAGAAGAATAAATCAAAGAAGAAGAAGAAGAAGAAAATGAATAAAAGTTTAAACTTGAACATAAGTAGGAGAACATAAGTGCATACAAAAAAACTAGTCTACAAAAAAAAATTTACAAAAAAATCAATTACGAAAGAGAAGTAGAACAACATCAGAAACTTTTTCTTTACGAACAAACACTCTAATCTAACATTAGGTTAAAGAATACCTAACCTTGAAGGTGATGTTTACCGAATAAGAAGCATTAGAAGATACTTTGATGAATAAAAATTGCGAATATGAAAACAAAGTTGGGTTAAAAAATGAGTACATACAACCTTTGATGAATAACAATTGAACATATGAAAACAAAAAAGTAGAGTAATAGCCTCTTTTGAAGAAGATGAATAGAAAAGTTGATTTTTAAAAACAACTTTATACAAAAAATCAGAATCATAGTATATTCTCATATAAAAAAACAGAACCTTTGACCAAGTAACCTTTTGATCCATAAGAATCATCTCCATGTATCCTTTTGATATAGAAAAATCTTTGTTTCCCACAACCCAGAGATCAATAATTTTGACTGCTAGTTTTAATGTTTCCCTATTTCCATCAATATCTTTGATCATATCAAGTTTCCTAGCCATCTGCAAAAGCAATACATATAGACATGAGATCCAATATATAACTAATAAAAGAACAAACTTTGACAAAAACAAAATCATGAAAGGTTGAAGCTTCAAAGTTACAAAATAAAAATACTATGACAAAAAGAAGGAAACAACTTTAAACCAAGAAAATAAATGAAACCTTGCAACTTCAAAATAACAATATACAAAGAAAACCAAAGTAACCACAAACATAAGGTTGAAGCTTTCAACCACAAAAAATCAAGAAAGGTTGAAGCTTCAACGTTGAACCAAAAAAAAACAAGAAAGGTTAAGAAAAATACTATGATAAAAGGAAGGAACTAACTTTAAACCAAGAAAATATACTACACCTTGCAACTTCAAAATAACAATATACAAAGAAGATTAAAGCAACAAAAAAAAAACGTAAGGTTGAAGCTTTTAACCAAAAATAATCAAAGTTGAAGTTTTAAAGCAGGTTGAAGAAAAAATAAATTTCAACCAAAGAATATCAAAGCATCTACAAAAGTAACCTTTCAACCAAGAAAGGAATGAACTATCTTTCAAGCAAGAAGGAAGAAGATGAATATGAACGCAGGATGTAGAAAGCTTTGAAGATTGAAGGAAGAAGATGAGTATGAAAGGAGGTGAAAATAAGGAGGTGAAAATAAGAATGAAGTGAATATGGAGTATAAAAAGAAGGCGTACATGTGTCAAGCAAAGAATTGATGTGCAAAATTATGGTAGAATGACCAAAAAACCACAAAAATGGACATGTGTCAAGAAAACAAATTGTGGTATTGAAATAATTTCATTAGGCTTAAGTTTTCTTAGTTATATAGTAGATTTCCAAATTTTGATTTAATAAATTTATCTTCTTTGTTTCTATGTACTACAACTATAAGAAAATAAATTGGTAGGGATATTACCCAAATACCCCTATCTATTATTTTGACACATGTCTAAAGTACTGACATTTGGTCATTTAGTAACTCTATTTAATATTTTGTCACGTGTCCAACAATTCTGACTATTTTAATATTGACGTTTCTGTTTCTGCAGTTTCCCATTTCGAAATTCAAATTCTTTCAAATTGAAATTCGTAATTGAAGGGGAACACTATGGATGAATGACCGTGATTCGACTTTGGCTTGGTTTAGAAATTTTTTTTTCGTTATTGGAGTCAATTTCCAAATGGGTTTTATATTACATTATGCATTGTGCTTTAGAATTCTTTGTTTGCCAAACCGTGGAAGGAGGAAAATGTGTCTCTGTTATTTTTTTTCAACATCTAAGATTTTCATGTTCTTTATGTTTCTTGGGAGCTTGAAGAATGAAGATTACGTTGTTCTTCTACTTATTTCCAATCACCATAAACTTGAAGGTAAGGTTCTTCCTACTCCTTCTTTGTAGTGGCGGAGGATGGATTAACAATGCTTTTCATTTTAGGCCTCTACACTCATACCTCTTACCAGACCTAATGTAACATCCCGATCGGATATTACTAATTTAAATAAAAAAAATCAATATTGAAATTTAAACCACATTTATTACAACATCTTTCCCAAAAAAATTGGAAAATTTAAAACCATACTTTAATAGTATAATAATATTAAGGTATAATTACTGATTTGATACCCCAATTTTTTCGTTAAGTTCAATTTGGTACCCAAACTTTTGGTTTGTTCAATTTAGTACCCCAATTTTTCTAAAGAGATTTAATTTAGTCCTCTCCGTTAAATTGAACCAAAAATTTAAATTGAACCAAAAATTTAAATTGGGGTACTAAATTGAAAACAACTATTACCACTGCCACATGCCATGATTGTAAGTTGCCACATGGCACGATGATAAACTGACACGTGACAGTTTTTTAAATTTTTTAAAAAAAAATAATAATTTTTTTGAAAACAAAAATATTTAAAAAAAATTAAAAATTCCATGGCTGGACATGTGTCCTGTACGGGCACGGTATTAATTCCAACTCAACGGAGAGGACCAAATTGAATCTCTTTAAATAATTGGGGTACTAAATTGAACAAACCAAAAGTATAGGTACCAAATTGAACTTAACCAAAAAGTTGGGGTATCAAATCAGTAATTATACCTAATATTAATAATCGTAGAAAAACTCCAAGTTTTTACATTTCCAAAACTGATAAATTAAATTCGATTACAATATGAACAAAATCAATGATAAAATAAAATCCCCAAGCAGCTCCGCTTCAATGCTATGCCTCACCAGTACCGCCTACAACATCCTCTACTCCCGTGTAACGAACTACACGATCATCACCAAACACAAACAGATAAGGTGAGCTAATATATAAACATATATACAATTCAAAATATATGCATACACTCATCAAAGGAACTCTATCCTTTGATTCCATACCACATGGCCACCACCATGTTATCCATGTTCTATGCGTTTAGATGAATACCTCAAGGTGCACCTACTTCCACACCTACAAGCCACAACTTGTAGAACACGTGCGGGAAACCTGCTACGGACCACACTCTATAATGTTAGTTGGAGTTCCCAATACGAACCATAGTTTGTATTTGTCCCAAGACTACCAAACTCGCTAGCTAACGCCGAAGACGACAATCTTCCTGGACCCATCCGTACAAGCCACAACTCGCACACTCACACCAGCAACACTCGCTAATCCGAGCCACAACTCAAGGAATGCTCGTGTCCATCCGTCATCCCGAGCCACAACTCAAGAGGATGCCATTCTAAGCCACAACTCAAGGGATACCATTCTAAGCCACAACTCAAGGAATGCTCCAGCAAAGTCTATCCTTAAGGTATCACCCAAAGCTCTGTAGACCACACACATCCAAAGAAACAAGCCACTAGTCGTGTCAAACTATAAATCTCCATTTTCAAAGGAAACCACTATTCCAAGCACACCATACAAATACTTGGCCATGGACCCAAGATATATCATGCTTCCACAAACTTGTTCGCTCATGGTCCTCCTCTACGAACCTCCCCACTCGTAGTCCAACTCTACGGACCTACCCGCCCGTAGTCCAACATACGTGATCAAATAACTATGAACCTCCTCGCTCGTAGTAGTCCTCAAGTATGAGCACGAAACATACGAACCTTCCCGCTTGTATCCTCATACGAGAGCATCATAATATGAACCTCCTCACTCATATTATCATGTGTTCACCACCAGCCATGAACATAACCGCTCATGACACAATCAAGCAGCTCCTAATCCAAGCCCAACATCACAAACACGCAAAACACAAGCCAACAGAACACATTGCTCTCTGCACTATCACCTAGCGCTGCCTAAGCGCCGCTTGGCGACATTCCAACGCAGATCGCTTGGCGGACACCTCTCGCCACTGGGTGCCACTCAAATCCTGACCCACTATTTTTAAGGCTATCGCCTGGCGAGTCACTCCTCACCGCCAGGCGTCATGCATTCCAAGGATATCCCTGATTGTCCTATCACCTGGCAGCCCCTCATTTGCCGTCAGACACTATACCATTAGCAAAACTTTATTGGTTTTAGCACCCAAAATAAAGTAAAATCAATCCTACTATTATAATTATGCATATCCACAATCAAGAATATAGACTTCCAGAAATCAACATGACTCACATGCACAATCTCAATTTAGATGGCTTTAGCATACTTTACACAAGTATCACCATATATCATATGCATCAATCCCTACATATTTATATATATACTCTACCATTTAAATCCATTCTAGCATTCAATTCCAACTTATGAATAATGCATGCTGAATTCAAACATAAAGCAATAACACTCTAACAACTTAAGCACATGATTTTATGCACCAACGCAAATTAATATAGCACTTCACACCTCCTATGCAATAATTTAATTTATATTGATACACATGCATTCACAAATAAACCAATTCTCAACATGTGACTAACCCAAAGGAACATTCAAATTCATAAAGAGTTACAACATAACCCAATCATGCTTCGAACTCATGCCACATTTGTAGTTACTTGAAATTATCCAGAGATTATTCATGCATTTTAAAGACTTCCAAACCAACAATCATGAGTAACATATATCTTTACCTACAACCCCCCAAATCAAATCTCCATCGTTCAAAGTAAAGAGCAACATGTTATGGATCACTTGTCAAAATTACACCTAAATTGGACAGTTAACAAACTGGGAAATGCAGATTTATGAAAATTGTGCAGACCAGAAAATTGGTGGCGCCCAACGCCCAGAAATCAGGTACCTGGCGCTTGGCGGTATACAACTAGCGCCCAACAGTTCCTACTGCGCGAAAATACGAAAAAAAATGTTTTTCATGAAAAGAACACCAGCACGCATGGCCTGGCAGCAACTCTTCACTGCTAGGCGGTTCTTAACAGAAACCCAGAAACTGAGTTGTTTTAACATGAGTCGCCTGGCGGCTTTGAAGACCCACCAAGCAGTTTCTGGAAAATTTTTAGAAACGCAATATAACCAAGAAAAATTCACAACTAGTCATCTAGGCTTACCATACAATGAACAATTACGTAAATAAATATTTAGCACGAGGTACAACTCCCCTAACCTGGAATCCAACTCCAATTGCACTCCTAAATCTCCCCATTGCACAAAATGATTCCCTTTGGCTCCTCCCGCTTGGCACTCACTTTGCCTTCTGATTCTCTCTTAGTTCAACCTTTTTATAGTTTTGTTTGTTGATTATATGAAAGGTGCCTATTCCCCCCACCAAACTCACTCTTCCTCTCCCTTTTTAGTCCTTCAATTTTAGTTAATAAAACTAAAACGAAAATTGAATAATATGCCATCAATAGCCATTACTCTGGTGGTTTCAGCTTATCAAGGTCCATAATTTCCACCCTTCTGACTTCTCCACAGACGGCTAGGGTTTTCCTTAGGGTTTTTCCTAGCTTAGCAAAAATAATAAACCTAAAAAGGAACTATTTAGCACTAGCCAAGATTTGAGAACCCACATCCATCCCATTACCAAGCAAATGCACAACCATCAAACCAATTCATATTTCGTGATAATTCTTACTCATTTAAGAATATAATATCACGCACCATGGTCAAACATATTATTTAAAATAATAAGACAATTAAATAAGCATACTAATGACTTACACATGACTCAAACTTACATCCTCCCGACACAATTAAGTACTCTCAACCACTTAAACTAGTATTATTCCACATCATATAAACTAGCATTAATTGTCATAAAGTCTCCCACTACCCGCATTTATTAATTATTTATTTATTTAATTAATTAAATTTCTCGGGTCTTACACCTAACCCCTCATCGCAACCCTACTCAAAAAAATCATCCTTTTTCATATGTACTATGCCATTCATCCTCATGCTGCCACTAAAGAACCCTTCAAACCCTTTTCCACTCTTTTCCATTTTGAACCCTAAAAAACACTCTTCTCCATTGTTTCATGTTATAAGGTTGAAACTTGTTTTCAAAGATCTATAACCATATTTGGTTTTTTTTTCATTTCATGTTTGTTCTATTTTATGGTTTTCTCACTCCCCTTACTTTCATTGTTTTTTGGTTATGTTGGTTTCAGATAGAAGGACCCTGATTGAGGTAAAATAGTAGGGAATTTCGTCTTGATTGTTCTTTATCTATATTTATATAAATTTGCCTTCTTTTAATTTTTTTTAACATACCACTATTGTTATGATTGTTTTTACTCATTTTTTTTCTTCTATAATTCATTGACCACTCTTTTTTTCCTATCTCATTGTTATGAATATACCATTTATTTACTATGTAGGGTGAAAAATACAAAAGTAAGTCTGCTATTTTTTTAAAGCTTATGTGTGAGTGTTTCTTCATTCATGTTTGATTTTTATTTAATTCACATTTGATAAACTGTTGTTTCATTTTTTTTGTATTTAGTTAAAAAATTACTTGCATTTATTTGGAATTTGGTAATTGCTTAGAAAATGAAATTTAGCCGAAAATCTCAGTAGAAGTGTTTCTTTCGAATGATTATGCACTTTGGCACTATGTACAATTCATTAGATTTTGGCATTATGTTTTATTATGTTATGAAAGTTATTGGTGCATAATGTATGTTACTTATATACTTATGTTGTTTTGTATTAAAGGTGTTTGTATCAAGGTATAACAGTACGTGTTTGCTAATTTATGATTTTAATTTATTCTTCTACATTTCTTCTGCTTCTCTTTGTATTGTGTGTGTGTGTGTGTGTGTGTGTGTGTGTTGTGCAACGAGAAATTAAAACACCAAGGATGTGAAGATAGTGAATGTTGACTAATATTGATTTGATGTAGAAGCCTCACCAAGGATGTGAGGAAGAAAGCATGGTCGTGGAAGGGGTCGAGGTAGAGGTATTGCAAAGTACTTTGTTTCACTAATTGATTATACATGCCCGTATTATATATAGATTATGGAATGATCATAAAATTCTTTCTTTAGCTTTTCTTGGAGTTTCTCTAAAATGTAAAAACTACTTATTAGGAAAAACCATGTTATCCTAAAGTAAGTCAATTCTCATTATGACTAAAGGTTGGTCATTTTCATGGTGCAGATTGCGGTGCTAGAAGATATGGCAATGAAAACACTCCTTTTCTATTTAGTTAATGAGTTTGCAAAGACAATTTTTTTGTAGTTATATGGTTTTACTTGCAATTTTGGCCTATAGGTGGTTGAGTGAATTATCAGTATTTTGTTATTGTGCTCACAAGTTTGTTTGTTTATACTTGGGTTAAATATGTTTTTGGTCCCTCAAGTTTCATTAAATTTTGAAATTAGTCTCTCTTCGAAACTTTATACCAATTTAGTCATTCGAAACTTTGGTAGCATGTCAGTTCCTGATATACTTATGTGGTTGAGAACAAAGCAAACGTTAGTTTTTTGAATGCTTTAATGTTGTTGCATTTTTTTTTTAGTATGTTTTTTCTATTAACTTTGAGTTTTTAGTATATTTTTTGAATACTTTAATATTGTTGCATTGTTTCACAATGTGTTTTTTTTTGTTAACTTTTGTTTTTAACTCTTATTGTTTTAACTCCATAGTGCATTGAATAACTAAGTTACAAGTTTTTTCTACTCTGTTATTGTATTGTGTAGTTTGTTATTAGTTTATTTTCATACATGAATTTTTATGGTTTTAAATTGGTATTGAATTTATTATGAAGTTGGTATTTTATTATTTATGTATTCTTTGTTATTGTGTTTCATCTATTAATATTTGTTTGTGATTTTTTTAGTCAATATTAAAATTTTTTGTTCAATGTTTTATGGTTTTAGCTCCATAGTGCAAACAGGTTCTTTTATTTTGTTATTGTATTCGGTTAACGATGGTATGATTTAGTTGTTCAACTACATTGATAATTAATAAGTTATGGATTTGATTAAATAATTATGAATGGATGGAGTTTATTATTCAACGAACGTGATTACAATATATAGGTATAGAATTTTTTCTGAAAATATGGTGGTATATTTGTCATTGTACATTACCTTATGGTAGTTATTTTTGAAAAATGTTAGTCATGAAAAAAAGTTATATTTGGTATTTCTGAATATTATATGCTTGAGATTCGTATTCCGGTGAAAAAACAAGTTATAAGTTTTTTTATTCTGTTATTAGATATGATTAATAATATTGATAGGAAAAGCAAAATATACGTATTGTTGCTTTAAGGTGATTCCAATAAACAAATGGAAATGATTATGCAAGCAAATGGGTTTCATATGCATAACAAAATGATTAAAACTTCTAACAATTTAGACTCTAAAGATTAGCCAAGAAAATAAATTAACTAGTTGAAGAATATTATCAGTGATTGTTTCTTTTTATTTATATTTCCCTTTATTACACTCCTACTTTTCTTTTCAGCTTTGGCAAAAAATAACATTTTTCCATCTGCAAATTGGATCATGTGAAAGAATTGAACACTCTTGGTATGATTAATTATACCTCCAATATGATATTTTCAGCAACTTAATGGTGGGACAAGATTTGGTTGTTAATTATTTATCATTTTATTGTGTCATATGTCTTGGCTGATGTTATGGTTTTTTTCACAAAACTCAATGACTACATACTTATTAGTTATTATTCCTGGATGAGTAATGGTATTCACTCAATCACAAAAACTCCTCTGCCCCAACTAAATGTATTATAATATTTATTCCTTTTTTAAATATTATAGAGCTATAGGTATTTATTAACTATAGAAGATATTTATGTTTAGCATAATTTATTTATTGAAACTTTTTTCATAGCCTATATTTTTAAGAAAACGTCTTTACTTAAACGGCTTCAACTTAAAATTTTAAATTTGTATAACTATTCTGTTTTTAAAAAATTGAAATATAAAAACTAATTACAAATTTCGAAAACAATTATAATATAACTATTCTGTTTAAATAATTTAAAAGTAATATTCAAAATTCTTTAGTCAAACTTTTAAGTAGCTTCTAAAACAATTCAAAAATTTAATTGTTATTTTTATCTTTTAATCACAAGAAATATTCATTTCAATTAATTATGTATGTTACCATCATATAATAAAATTTCTTGAATTCATAATTATACATCTGCTTAACTATTATTATATATTTTAATATCCAAAAAAAAAATTGCATATAATAATACAATTGTTTAATTCTATTTTATAGTATTCAACTTTTTATTTCTATATTACACCTATATTTAATTATAACATTTAAATATAAATATTTGAATATTATTTATTCATTAATTGTTTTTAATTTTCTAACTATGAATGAAATGTTTTTTTCTTTTTTCTCTTTACCTTGAAATCGTTTAAATTAATACATTTACAATTAATAATCATAAGATTAATTTCTAAAGATCTTTTATCAATTAGTTGATTTCATTAATTATTTTAAATTTCTTTAATTATGAATATATTTTTTTATTAGTAATTGGTAATACTATTATTTTTGTTATTATTATTTGAAGCTATAAATATATTTTGTTATAATTATTCTTCTAATTATTATACATAATTTTAACCCTTAGATAAAATAATATAAATAAATCATTTATTTAAATATAATAATAATTATATTAATACTTTTAATATAAATTAAATAAAAATAACGATATGTGTGTATTTAGAAAACAATCAATAATCATATGATTTGTTTCTAAAATTTTTTCATTAATTGACCAATTAATTTCGTTCGTTGATTTTAATTATTTAATTATGAATGAATTTGTTTTATTTCATATTGAAATCCTTTAAATTTATACATTTGTAATTAATAATTATATGCTTAATTTTTAAAAAAATTTATCGATGTGTATTTTTGTTATAATACATATCTTTTTAAAATAATATTAGTATTAGTGTTAGTATTTGTATAATTATTTTTTAAATATTATTGTTATTATTATTATTGCAAGCTTTTTATTATTAGTATTACTATTACTATAAATTTTAATATTAATTTTATGTTCTTTCTCAGGAATCATATTTCGCAACTACGTTTTTACTTTAACAACAATTTTTAATACATGTATATTTCTGATGTGCTTCTATTTACAAATTTTAATATCAATTTATTGAATTTGATTTGTGCATGCATTTACTTTCATTTTTTATTGATGATAATATTTCTGCACTTTCTTTTTCTTTGATTTATCTTTGTATATTATTTTAATGTGTAGTGCAGCATTGAAAAGTGTTCTGTGATGATTGTTATCTGTATATTTATTTATATTTATATTATATTTGTATAATTGTTGTTATTGTTATTATTATTATCATTGATTTTTGTACGTGATTTGTGATGCATAATATGTCTATATCTTATTTTACCATGACTTTTGTATATGCATTTTATGTCATTCTAATTTTTTTAATTGGGCATTACATGTCACATATTATAT
>Ga0099823_1005322_pt1 | contig 12809 bp, 7 predicted proteins | sample CowpearedBW_FD_76831 | JGI IMG/M metagenome (GOLD analysis project Ga0099823, IMG submission 76831) | Root nodule microbial communities of legume samples collected from California, USA - Cow pea red BW | ecosystem: Host-associated > Plants > Roots > Nodule | place: USA: California | collected... | reverse complement strand
TTATGGTGAGGTTAATTGCTATTCAAAGCCCATTATTTGGTTATTTTTCAGCCCCTCTTGGTCGCCCCTTCTGCTAGGGTTTTCTCTACCCTTTCATATTCAGGCCACAACTAACTTTTTAACAAAAAGAGATTTAAATTTAAGTTCACCAAGGTTCGAACCCATACCATGCTCATCATCAATTCAATGCACAATCACTCAAGCAATTTATGTTTTATGATAATTCACATAATTCTATAATCATGTTATCACTCAACATGATCATGCATATTATTAAAAGTTAATAATAAATCAAACAACACATAATTGGATACATAAGACATGAACCGAAGTCCTCTCACACAAACAAGTACTCTCAACTACTCAAGCTAGTACTTTTCCACGTCACATCAATCAATATTTAATGCCATAAAGGCTCCCACTACCCACATTTATTAATTAATTAATTATTTAATTAATTAATTTTTCACGGGTCTTACAGTGGTGGGCACTGGTTTTCTCGCCCAAGCGAATGTGCCTCGCCTAGGCGAGACTGATAGAGGCTCGCCTAGGTCTTTTGCGTGAGTTGTTGCTCAGGCGACCAATCTTCGTTTTGAGCGAGGGGATGTCTCGCTCAGGTGAGGAGGTCTCGCTTAAGCGAGAAAGTGTAGAAGGCCATTGTTCCTGTTTGTCGAGCTCTCACCTAAGCGAAAGGAGCTCGCTTGAGCGATACCTTTCTGCCTAAGCGAGGAGTTGGGCGATAAGGGTGCTTGTTTTATGGTTTCTTTGTTTTTGGATGTTGGTCATATGTTTGGACAAATTATACATTTTTAGGCATGAATCTAGTGATTGTGTATGGACAAGATGAATCATGGTCTATAATTGATGAGTTTAACATGATTTGGGTATGATGCATATATAGAATGATTCATGGGCTAAAAATGATGAGTTTGGTATGGTTTTAGTATGGAACATGAATGAAGGTTGGTTATAAATGTTGGCATGAGATTTGTATGCATGACCAGTACATATTGGATGGTCAAACATGATTTGTATGTGGTTAAGGCGTAATTCCACGATAGTTTCGTGGTAGTGCCTCGTTGGTTAAAGTGTAATTCCATGAGTCTCTAGGTGAGACCTCATGGTGGTGCCTCAGTTGGTCGGGACGTAATTCCATGACCCATGTTAGTGGGAGTTCATGGTGGTGCCCCATCTATATAATTTAGTAAGGATTCAAGGTAAGGTTACATCCTGACACTCTAAAGAGTCAGTTAGTCTCACATAGAGCGTACTGACTCTAGTTGTGAGAGTAGCAGGAGGCTTGGAACCCATTAAAGGCTAACCTTGTGTGTGGGAGATGAGACATTGTAACGATTAGCTCGGTAGAGCAGGGAAGTCCACCACAAGTGCAAGCATCCGCTGAATCCGACTAATTATATGTATTCGGATGAGTCGTGTCTCGAGTCTTAGTGTATTGTGTGCAAGTCATAACATGATTGGGTGACATATGCATTTTGGATTGTGGAGATGTATATAAATGTATGATAAACTGTTTTTTGCTCTAGCTTACCCTTCTGTTTGTTGTATGTTCTGTCTGGTGTGGTTTTCTCTCTTTGCGATGATCATCAATTTATTGATGTGAGCATATGCGAGGACTACCCGTGGTCAACAGGGAAATGATGATTCCGCTACGTAGCCTCTCTAGGTTGGATTCCAACTTTCATTTAGGGCTAAGACCTATGTATTGTCTTATCTAGGGAGTTATTTGAATTACTGTCAATCTTTTACTTCACTTTGTATCTAGCATCGTGGTGTGCCTTAAATCTTTTCCTGAATTTTCTATGGATATTAGTCAGGAGTAACGTTATACTCCTTGACTTTGTTTCTCATTCTATTTGTGTGACATTTCATTTAAATTAAGGTTATTATTTAAATAGGATGTTGCAGATATAACTTCTCAATATGAAGTGAGATCTTTAAGTGTTATTAATTTAGATGATTGAAGATGTATTAATATTTTTTTTTCGTTTATGGGAGAACCTATATGTTAAGATGTATTAATATTTTGATTTTAGTGTATTGAAGTATTATGTATGTGATGCTGGTTTTGTTGAGAAATGTTGCTTGTTTTCAATAGGATTCCTAAAATACAAAATTTTCTCATGTTGTGTACTTTTAAATTATAAACGTTAGATTACTATTGCATAGTACAACAATATACAATAAAATTAATGCAATTTAGTTAAAAAATAGTACAGTTCGGTTCAAAAATAGTGTAATTCGGTTCAATATTAGTGTAATTTGGTTAAAAACTAGTACAATTTGGTTCAAAAATAGTGCATTTCAATTCAAAATTAGTGCAGTTTAGTTCAAAAGTAATGTAGTTCAGTTCAAAAATAATGCAGTTTAGTTCAAAAATAGTGTTGTTTGAAAAACAATTCAATTTATAATAGTTCAGTTCATATTATAGTTCAATTCAATGCAGTTTCTCAGAAGAAAAAATAGTTCAGTTCAGTCCGTCTGAATTATATTTTAGTTGAATTCAGTTCATGTGAACTATTTTATAGTTCACTGCATTTTTATATAGTGTAGTGCAATTTAGTTCGTTTTTTCCCGCATGGGGAAAGCTTTTATAGCATAATGTATGGTCAAATGTTTTATGTAAGCGAGAATGTGATATTTAAAATTAATAAATTTGAATTATTTTATCGAAATAAACATTTTAAAAATAAAATAATAATAAATAATATCAATTTAAATTTAATATAATTAAATATCTTAAAAATTGTAAAAATTCTTACCGATTAGAAGTTAAAGTTGTTATCATTAGTAGCATTTGGTTTGCTTAAAAACTTTTTTATGCAGGTATTTGTATTCTTCTAACTTAGTCATCATATATTTGTTTTGGAAACTAAATCCTCATGTTTACTGTTTTGTTAAACTTTTAATTGTAATACATGTTACAATTTTCAAAATATTTATTGATTACAAAATAGTTATATAAAATAAATATTTATTGTGTATAATACGCAATCTAAAATATTAGTCATTCCTGTAATAATTCACACATAATTTAGTTTGCATATAATTTTTCTAATACCGTTAAAAGTTTGGTTTTCATGGTCGAAAAATAAAAACGATTAGTATTTTGTCTTAATTTTTCTAATACGGTTAAAAGTTTGGTTTTCATGGTAAAAATATAAAAACGATTAGCATTTTGTCTTAAACAATTAATTACTATTGTTATTTATTTTATATTTTATATTTGTTTCCCGCTAACCCAGAAACATTCTGAAGAAACTTTTCCCGTTCATTTGAACTTCAAAATGTGACCTCTCCTCGCCGGAGCTCGCACTAGCTGGTAACACTTATTCATCGCTAACGAAAATCGCGTAACCGCCGAAACCCTAATCTTCCTTTCACGAACCAACGCGTTGGTGCGCGCAGCATGAACGTTCTGAATGTGGCGGAGAAGCCCTCTGTGGCGAAGTCCGTCTCCGCCATCCTCTCCCGGAACCAGGGCATGAGAATGCGGGAGGGGCGTTCCCGCTACAACAAGATCTTTGAGTTCAACTACACCATTCGCGGCCAACCCTGCCACATGCTCTTCACCTCCGTCACCGGCCATCTCATGGAGCTCGAGTTCGACGAGCGTTACCGCAAGTGGCACGCGTGTAACCCCGCCGACCTCTTCCGCGCCCCTGTCAATAAATACGTCCCTGAGGTTCGCATCGAAGAACATCGTTGCTCTTTATCTCTCTGTGTCAGTGTGCGTTTAATTTTCCCTTGCAAATTGTTTGCGTTGTTAACCCTAGGACAAAAAGGATATCAAGAGGACGCTGGAGGAGGAAGCGAGGAGGTGCCAGTGGCTTGTTTTGTGGCTCGATTGCGATAGAGAGGGTGAGAACATTGCGTTTGAAGTGGTTGACGTCTGTACTGCGGTGAATCCTCGTCTTAATATAAAACGGGCTCGGTTTTCTGCATTGATTGAGAGGTTCAGCTTTGCTTTGTGTCCTGTTGTGGTGGTTGTTTTTTCTTTTATTTTTGTTGTTGTTTGATTGTTGCTGTTTTTCATAGAGAGATCCATCATGCTGTTCAGAATCTTGAGGAGCCCAAGAAATGTCTTGCTGATGCTGTCGATGCTAGGCAGGTGAGTAGTCACCCTTTTCTGACTTAGAAGGTGCTGATTTTATCCGTGAATATGTTTGTAGGAAATTAAAACTAGGGTTTGACGCAATTGCCTTTTTGTTTTATATGTTAACTATTACATGATTTTGCTGGTGGTGAGGATGATTGTCTAGCTTTATTTTTGTAGGAAATAGATCTCCGTATAGGCGCTTCTTTCACGAGGTTCCAGACCATGTTGATGAAAGATGCTTTTGTCATTGACACTGCTACGGATGGCAGAAACCTAGTCCTAAGTTACGGCCCTTGCCAGGTATGCTTCTATTGAAAATAGCACCGAGACTTTTGTGCTTAAAACGTTATTGATTCTTATTGTGAGTTTTAGTTGTATTTTTTTACTACAGTTTCCTACACTTGGATTTGTCGTGGAAAGATATTGGGAGATACAAGCACATGAGCCAGAACAGTTTTGGTTTATCAACTGCGCTCATGATTCAGATGGACGCATTGCTAAGTTCAGCTGGATGTAAGATACGAAGGCTTTAATGTTTTGATACATTCATGATTCTTGTTGTTTCACTGACTGCAGGCTAATATTTAATCTAAAATTCATTTGGCAGGCGGGGCCACTTGTTTGATTATACATGTGCAGTTATAATATATGAGATGTGTGTTGAGGAACCAACAGCAACAGTGAGTCTTTTTTAAAACATCTGGTGGGGCATATGCTGAATGCAGACTAATTCTTTCGTTACATGTATTGATAACCTTTCAGGTGACAAATGTTAGACAACAGGAAAAGCTGAAGTATCCTCCGCATCCTTTGAATACCATTGAGCTTGAAAAACGTGCTTCAAGATACTTCCGGATGAGTTCTGAGCACACAATGAAGGTGACCGGACATTGCCATTTGTTTGTGTGCTTTCTGCTAATGGTGATGTCTATTTCAAGCTGTCAGCTTTATAAAAAATGATTTGTAATAAGCTGTGATTATTGTGTTTAAAAGAAGAAACAATATACTTCTAGATGATGCCAAAGTAAAACATAAAAGACTTTCACGTCAGTGGGAAGAAGTTTAACTATCAAACATTTTATCCATAATTCTCTATACGATATCATATGTGGTATTGTGTGTGCATGTTATGCCATTTAAAGGCATGCGATGTTTGCTAGTATTCCTAAAAGCTTTTGTGCTGGTGTCATTGTTATCTGGAGTCTGAATAATATCTCACCATTTATGTGTATGTCTGATTGTATAGTGACTGTGATGAATTAAAAGATTTATATAAATAACAATTTTGTGGGCAAGTTCAGAGTGGCAAATACTTCTGTTATTTTATTCCAATTCTATTTTTTCATAGTTTTACAGATTTGATGTTTTTATATGCAACTATGCTTACAACTTACTTAAATATTTATAGGTGGCAGAAGAACTTTACCAAGCTGGTTTCATCAGTTATCCCCGTACAGAGACTGACAATTTTTCTTCAAGGACTGATTTGCATGTGGGTTAGCTTTTTCATCTATCTAAACATGAATAATTATCACAGTTGTGGTCTACTGGATAGTTGGGTTTAAAGATACGAGAAAAGAGGAGTAGAATTTTGCTAGTTTGCATGTGGTAATCAACCTGAATTGTCATTTGAAATGGGGAAGCCTTCACTTTTATGGTCACGGAGAACATGCTATTTGACATGGATGTTGTCTGATTCCTTTTTATTTCCGTAAGAAAATATTGTATGCATCACTTGAGAATTTTAATTGTTTGACAGAGCTGTTGTAGTTATATGCATTTTTTTTGTGTGTCTTCTAATACACAAAAAAGAAAGGGGCTTAGTTTTGACATTTTGGCATAGGTTGAACCATGGAGGAAATTAATATAGTATACTTGAGAAAGATACAAAGGAATTAGAATTACTTTGAGAGTGTGTTTACCTCTCGTAGGATTTCATATTTATAATCATTTTGGATACATTAGATACAATGTACAGAGTGAAGAAGAGAAGAGAATTCAAAGAGATACATTTAGGAACTAGGTTTAGCACAAAACACACATCATCTTACAATAACTCCTTTTCAAGACTATTTATTGTAACACTTCCTCTCAAGCCGGATCATACAACTTGTATGTGTCAAGCTTAAAACAAATAAATTCAATTTGAGGACCTCTAAAGGATTGTGTTAAAACATCTGCACTGCAAGTTGATTATTTGATCTGACAAACTCAATGCAAATTTCGTTGGACAACAACCTATCTCGAATTAAATGACAATTAATTTCAATATGTTTGGTTCTCTCATGGATGATGGCTTGAAAGTAGTGTGGAGAGCAACTTGATTATCACAATACATCTTCATTGGCTGAATGTCACGAAAACCTAATTCTTATAGGAACTATTTTACCCATATGAGCTCACAAGTGAGGTATGTCGTTGCTCTTTACTCATTGCTCTATTCTCAACTTGAATAGATGATTGGACAACAACATTTTGCTTCTTGCTTTTCCACGAGATAATATTTCTTCCAAGGAAACCACAATATCATGTAGTAAAGCATCTTCCATAGGAGAACTAGCTCAATCAGTGTCACAATATCCAAAAATTTGGGTATTCCCTTTATTTTTTTAAAGTAGTCCTTGTTCTACAGCCTTTTTAAGATATCTTAGAATATGAATGATAACATTCTAGTGACCAATTCAACGATTTTGCATGAATTGATTCGTAATACTAACTGCAAAGGACAAATTTGTTCTAGGTATAGTAAGATATACGGTTTTTCCAACTAGTCTTCTATATCTTTATTGATTGGAGAAAGCTTCTTTTTGTTTTGCCATTAATTTTTATTTGGATCCATGGGATAGTCCACTAGTTTACAATCAATCATACTTCTCTCTTTTAGGATATCAAGAGCGTATTTCCTTTGAGAGATTATAGCTCCTTCATTTGATTGGGCAACTTCTATGTCCAAAAAATGAGATTTCCAGTATATTTGGTCTAAAATGATGGCATAAGTGTTCCTTTAATGGAGAGATTTTACCAACATCATTTCCTGTGATCACTATATTGTCAATATACACAATTAAGTACACACTTTTTAGGAGAAGTGTGACAATAGGAAACAATGGTTTTTCTCTCTGCATTTGAGCCCAAAGGATTGAACAATGGAGCTAAACTTTCTGAACATAGCATGAGGACTTGAGACCATAGAGAAAGCGACACAACTTACAAACCAAACCGGGCTATCCTTGAGCAACAAACCCAAGGGGTTGCTCCATGTAGACCTTCTCTTCTAGATCACCATGTAGAGAAATATTTTTAATATCTAGTTGATGAAGGAATCAATGATGAATGGTTGCCATGGCAAGAAAAGAATTGACAATAGCAATTTTGGCCAACTTAGAAAAAAATTATGAGTGTAGTCAAGCCCATATATCTGAGTATATGCTTTAGTCACCAATTTTGAGGCGACCAACTTCACCGTGAGGTCCAACCTTAATGGTGTAGACCCATCGACAACCTACTGTGTTCTTTCTTGAAGGAAGAGGAACCAACTTTCATGCTTTGTTAGGTTTAAGGGCTTGCATTTTAGTGTTCATGGCTTGTTGCCACTCATGATGATCAAGTGTTCTTGTCACATTTTTAGGAATAGTAATAAAAGAGACAAGAAATAAAAGAAAAATAAAGAGACAACCTGTGATAGCTAAGAAAACTGTAAATAGGGTGAGGATTACAGGTAGATCGAGTACCTTTGTGAATGACAATTGTTGACTTGAGTCATCATAATCAGGAGTTGTGGTATTAGGTGATGATTAAGGACTTGCAGAAGAGGATTCACCTTGGGGTACTAGGCAAGCCATTTGGTTCTTGCATTGATAGGTAACAAAAGCTGGTGAAGATGGTTCAATAGGACTTTATGGTATTTTGGATGACAGGAGCAAAAGGAACGAAATATTCAATTAAGGGCACAAGTAGAACATGTTGGAAAGAATTAGAATTTTGTGTAGGGAAAAAAGGAGTTGGTTCAAAAAACATGACATTGGTTGACATATGGTACTTCTTTGTCTCATGAGAATAATATCAATATCCTTTTTGAACTCGAGAATAGGCTTAGAAAACAACTTGATGACTCTAGTTGAGAGTTTATCTAAAATTGGAGATATATCATGAACCAAACATACACAATCGAAAACATGTGGAGCAATAAGAGAGTTCTTTAGGAAATAGAATGGAGTAGGGAACTTTATTTTGAAGAGAAAAAGATATTTTGTTAATGAGATAAAAAGCATTTAGGATAGCATCACCCTAATAATGAACAAGCATATTTGCATCAAGCAATAAGGTACGAGTAGTTTCAATAATATGTCTATTTTTTCTTTTTGCTATTCCATTTTGCTTAGGTGTACGAGGGCAAGTAGACTAATGCAAAATGATGTGTGAGCTTAGAAGTTTAGATAATTAAGAGGAAAAATGTTCTTTAGCATTATAGCTTCTTAAGATTTTGATTACTTTTCCAAATTGATTGTTGATTTCATCAAAGAAAGACATAAAAATTGATAGAAGTTCAGAACGATCTTTCATTAGATAAACCTAAGTATCAATGATAGTAACAAAATATGTAAAACCAAAAGATGACACACAATTTGGTCCCCAAATGTCAAAATGGATAATGGAAAAAGCATAATCACTTCTAGATTCAAAATGTTAAGCAATAGAAAACTTAACAGCTTTTCCTAATTGATATTATTCACATTCCAAAGTTTGGAGACAATTATGTTTAGGAACCATCTTTAAATTTTACAAAGAAGGAGAAAAAGCAACTTGACCGACCAATTCCTTGGGAAGGTACTTTAGATTTGTTGGTTACGAAATGAGATGTTATAGGTAAGGAGAGAGAAGAGAAAGAAGAGATATTACCAAAAATATACAGATGACTATGTGTCACCAATCCATGGATTTTGACTCTCCATAGATTGTGAAGTGAAGTTGTTGAGAAATTGGAAGATGTAGATGATTGGGCTTGGTTTTTAGATTTCAACCTTAAATACTCCTAATATTTTTCAGTAGAGAATTTTGGCTCAAAACCTTCAGCTTTGGAAATATTGGCTGTCCAGTCAGGGAAGCCATGTAATGAGTGATGATTATCTTGGGTGTTATGCACTCTTTTACAATATGTGCATTAAGGACATCTTTTACCACCACACCCTCCTCTAGACGACTTCCTTTTCCTCAAGTAGAAACCATGGTAGAAGACTCAACAAATTCATGAATATTTCTATTCTTAAGTGTTGGAACACGAAGGAGCCATGTTATCAAGTTTTTCATTGAAGGAACTTCTTAACCAGTCAAAATTTGACCTCTAACATGATCAAATTCTGGATGATTTGCACAAAGGATTATAACTATATAAAATTTATCCAATTTCTTTTTTTTTATCTCATCTAGTGAGTCAACTTTCAATAACACCTTTAATTCCTCAACTTCTAGTTGAGCTTCAACAATAAAAGGCATCATGTCATTATCAGGCTATTTGAGAGAACCAATCGATTAGTTGAATTGTAGAGGTCTTGGATATCATTCTCAAATATTTTGGGCTTTTTTCTGAAAAAGATTACATGCTTTGAAGGATCTTGGAGTACTCAAAATATTGGGCACTACTAATTGCGAAAGTAGAGCACAAAGCTAAGAATAAGTTTTGTTCCACCGTTAAATTTGATCTAGTGGTATTGAATCCATCTTCTTACAATTGATCATGCAAACCTTGGCCAAGGAACCAAAGTTCCACTTGGGCAGACCATGACAAGTAATTTTTCCTATCTAATTTTTCAGAAGTTATGGAAGGAATCTTGAAAAAAAGATGATATAGCTCTTGAAGATATGATGAGCATAATAGAGGCAAAGCCATAGTCTAATAATACAATAGAGAAGAACAAAATTTAAATAGGGTTTTTAGATAGGGAAACCTAGGGTTTCAGGAGATAGAAACCTAAAAGACACACCAAGTGATCTTGGAAGGAGGAACAAAGGGTGGAAATGGGCCCATGGTGCTCTGGCAAGCCTAACAATGGTGATCTAGAAAGATTCTAACCATTGGAAGGTGGCGTGTGAGACACATTCGCCTAGGGCAATAGTGGCATGTGTAACCACTGGGATGGGGTTGCACTCCTCTAGACACCTCAGACCCAAGTGTTGGAAGACAAAGCTTCGGTAGTGGACAACTACAATGGCCGCAAATAACAATGACAATGACATTCCTTTAACAAATTGAGATTGGCTGAGCGAGATCGACCTGCTGTGATACCAACTTCAGAAAGATATAAAGGAATTGGAATGAAATTGAGAGTGTGTTTCCCTCTCTTAGTATTTCATATTTCATATTTATAATCTTTTTGAATATATCAAATATCATGTGAGAGGGAAGTGAAAAGAATTTTATTAGATATATCTAGTAACTAGGTTTAGCACAAAGCACACATCATCTTACAAGAAGTCCTATTTAAGACTATTTATGCTAAAAATTATACTTATTGCCTTGAATGTTATTGGAAGCACTTAGCGTTTTAATATTTAGTTATTTTATACACGTCAGGTAATTTTCTTTTGTAATATATGGTAGTAGAAATTTAAATATATTCTTTTATGCAGGTAAAGAAGATCTGGCTTTTACAGCCACCATACTCAATTATTGTGCTTTAAGATTTTGACTTGTGTTGTTCAACCTGTCTTGTTTTAACAATATTGTTGTTTCACCCTTAATCCTTAGTAAAGTTTTTTTCCTGAATGACTGATCTTTCATTTTTCTTTTTTTTTATTTTCCTTCCAATTGTAGACAATTGTGCAAGAACAACAAGGGCATCCTGAGTGGGGAGTATATGCACAACGGTTGTTGGACCCTGGGACAGGGCTTTGGAGAAACCCTAGAGGTGGTGGACATGATGACAAGGCTCATCCACCCATTCACCCCACAAAATTTTCTACTGGAGAATCTGGATGGAGCCAAGAACACCGTGTCAGACAATTCCCATACCACTCTTTTTACTTTAAGAATTGCATGTTGCTTGGACATTCATATTATTTCTTAAATTGACACAGAAACTGTATGAGCTGGTTGTTCGCCACTTTTTGGCATGTGTCTCAAAGCCTGCTGTAGGAGCTGAAACCACCGTTGAAATTGATATTGCTGGCGAACTATTTTCTGCATGTGGGAGGGTGATTCTAGAGGTGAGATGTTTGTTGTGCATGATGCGGATATCCCATATTGGGATGTGTTAGATATTGTTTGATATTATTAAGATATTGTTAGATATTATTAATCACAATATCAAATAATATCTTGTATTTACTCTATTTATTTTCAATTACTCCTTTTAATTGTACTTTTCTCTATTATAAATAGATTACCCTAGTGTGGTTTATACACAAGGGAGATTAATCTTAAACCCTATTTTCTTTATTCTCAACAGGATGTAATATTGAGCTGCACCTATTCTAACATGTAAGACAAATATTGGATCTATTTGCAGCATTTGGATTATGAGGAAGGATGAATATATTATTTTCTGATCATTCAAACGTATAAACATTACTATTTATACAACTTTCATTGTAATGCTAGAATTATGGACATCAAATCATTCCTGATTATTACAAATTAGGGATCATCAATCAATACTAACAAACGAATAAATCTAATTATATCTGTACTAAAGGAAGTAAGAACATGCTTCATATTTTACAGGTTACAACAGTTTTTGTCATGCTGGTGAATAGATGTTTATTATTCTTAGTTTTCTAGTAAAATATTGGTATCATTTTGTGGGTAGTCCCTTTGAACATCTTCTAAGTCACCTATTGAAGGAGAACATATGGTGTTTCAACAACGTTGTCTAACTCTTTCTTGATATCTATTTCCATATGTTTCCATTCTTCATGGTGATCCGAATTATGAGCAAGGCTTATGGTATTTGTTGCCCACAAAAAAGCTTCATAGGAACTTAATACTTAGTTTTGAGACCATCAAGTATGATCTTCATATCCATACTAGTTCACAAATCTCTTAGGTCATAGTGAAAAAATCTGCTTGCACACTAGACTTCTCAATCACAGTTACTTTTTGTTCCATGTAACTAATATACCACCTAGAAACATTCAATATCTTATGGTTTCAAACCAAAGATCAAGAATACTACTTAAGATTGTATAAGGCCTTTCTTATTTTACACAACTTATTTCTTCCATTGATTAAATCATAGCTATGTGAAATATATGCACTTCTATTATGTTAAAAGCAATGTTATCAAATTTCGGCCATGGCGGTGCCATGGCAGACATCGGTTGCGGTTTCCCAACCTACCGCAGCAACATGACGGAGGCGAAGTGGGTTTTCTGTGGCGGCTCGTGGCGGCCGCTTTTCGCATGGCGGCTGGCGGTGGCGAAACGGTAATGGCGAAAAAAGAGAACTGAAGAAAGAGTATACAATATCAAAGTGGAAGAGATAGCGCCGCTAACGTGTCTGAGAAGAGTGAGTAGCGTGGGAGATGAGATAGGCAGCGGCTGGCACACATAAACCCTAATTTCATCCTTCTATGCGTTTTACTCTACATCAGTTTTACGAGGTTTAATTTGGGTCAGGCCCACTAACATTATTTGACCTAACCTAAGCCCAGAAACCCTCCTCTCTTATTCTTTTATATTTTACTGTGGCCCTTCT
>Ga0099823_1005321_pt1 | contig 12810 bp, 6 predicted proteins | sample CowpearedBW_FD_76831 | JGI IMG/M metagenome (GOLD analysis project Ga0099823, IMG submission 76831) | Root nodule microbial communities of legume samples collected from California, USA - Cow pea red BW | ecosystem: Host-associated > Plants > Roots > Nodule | place: USA: California | collected... | reverse complement strand
TATATATATATATATATATATATATATATATATTCATTTTGTAAATTAGCTTACCCTCCCTTGTTTGTATGTGTTGTATTTTTTTTTTTGCAATGATCACTTTATTTGTGTGGGCAGATGGAGATGCATGTGTAGAAGCACCCTCTTGATGTATATGAGTGATGTTACTATAGTTTTATCTTGTAAGACTATATGATATACATTGAATTATCTATTTTCTGAATATTTATAATTAAATGTTTTATTTTAATAGTATTATGCTATTAAATACTCATTTGATCTCAATTTTCATCAAAATATATTTTAAATTGGTTCCCCAATTTTTTGAAGTCTCAATAAGGGTTCAATTTTTGAAAAAATGATGCAATTAGATCATTTTTGTTAAATTTAGTAAATCGACCTTGAGACATTAGATGCAAAACTCAAGCGTCTCTTCTTATGGTGGTGGATTGAAGATGTTGGATGTAAATTAGATATATTTTCTATTTGAATAATTATACTCGAGAATAGTTTTAAAATATATATACATATTTTTTAAAATATTAAAATATTATTTCAATAAATTAAAAATGACTAGAAACAATTTCTAATTATAATGAGATTAAAAAAGTTGTCTATGAATAAATAAATAATTTTTATTATCATTACTTACCGATAACATAAATGAATTAGAGACTAACTTAATGATTGAAATTAATTACTCTTTTATTGACTCAAATTAGTTACTAATTTATTAACTGATTATAGTGACTAAATTAATGATTGATTTAAGTAACTGAAAAATTTAGTCATTAAATTAATCACTAATTAGAAAAAATAGTCGCTCAATCGATAACTATATATTTTAATTACTTAATTTGGTCACCATTTATCACTTTTTTAATAACAGTGACAAATTTGATCACCGATTTTTTTAAGCAAAAATTCAGCTACCAAATTAGTCACTGATTTACAAAACCAAGTTTTGGTCACTAATTCTCTATACACTGCTATTTTCACCCTGTGGTGAACGACTGTTGGACAAAATCACATGACTGTCAATTGAGGTCGTTCTAAACGGATATAATCATACATTACTCCTTGAAAAGGATTCCTGGATCTTGCCTGCTTCAGATAGATCGTGTTCCTTCCTTTCAAAATTCGATCACTTCCTACACTAATGCTGAATAGCCTATGCAATCCATGCACACCATGTCTTGCTATCGCACTATCTCCTCCGATTTTCCCAGTTGCAAAGTCTGGGGGATTTGCTTCAGGGTCGTTCAAACGAATCTAATATCATCATCATCCACGAAACACATCTCATTAAAAATCATTAACTCGTTCTCTTAGCAGAAAATTGCTTAACTATGTCAGATTTCAAACCATGTACCTGCAGGTCAGCATCATTGGTACATGCCAAGGCCACTTGCAATGTGTAGTTTCCTCTTACTACTTCATTTGGATGTTCAAATATAATCTGCCATGTCGTTGGCTGGTATGTCTTGTTTCCTGCGTTTCTGCATACATCGCAATTTAGAGTCAAAACCCATCAAAGCTTGTCAATTTGTGTATCTAATAGGAAGAGTGTTTAAAAGAGTGCGTTACCTTGAAACGTGAGCGAAAAACCAATCCTTGTTATACTTGCTAACACCAACAGTGTAAACAAGATCATCATTTGGATATAAATCAGTGTAACGCTCCCACAACCCGTATTGCCTAAACCTGTCAAAAGTGGAGACCCCAATACATTAATTACTAAAGGTGAAAATTTTGAAGACTGGGAAACAGAAGAAGCAACTGTTAAGTAATAATTTAATGTGTATTGGATTACTTGTCACTGTGCCGTTCGTTGTATAATTTATTCATGAGCGTAGGGTAAGGGTCTGGTATATTGAATTCTGCAGCCGTGCGATCTGGGAACCCAATTTCCCACATGGTTGGTCCACTTCTTGGTGGAACAAACACAAGTGAATCCAATGTGATGACTCCTCCTCCTAGAAGTTCAAACAAGTAATTGTTCAGTTGGGCGAGTCATAACTAATTTTGACCTGAACCCACAAGAAAATTCGGGAAGAAAATTCTACCCATTGGGATGGTGATTGTAACATTATATCTGTAATCACCGATGAAGCCAGGAACCCATGCATACAAATTATAGTCACCGGGCACAATATTATTAATCAGGAAAAAACCCTTTGTATCAGCTTGAGTCCAGAACTGATAGCCCTGTCAGTAGCATAAAATTCAAACCCATTTTTAGTGCCTAACCAAGATAAAATAAGTTTCATTGACGCCAATTCCAAATATACCTTGCTTTCTATTTGCCATGACCCTGCTTCTCCAGGTAAAGCTAGACCAACGTAAGCGTTGTCAGCATACAGAAGTCTACCTCCTCTGAAGTAACTGGTGAAGCAAGGGAATAAAAAGAACATTAGTCTCTTTTATAGGTAGTAAGAAATCAAAGAAACAAAAAGTGGGCACAAAGCATTGGCATTATTTACCTATCTTTCACTAGTAGTCTTCCCAAAACTATCCCCCTTTGACTGGGTGGAATGAAATCCACTGATTTAGGAAATTCATACGGCCAACTTCTTTCTTCTTTGGCTTGCTGATTGGTAACAGAACAAAATCAAATGATGTGTGATGACACAAGAGCTTTAGTAATCTTTGATAAATAAGCAGAGTTGGGTGGTGTTAGGGGTAAGTGGTACCTGCTGCGCAGCGTCTGACCAGAGGGATAGTGTACCATCCTCGCGTGAAGCAGAGTTAACGTAGGCGAACACAGGGCCGAAAACTTTTTTGTAAGCCTCCCCTTCTTGAAAGGACAGGGTTACCTCCTTGCCAGCATAGTGAGTGCTCACAAACATCTACACAAAATCAAAATGGTTTTACATTTTCATCTAATCACAAACATGCATAATGTAACAGGTGAAGTTCTTTGAATATTTGATACAGCCATGTGTTTGATACTATGAAAAACTTGGATCGAAATTGATGCTATGCTTGTTTTGACTGGTTAAGACAGGAATTAGTGGGGCATACCGCGAGGGTAATGGGGCCAACGTGTGAAGTAAGGTCTTGCTTGATGGGGCCAGCATTGCGGAACTCGTTGCTTGGGGTTATCACCCAGAAACCCACGGGTGCATTGGAATCAACACTCACCCATCCATGAACAGTGTTATCCCTGTTTTCACATGAGTACTGGTATTTGTCATCCACCTGAACCCAACACAAAAACCATCATTTCTTTCATTCACGGGCATTTTCAACTTTGAACCAACCAAGGAAAAGACAGACAAACAAACGTTGCCATATACGATAACCATACAAATATGTGCCGCATAATACCTCTCCTCTGAATTCTGGATTCGCTGGTCTCGTTAATAGAACTGCTTCAGGGTATGCCAAGACTTGACCAGTTTCTCTATCTCTCCTTGTTGGCATGGTTCTTTGCCTTTCATCCGACATCGCCATATAATTGAACCTGCGCCCATCATTTTTTCACTGTTGACTTTTATAATAATCAGCATTATAAATTTAAACTAAAATAATTTTAAACTATAAAAAAAAGAGTAATTTTTTTATCTTGCATAAAACTAAAGGTATTATTAGTCATTTCATTACTTGGATTTGAGTTTGAAAACGATCCTAATTTGGTCAATCTCCACCGCAGGCCATCCTTCAGGGCGATCAAATATTGCATATGCATAAAATCCTGAATCACCACTTCGCAAAATGTATCTGCGTATAAAAGTTTGTTCGGTGTAACGTTAATTAGCTTATAAACATAGTATAACTGTCATTAACAAAGAGTTTGACCTTATGTCAATGTTCATGGGGACACTCGAGCCATTCATGGACGGTGTCCATGTTCTTGAAAATGAGAGCTCAACGGTATTGTCGTCAGCTGCTATAACTGTAAAATTTGTCCCGAAGATTCTGCAACATGATTCCAATTATCAGTTAGTCTCGTGTATCACTTCAGATTGTTACTACTACTACTAGCTTGTCATTAAGTGTACCAATAAATGAACCAATAATTTAATACACGATAATAATGAAGAAGACAAAAAATTATACCTCTGAAAATTACTAGACTTTCCTGGCGTATTCCAAACGACATCCAGGTACCTGGAAACAAATATGAAAACGTATTATTCGGTCAATTTAAGAATTAAACCATGTATTAGTCCCTTTGACTTTATGCGAAACTTGATAATTTAAAATTGATCAACTTGAAAAATTTCTTGTGAAGTAGGTAAATACCCTCGATCTTGTTCTTCGTTGTCATCTTCGAGTATATTGTCAATTCCTTTGTATGACATTCCAAGGATGTAACCCTCAGGTCTTGAAAATTTGACGGAAACAATACCATTGTCAATCACCACCTGAAAAGTGAAAGTCAAAGACAATTGTCGGAGTCAAAAACGCCGCACTCGTTTCGGACCAAACGAGAAAATCTAATAAACCTGTGAGGGAATCAAATTAACTCTTGCAATCACCTGTTGACGGTTCTGTGTAGTCAGAATGATCCCAGGATTAGAAGTTGTCTGTTGCGTGGGGCGGGTCTCCCTCAAAGGTTTTCTGGAGTTGAAAGGCAAGCATGGAAAGAAAAAATCTTTATGAAATGAAGTGAAACCATTGCTATGAAACTATAGTTTGCGTTTGCAACAGGGCAATATTAAAAGAAGGTACATGAAAACTATGTACAAATATTTTAATATGTGTGAGATTGACCTCACGTATCAATTTAGTTAAATTCATTAATGTTTATTCGTATGCTTTGACAGAATATGTCGTTATTAATGTATAGACCATTGTTATTGATGCAGAGTAAAAGTATAAGTTTTTTATGTTATTGGTTAAAAGTACAAAATATTTGAGTTGGGTTGTGAGTTATGGTCAAGAACATTGAGGAGACATGTGAAATTAAAGTCAGATGGTTCAGGGGTGATGACGTGGGTGCAAGAATCAATTCCTTTCATTACCACAAACATAAAGTAGTGCAGTCATCTCTCAGAAGGGAAAAAAGTTAGCATAAAAATAACAAATAGATTTAACTTAAAAGCTTACAGAGGACATAGAATTCTAAAAGGTTGCATGTGATAAGAAACGGGACACAAAAGACAAAGAAACCGTGACTCTTTCTGCTTATGCAACACTCTCTCTCTCTCTCCTCGTTTCTTTAGTTTAACTAGTAATGTTTTTTTTTAAGAATAAAAAAAGCATGAGATAAAGTTAGTGATGCATTCAAAAATAAAAAATAAGAAATGTGGACGGTGTTTAAAAAGTTGGAGCAGTAAAAATCGTTATTGTGGAAAAAAAAAAGAATAAATACACAAAGAGTTATAGGAGTGTGATGCTGAATATGGGTACTCTTTTAAATATACTTTTCATATATAGAAAGAATGAAAAGAACAAACAACATGAAACTTAGAATGTTTTCCTTTTAATACTTTGGTCTCAAGCTTCTCTTATCTCTCTTGCTTTCCTTTTTGTTCTCTCTGACACATGGTAGGAGATAAAATGCACCAAAATTTGAAGCAAAAGAAGAGTAGATTAGAACCTTGTTGTCTTCTCAGAACAGGCACCGAGTAAGAAAAACAAGCGCAGGGTAATTCCAAACCAGAAAAGCAAGAAAACCCTCTGGCTCCTCCAACCCGCCACCCTCCCCTTCATCTCTCAATAAGGCGAACCTGCAAAAACACATTACCTTCATTTCTAAACAACTTCATGCAAGGCCTCGTATGAACAAATTTAAAAATAAAAAAAAATTCAAAACGAACTCGTACATTGCTCTGTTAAAATTGCAGAAAACTATGCTCTCATCATTCCATGCATGTGAATGAAAGGAATTTTCAGTCGAAAGAGAAATTTGAAAGAAATGGAAGCACGAACCTTAAAGAATCAGAAATGTATTTCGTAGTGAAATACAAAACGATGGGAGATGAAGGGCGCAATATTCCGAGCGTTTTTCACCCTCGGAATACTTTGTCTAATCCTGTTATCCCCGTTCCGTTTCTAATGTTTTCCTTGGAAGCTGAAAAAAAGTACTATCATTTTCGAAATGACAAGCGAATGGCCTTATATATACATCTCAAAATCAATGGCCAACTCTAACTTCTCTTTTATGTTAAAAAAAAAATTAAATTAAATTTTTAATGCTAAAATGGGTTTGGTAAACCCCAGCCCCTCAGTTTCCACAATTTCACATTAAGCAAGTCTTCCCTTTGGGGGCATAACAGTCTTTCAAAAACCTATCATAAGGACAAATTATTGAAAGGAAGTGTCACATGAGATCATTGAAATAGTGATCAAGTATGACAACATTTACCTTCCTTATCTATATTAGGCTGAATAAGAATGAGTAATGATATCTTGATGTCTTAACAAAATTATTCTTCTTTATTTCTTTTATAATTACAAAAGTTTAGTTTTTTCTAATGATTATATACATCATCCTTAAAAATATGTTATCTATATTGGGCTGGATAAGAATGAGTAATGATAATTTGTCTTAAAGAAAATTATGTTTTCAGTTGATATCTATAATTTTTTTCTCTCTTTCCTTTATAATTATAAAAATTTATTTGTTGTAATGATTATATATATTATCCTTAAAAAGCAAGTTGTCCGATGGTTGGTAAGATTTAAAAACATTTTTTTTTCACAATAAGAATCCGAGCAGAAATGTTATCATGTTCCTAGTAACAAAAACATTGACGATTAATGACTAGCCAAAATTGACGAAAAATGTGCAGTTATTGTAAATAAAATATGTTTCGGTTAATGAAGTTGTTTGTGCCGTTATACCAAAATGTTGAAAAAAACAGAGACGTGATTGATATTAGACATGCCCCGAAGAACATTTACTCTGATCATAACCCTCGTGGTAAATTGTCGGAGTTTGGTGTGTACCTAATCCTTAATGATACAATGATAGAAAGATTAAAGGCCTAACTTACATGTATTTCTTCCCAGGTCTAGATGATGAATGGTATAGTCTAATTAAATTAGGAATTGTTTTGGAAGAGTTGATACTTGATAAGGAAAAGGGAGAGGCTTCAAAGTTTGGGAAAATATAAAAAAAATGTAAGCAAAAGTCATTCTGAAGCTGAGAAAAATGGTTATTGGAACCCCTCCCAAAGAAAGTTGGTAACCAAATCCACCTTCAAGTGATGGTGCCCTTTTACATGTGTGAATGGCACCCACTATTCCCTGTTGGACACGGTTTACCAACAAAACTTCATCCCGTGATGCCTTTTTCTTCATGCCACTGTTCAATTCTGAACTACTATATTTCTTGTTTGCGGAGATACCTAGGCTAGGACTAGGAGGTTCTGTAAAATCATTTAAACCTTTATTTAATTTTCATGTTTTTCCATTTATAGAATCAAGTCTATAATCCAAAGCTCCGTTCAAAAGATTAATGTTTGAAAATATGAGTTGAAATATGATCATGAATTGAAAGTGGGATGCTGCCATTAGTATTTGAAATTTGATAAATTGATGAAGAAAATGGTAGTTGAAATTTAAGCATTTAAACCAAGACTTGTGAACATTGTTAAAGCACATTTAGTGTTTAGAGAGATAATTAAAAGCCTACTGTATGTATATAATATATTATAGTGATTAACAGGGTTGGAATGGACTATTTAATCTGAGGAAACATAGTTGAGATGATTTGTTATTGAACCAACTACAAAAGAAATATAATAATGGGGCAGAGAGAACTTTTTGGTGTGCTCTAGAATGCTGAGCCACTTAGCGGTTAGCACACGACATGAAACTTTTTGTGTTTTTCTATTAAGAAAGTAACATTGGCCAACAGATTTGTCCTTGGTGGATTAAAGGTTCAGGTTTTGGACTAGGCACGAAGCCTTACACTATAATAAAAAAAGTGCGTAAGTATGAATGAAGGGGTCACCATTAGCTCAAAAGGTTTATCATTGGTTTCTTTGCATATCATATTTTATTGTCTGGTCCTTGCTATTCAAGACATCTTATGTAAACAAATATTCCGTTGCGTTGAAAACTTTTGCATAAATTAGAGTTGAGAAAAATAATATATATTATTTATATTTAATTTATTGATGTGCTTTAAAAAAAAATTGTAATGGAAATATACTGCTATAATTAGTAGTCAATTAAAATTGTATATGTGAAGTTTTGCTATATTATCATCGGATGGACGCTGATTTCATCATATACATAAATACCCGGTTCCAAAAACGAAAATATACAATGTTACAAACGCAAAACAAATTTATCATTTTTAGGTCTCGGTGACACTATAAGAAAAGTATATATTATTAGCAGATCTTTTGTCATTAGTAGTTCGTTAGTGAATTCGAATTATTAATATATCGTTGACGGATCTGTTGGTAAATTTGATAATTCAAGTTTATCGATAAACTATCAATAATAATAAATGTGTCGGTAAAATGATTGTTGATAAACTTTATCAATGAATAGTAAAATTTGTCAATAACTACTGACAGTCATAAATTCGTTGGTCAGTATACATTAGTAACGACTGACGGTTACTATTTCATCTTCTTTTTCCTCTCCTCCTCCTCTTCTCCTCATAGGGTCATCAGTGTCGTCATGTCCACCATTGCCACCTCTGACTCATCCTCTTCTTTCTCTTCCTCTTCCTCCTCCTTCTCCTATTTCTCTTTCTCTTTCTCTCCGTCCACCTCCTCTTTCGCCTCTTTCTGTAACTCCGATAAGTATTGTCGTCGCACCTCTATGTCATCGCCACCCCACCAACACATCACTTGCGTGTCTCCATGTCACTCATCGCCTAGCCTCCACCTTCTCATTCTCCTCCTCTTCCACCTCCACCTCTTCTTCCTCCTACTCTCTCTTCATCCTCTTCTCCTTCTCTCATTCTATTGTTCTTCTCTTCTTCTTCTCATCCATTTCTCCTTAACATCCAAAAAATTCTATCAAACTGTTAGAGCTCTAAAAATTCACTAACAAAAAAAAAACCCCAGTAATTGCTAGAGCTCTAAAAATAGAATATAACATGCGAGTTAATTCTGTCTATTATGAGTTCGGATCGGATTGAATTAAAAAAAATTACAAGTTTTTGTATAGGCAAAAAATAAACTCGATCCACTAAGAACCTAACTCACCCGAGTTGAATCCGTGGTGAGTCAGACTGACTCACCAATCCACCCATAAATTTTAAATATTAATTAGATAAAAAAATGAAAACCCTAAAATGTTATTCTCTCTAATTCTCTAATTCTCGCTTCCCCTTCTTGACTGTTGCTTCCACAACTTCCTCTGTTAGTTCATTCCTCTCCTTTTCGCATGCTACTGTCCGCTACTTTGTTCGAAGGTGGTGGTGAAATAGTTCCTATTTAAACACTATGACTTTATCTTTCACGGTTCTATCTCTCATCTCAACCTCATTTTCTATTTTTCTTTCTCCCTCACCATAATCTTTCTGGCATCTCATATATATTCGAAGTCAAATTCGTCATTATCATATTGTAATTGTACCGTTCTGAATAAGAAATAATATAGAACACAACAAATTGTCCATCTTTTGTTTTTTTGAGAAAACCAAAGTCATTGCACCAAAATTTTTTTGACTTGGAGCTATGATAAAGCCAAACAATGCAAGGAACGAATAAGGGAAATTGAGTCCAGGTCTTCATCTTGCCTCGGCTGCTGAAGCAAGAGATTTGGTATGTGAGAAAAATACCAATATAAAGTCCAAATATAATTCTCAGTGATTATGTTGTCGGTAATTGTAATTATAAATTACTGATAAACCTTTTCAATGGATTTTTTCGACGAACTTGTTGTTAACAAAGATATATGTTAATAAAATAAATTGTGAAATCTTTCAAAAGTAATTATTGGTAAATTTGAGCTTATCAATGAATTTATTAACATCAGTTGATAATTATAAAAATTAGAGACTATAAGAAAAAGTATCCAAAAAGATAATGAAATAAACTTAGTCCTCAAAATTCTTTGGAAGCATGATAAATTTGATGATCTGGTCGTGTACAACGACTTCGTGAATTTTTTGTTGTTTTACTTCCATAAAATTCCATTGACACGTTTCTAAGTTTTAAAGTATATTTTCTTTTGACCAGAAATATGAGATTAATAAAGGTCAAATTCTTGACCATAAAAAGCCAGTTTAGACAATAAACTATTTGGTCTTTCCTGATTCGTAATAATTAGCTGTTTGTATTACGGTAATCTAATGATATTTCGAAGAATACAACTCAGAATAAATTTTATAAAAGAAAAAAGAGGACAACTTTCCACAGAAGGGTTGAAATAGAGTTGATTTTTTGTATGAAAAGAATCTGTTTAGCTAATTTAGGTAGAAAATAAAGTAATGTACAAGCATTCAATAATTAATTTAAAAAATAAAACAAAAAAAATGCTACATTTTAATCTGGAAAAATTAAAGGTTTGATTCTTGAAATAATGTAAACATGTTTTGAAAATAAACATTTTGAACTTTTTTTTTAAAAAAATAATAATTTTTTAAATATAAAAGATAAGTTGGATTAGATTTGATTCATATAATATTATAATCTGTTGGAGATCATCGATAAGATATAAGACAAAAATACAGTATATAAGTGGGTGTAATCCTCATCTTACAAAACGATCTTGTAGTGTGAGTAAGTTTAAAATCTACTTTTTAATATGGTTCAGAGTCTAAGCTTATCCTAGTGAGATTTATTTTTTGTTGGACTTATAGTGTCACCTACTATCAGGCTACTATGAGACCATTCATTAATGTCTAGTCTCACACTCGAGATATATACCTTCGTGTGAGAAAGGTGTGTTGGAAAGCCCAAATCGACTGAACATTTATAATATATAAGTAAATACAAACCTCATCTTATAAGTCAGTTTTGTGGGGTTGAATTAAGTTTAAAATTCACTCCTTAACACAATCAGATATTTATTGAATTTTAAGAAAATAGTGGATGAATAATCTATTATCATCCAAATTTAAAACCTAAATGTGATTAAAAAAAATATGAAAATGAAATGAAAGGGAGAAAGACCCTTAAAGACGTAGCAACTAAGATTAAGGTAAACGAAAATACGATTAGATCTTATATCAAGTAAAAATAAAGTTTAATAACTCAGATGGTACCCACTTTGGTAGGTGTCAATCTCAGCTCACTTTAAAAAAAGTGTCAATTGCATCTCAACTGTTGAAAAAGTGACTCAATTATATCCTTTTTGGAAAAAATGACTAATGTCGTTAACGGCGTGTCATGTATCAATCTGTGTTTTTTTATAATACTTTTTTTTTGTAAAAAAAGTTCAAATTTTTTGCCACATATCAGAGGTTCCTGATGTGACATTTGACATTGTTAGTGCCACATGGCAAGACAATGTCACCTGTCAATGTCAATGTCACTATCAAATGTCATTGGTTTTTATTTTAATTTAGTTTCCATATATGTTTTCTGGACTCATTTAGTCCCTATCTGATTCAATTTTGTTCCAATATTTTTAATCCATTTTTTATAAAATTAAAACTAATTAAGTATAAATATTTTAATACTGATATTTATATCGTCTATCTCCAATTTCAGACCAAATTTATTATTTGTCTAAATATTATACTAATATTTTTTTTATTAAAAATGACTTTTAAACATATTACATTATTGTACATTATTAACTCATGTTTTGTTAATTATTTTTTTTTTCAAAATAGAACAATATTGTCTCTTTCCAAATTGAGACCAAGTTTATTATTTGTATGAATGTTGTACTAATTTTTTTTATTAAAAATGACTTTTACAGCTAAAATTTAATATAAATATCAGTACTTAATTTTTGTAAAATTATTTATACTTAATTAGTTTTAATGTTATAAAAAAATGGATTAAAAAAATATTTTAATTATTAAAAAAATTAGGGCCAAAATGGAATTATAGACACATAAGTAGGGACTAAATTGAATCAATGAGACATGTATGAGAATTAAATTGAAATAAAGATAATGACACTGACACTGACACGTGACATTGTCTTGCCACGTGACACTAACATTGACACATGTCACACCCATTGGCGGAAGAACGTTGTGACATAGGGGAGCTGCGACTCCCCCAACATTTTTTTATTTGATTTTTTATATATTTAAAAAATAATATTTATATATTATTATTTTATTTATATTAATTGATTTTTATTTTATTTTATTTTTTATATATTTAAAAAATATATAATTATATATTATTTCTTTATTTATATATTATTGTTTTATTTATATATTATTATGTTATTTATATTAATTTAGTTTGGAATTTTTTTTAAAATTTAAAAATTATGTTTTTTTTCTATTATAATTTCATATACTTTTTTATTTGGTTTTTTTTTCTTCCGTACCTCCATCTCTTCCTCTTGTTTTATTTTCATCTCAATTTACCGTTAATTCCTTATTATTTTTAAAATCAAATTGCACTACGACAAAATTGAAGAGTTAATGAACATTTTGGACCGAACAATTTCTTCTTTTGAGTAAGTTCATTTTTTTCCCTTTTTTTTGAAGCAATTTGTTTTCCTTTTGTATGTGGTTTTTCTACGCTCTAGGCATATCTCTATCTGTTAGAGATCATAAAATCATGCTTTAATCGTTGATCAAACTCTTCTTTGTGTAGATAGAGCTATTTTAGGCTTTGAAGTTGTATAAGGAAAGACCAAGATTAAGAATCTACTCTAAGGTAAGGGAAGCTAATCATTTAGAAGTTATTAGTTTTCTTAAAATATTGAGTCTTGCTTTTAAGATTTAATTTGGGGTATTCATAATTTTATATTTTT
>Ga0099823_1005319_pt1 | contig 12812 bp, 10 predicted proteins | sample CowpearedBW_FD_76831 | JGI IMG/M metagenome (GOLD analysis project Ga0099823, IMG submission 76831) | Root nodule microbial communities of legume samples collected from California, USA - Cow pea red BW | ecosystem: Host-associated > Plants > Roots > Nodule | place: USA: California | collected... | reverse complement strand
ATAAGTATAGAAGTCGTCTATTGTCAAAACATGTTGAAGCCATAATATGTACTTGCAGCTAGAAGCATGGGTTTTGTGAATATGGTAACTTCTCAAATTTAAATTCTAAAAATATATTTTCATAAGCAATGTTTTATATTCTAACTTGTTTATTTCAATTGCATTCCATGTGTTATTTTAAGATGATGATGTTGATCAAGATGGAAGAGGGAAAAAGATTTGTTCTAAGGGTGAATCTGATGAATCCACCCTAAGGCTTATAGCTTAGGCCATTTACTAAGCCCATTTTCTTTATTTTCCTTTGTTTTAATTAAATAAATGTTATTTCTAAATTGGGTTCTTTATAAATACAACCTAACAAAGCTGCCAACATTTTCCAGCGTAACATATATTGGTGGGCCAAGATTTCTTCAGCAGCCAAAAAGGTGTCAACTGGGTCCGCACGTAGCAGCCCAATTTCACCTAGTGAGATTCATCATGTGGAGCCAGCACCTGTCATGGCATGTTGTTGTTCAAAGAGCCATGTGTTTGGGCCGATATAGCAATAGCCCAAGTCTTACACCAAGTCTCCTATTCACGCGAGGCCATTCTACTTCAAAGAGCCATCAACGCAGCCAATTGCATAAGAGAGGCAGAGCAGCTAAGATTTTCCCCTTCTCATCCTCAGGCGTGCAATCATCGTCACGGCGCCTGTCAAATGCTTCCTCCCTCACCTTATCACTGTTAGGGTTCCGCTAGCGTCCCCAACCTTAGTCAGGATTTCATCTTGTCGTTAGGAACCTTTGTTAGACGAAGTTTTTTTCTCTTTTGTTAGTGTGTCGTTCAATACATGTCAATTAGGTTTAATTTCATTTTCTTACTTAGCTTTCAATTTTCATTGATCTCATGTTTTTTGTCTTAGGTCTTGTTTAATTTGCTTTATATGTTGCTGATTCCTTAGACGTTGTGCCTAATTTGTGTGTTGTTCAATGTTGCGCATTTGTTCTCTCACTGTTGTGTATCACATGCTTAGTTTTTATGATTGTATGTTTCTGGAGTTCTAACTTTGCTATTAGATCATTAGCAAAATTTTCTGCAGTGCTAATTGATATTGTTCTTGTTTAATTTTGCTAAACCTACTAATGTTTGCATTGAGTTGTTTCTAAAACCAATTTGTTAGCTAAGGATTGTTGTTGACTGAAGCACTTCATACGCATTCCATCATAGTGTAATTTGATTCATATCAAACTCTATGTGTGGAAACACAAGCTTCTCATATGTATGCACAGGTAGTGCTATTGGCATAATTCTATTACTATGAACATCAATTTCTACATCAATGTTCATTCCTAATTTTTGTATCCTTGAAGCTGAATCATGTTTACAGTTTCATTTATCTGCGTTGCTTGCATTGGTTTGTGTTGGTTGAACAAGTTTAAACTGGCCTAAGTTTCTTGCAAGTGATCTTTTGTTCCTATGTCAGTCTAGTTGTTTTGATTGATTGTTGATTTCTTTGATCAGAACCATAACCAGACTTGTGTAGTAAAAACAATTTGATTTTTGTCTATTCAGTGTACGCTGCATCCTTTTTAGTTTATGTCTCTGCTGCATCACACTTTGGTGGTCTATGATGAGCTTAGATGTTACATCTTGTCATCTAATGTGTCTTTTCATATATCTGCCCTGTTTGTGCTAGACTTTCTTTTGATTTGATTTCAATTCAGTATCTTGATTCATTGATTCAGTATGTGTGATTGAATTTATTACACTTTCTATATCAAACTAAAATCTCTTGTTTTAGATTATGTTTTGAATCCATCTTCTCTCATTTTGTCTACAACTGTGGTGTGACATTATGATGCATTGTCTGAACCTTTGCTTGGCAGATTATCTCTATTAGGGTGCTTTGATGCATATCTTGAGTGTAGTGTATGTTTGGGCCAATTTTGCTTTGCTTTGTAGTCCTTGTTGTGATAGTTTCCAAAATTGAAATAAATTTCCCTGTTGTTTTTGTTTTGCATTTGTTAGAGTGAAAATCTGTTGCATTTTGATGTCTACATCTGCATTGACCGAGCCTATCATCCACCTGTTTCTAGTTTTATAATTTTTTTTAGTTGAATCTTTTGTCTTTCTTTATGTGCATCTATTAATTGACATTGGAAGCATGAAAATTGTTGTGAACTGTGGCCTAAACTAAAGAGTATGATTGATCTTTGAAAGCTGAAAAGAAAATAAGTGAAAAGAAAAGGAAAGAATTGAAAATTCAGTGACACGAATTTAATCACAAGAAAATCTGGAAAAAAAATAAAGAAAGTTGCTAGAGCAGTTCATAACTTCACCTTTATTTGGTATTCTAGTTTCAATTTGAGATGCATGTGCACCATTTTGGATTGAACTTATTTTGTTTCTTCTTGACTTTGTTTTGTTAATCATATTCTAGACATTATCCTTAGGTTCCTTTTGGTGTGCCTTCTTTCTTGAATTGTCTTATTTTTCTTTCTTGTCATTGTTGATTTCTCTTTGAGTTTGTCCATCTAATCCATCATTTGATGTAGTCTAGTTCTCAATTTGAGCTTTCCTTGTTTTTTGCTTTTTTTTACTCTCAAGTGGAAGATTACTTGTTTTCTCTTGTTTCAATTATGCTTGAATCTCATTATATTGGCAGCCTATGTAGGTGAATTTTCATCTTGAAGGTGGAGCTAGTAGACCGAGAGGACAACCCATTTGAGTGCAAAAAAGAGTGGATTTCTAGGAGTGAGTTGGGCTAGAGTTTAAACACTGGACCAAGAGGGAAACCCAGAGCCTCATTCACTTCCAACTATAGTTTTTTTTTTTTTAAGTTTTATGTTCTTCATATCACGGAATTTTGATGTATTTTTATTTTTGTTGTCTTTTATTTGGCTTAGGTGGGAAAATGCTTTAGAGCAATCCCATCCTTATCATGGTTTGTAATAGTTTTAATCGTGTAGTGTGAGGTTCAAAGGGTTCCAAAGGCCACTTGCTTCTTCACTTAGGTGTTTTTTTCGTCTAATTTATGTTTTCATGTTTGTTAAGTTTTTTGTCTTCATGTTTTCCATGTCCAGGTTCTGTTTCTGCTTGTTATATGCATGTTTAATTTTTGTTTTAAGTCTTCATGGTATTTAGGATGTGTTTTTAACTTGTAGATGACCTTTCTTTGGTCTTAGGAAATACTTTCTTATGCTTCTTTAAAAATTGTTTTTTCTTGCTTTCATTGTCTTGAGATTTTTACTTAGAAGTTTTATGAAAGCTAACTAAAGATTTTTGGCTAGGAAATGTTTGGTTCCTAAGTTTGTCCAAAGTGACTCACCTCCCTTTCCTGGGAATATCTTTAGAAAGTTTTCCTTCTATTTCTTTTTAGAAATTTCACTTAACATTTTTGAGAAAATTGTTTTTCAAACTTTGTCTTTCCAATGAGTTGTTCTTTATATGTTGGTTCTTCTAGGTTGCATAGGCATAATACTAATGAGTTGAATAATACCATTCATAGTGACATTCCATTCTTTGGGGAGGATATATGACCAATATCCTTCATAAATTGGATGTGGGATACAGAGAAGTTGGTGCAACCATTGTTTCGTAAATATAGTCAATTTGACATTCTTAGGCATATTATTTCTAGGTTTGTAGGACGTACATATGAGTGGTGGTAAAAGAGGCAATCTAGAATGCAAAAGGGAAGAGAATCATGCATTAATACTTTTTATGAATTGAAAGCATGCATATGGAAACGTTTTATTCCCTCTTCATTTAGGATAACTTGAGAGCAATAGTCTAGGATAGAAAACTTAATTGACATAGTTTATGCATTCATCCAAAATCTGGTAAGTTTTCTATCAAGAAAAAGATTTTACAATCAACCTTGATTGGCTCTTGAGTAAGAAAAAAGAGAGAGCAAAACATAAGCGAGAGAAAGAAGAGCTTGAAAAGCTTGAGCTTTTGAAAAGAAAAGAGAGAAAGAAAAACTTGACAAGCTTTGAGCTTTAGGAAAGAAAATAGAGAAATTGGAAAAGGAGATAAAAGAGAAGAAGAAAAGAGATGAAGAAGAAAAGGAAAAAGAAGAGAAAAAACCTAAAGAAGAAAAGAATAAGAGAAAAGATTGTGAAGAAAGAAAGAAATTAAGACAAGAGAAAGAGTTTGCAAGTAAACCACAAAAGGAAGAGTTTAAGAGAGAATTAATAGCAAAGAAGGAAATCATGGTTAGTGAATTAGTGTTACATTCTTCACCACTTCGATCCATGAAGACTTAATTTTCAAAGGGAGTAATCCCATCTTTAAACTCTTCTTCCTTTTCCATTAAATCTTTTGTCTTGTTCCCCCCTCAATTTTGTCATCCATCTCATTCCATTCTTTTACACTCCTCCACATATTTTGCCACAACACACTTTGACATTAAAATTCTTTTCTAAACTCCTTTAAGTCAAAGTGTGATACACTCCTCTTGTGAAGTGGGCCAAATATCAAATTTTTCAAAATTTAAAAATCCCTCTTCACACATCTTATATCAATATCTTATACACGATTTCTATGATTTTAAAGCAATTCTATTTGATGACTCATGCATATATGTTTTTCACCCTGGTGGACCCCAGCTTTGGTTGTTATAGGCCTCAAAGAACCCTCTTGATACAAGGATAGATCCTTTTCAAGAGGGGGGATAATGAATCCACCCCAAGGCTTATAGCTTGGGCCATTTGTAACATCCCGCCAGGATATTACTAATTTTTGATAAAATAAATAAACATGTCGCATTTAATAATACCTTCTTTCCCAAAACGCGGGAAAATTTAAACTTTATTAAATAAATAAAGAGTACTCAAATCCATAATTCTCAAAACCAGAATATTATAAAACAGATACTTGTATGGGTTTAAGCCTTATTTCAAAACCAATAAAAATAAAAATAAAAGATTCCCGAGCTATGCCCTCTCCGCAGCTAAGCTCCACTAGAACCACCTACATCAACATCATCTGCTCACGTGTACCGCGTACACAATCATCGCCAATCACAAGTAGATAGGGTGAGCTTAATAGATAAAGCATATAAAACAGCATAAACATATATACACATTTATATATGGGCAACCCAATCAACCAAAGAAATTCCATCCCTTTTAATTCATACCACCTGGCCACCACCAGGATATTCGTGTTCTACCTCTTGTAGTGATTACTTCAAGATGATTTGCTGTCATACCTATCGACCACAACCGATAGCGCACGTGTGAGAAACCATGTTACAGATCATACACCGTAACGCCAGGTGAAGTTCCCAAATACGAGTATAACTTGTAACGTCCCAAGACTACCAAACTCGTCAGTCAACTACTGAGGAGGGAAATCTATTTGGACCCATCTGTACTGGCCACAACCAGCACACTCACACCGGCAACACTCGCCAACCGAGCCACAACTCAAGGGTTCCTCGTGTTCATCTGCCATCTCGAGCCACAACTCAAGAGATGATATTCTGAGCCACAACTCAAGGAATATCATGTGATTTAACCCCTATCCTGAGCCACAACTCAAGGGATACGTTCCGAGCCACAACTCAAGGAACACCAACAATCCCATCTTTGAAGCATCACCAAAAGCCTCGTAGATCACGCCTACAGAACCAACAACACCAATACTGCTGTAGTAAAATTGCCTGGCGGGGGACACGTACCGCCAGGCGCTGCCCGTTTCCAAATCGCCTGGAAGGTAGGATAAGTCGAACCTTGGTTCACATTCAATAATTAAATTTTGGGAATTTAATATTATTTTTGCGCTTCAAAATTGTATTTAGTTGCATACTATATTATTGGATATTCTTGAGTTTAATAATGCAACTGTAATTTAATTTAGGTCCTTAAGAGTGTAAATAATGAATATTTTAATTCATAAATTGTCCCAAAATGGGAATTTTGGAGAGAAATAGTTTAGATACTAAATGCACCCCCAATTCTCATGTTTACACTCCCTTTTTCCAATTGGAATATCTATTTCTAAAAAAAACATTTCTGGAGCTAGCTGCACCCCCTGTTTTCAGGTTTACACCCCCTTCCGTAATTGGACTTTCTATTTCTTTTCTTCACCCCTTCTTTTTACTAATTTACACCCCTAATATTACTTAAACTCCAGTCCACCAGATTGCGCCACGTGGCAATCCTTCACTTACTAAATTAACCAATTACAACATGTCACGTCCTCAATTCCCCACTCACTAAAATAACCACTCACAGTTTGCCACATCATCAATCCTCCACTAACTCAAATCACCAATCAAAACCTGCCACCTCATCATTCTCTTTCTCCTTCTGGTCTCCTTTGCTTAGAACTTTGAAAATTCTCCCTTGATCACTAATGGCCATTAATTAACACATAAATGACATACATAGGACTCAAACCCAAGTCCTCTCACACAATTAAAGTACTCTCAACCATTTGAGCTAGTACTTTTCCACGTCATACAAGTTAGAATTTAATGTCATAAAGGCTCTAACTACCCGCATTTATTATTTATTTATTTATTTAATTAATTAAATTTCGTGGGTCTTACACCATTGAATAAGCCCATTTTCTTTATTTTCCTTTGTTTTAATTAAATAAATGTTTGTTCTAAATTGGGTTCTTTTTAAATACAACCCAACAAAGTTGCAAACATTTTCCAACGTAACATACGTTGGTGGGCCAAGACTTCTTCAGCAGCCAAAAAGGTGTCAATTGGGCCTAGACGTACCAGCCCAATTTGATCCAGCGATATTCATCATGTGGATCCATCACCTGTCATGGCATGTTGTTGTTCAAAGAGCCACGTCTTTCGGCCGATACAGCAGTAGCCTAAGTCTTCAACCAAGTCTTCTTTTCACGCGAGGCCATTCTGGTTCAAAGAGCCAACAAGACAACCCATTGCATAAGAGAGGCAGAGCAACTAGGGTTTTCCCTTTGTCATCCTCACGCATGCCATCATCTTCACGACACCTGTCAAATGCTTCCTCCTTCACCTTATCACTGGTAGGGTTCCGCTAGCATCCCTAATCTTAGCCATGATTTCATCTTACCGTTAGGAACCTTTGTTAGTTGGCATTTCTTTCTCTTCTTGTAGTGTGCATTTCACAACTTCCTTCTTTCTTATAAAAGGCAGGTCGATCATTGTAATGAACTAGCTTAGATGAATGAAATGAGGTTTTAACCCACATTTGTCAGCTCTCCCTTCTCCTTAGTTGAGGATTCTTCCTCCTATGGTTTCCCAAGCCACCGTGAGTATGGGAGGTTCCATTGTTTTTGTCGATGATATACGCCTGGATCGACGATTGGAGGTCGATTGAATCACATTCCAAAGAGTATGTACGATGTCGGCTCCATCAAGATCTAATAACCCTGAAAAGGAAATTGATGAGGATTGAAGGTGAATTGATTTTATTTTACTCATGCTTTATGGAACTCTACTATCTTTGTTTATATTCACCATACATTATGTTGGAATATATTGCCTACAATAGCTTGTAATTTTTTTTTCATTCTTTCAATTAATTCTATTGAAATGGAGTGGAGCTCCTAAACTGAAGAGTCTTTTTGCAGTCTTGTAAGAAGAGTTTGTAGTCTTTTTGAATCACACATAAGTACTGTTGTCGAGAATGGTGGTGCATTGATACATTTCGGTTTGTTCCACTTCATTCATATATTGATAGATTCTGGTGCATTGATAAATTATCTGACATTGAATTCCACTATTGTTTTATAGGCCAGATGGATCCTCTTGAGCTATTAGCCAACAATAATGCACATATATTATAATTTGATCATTTGAATTTTCTACTGCACATTTCGATATTTGAATATTCATGCCTTAAATTTGTTGCTCTGTTGTTGTAATTGCTGTTATAGATGTTATATAATGCAGCTACTAATGAACTTCTATTATGCTTGTAATTTCAGTTTATGTGTGCCATAACTGCATAGTTGTTTGTTAATATAGTTTTAGATCTCATATTATTTTAGTGAACACTTTTGGTGTGTGAGACCAAGCTTGTGAACTGTTTCATTTCAAGCTTGTGAGCTGTTCTGTTAAAGATGATTAACTTTAGCATATATTTCTAATGTGATTCGTCAATATCCATAACTCATCGTTGGGCCTTTTCAAGTCTTGTGTATAAGCAGGTGAGTATGGGGAGGTTAGGGTAAGTATGTGTTGGAAAATAGTATCAAACATATATACTTTCGCTCTGTGTCCTTGGCTTCTACAACAACAAGTTGCTCGTTTGCTGGTGTAAGTGATGGTTTTGTTGTCTTATAATGTTGTACATTGTTTTTTAAAGTAAACATTTTGTGTTTGTCTTAGTCAATATTATTTATTCGTCAACTCTGGTATATAATTTATTGTTATATCCTTCATTGAAGGAGAAAAAAAAATCAAATTTGGAAATCTAAAAAAAAATTGAAATCTAATTTCGACCTCAAATTAAAAATCTGGGAAAAAATAGTCAAAGTTGGTGGGCCAACCCGCTAGCCCGTGGCCATGTTAAATAATCCAACTCATTTTCTCTTGACGGGCCAGCCTGGCCCGACCCGTCTTAAGTAGGCCAAAATCGGGCTGGGTCATAACTGGTTGGGTTAGCCCGTTTTGACACCCCTAATATTTATCCATGTTCCCTTTGCGTCAATTCGTGTGATGACTCCCATGTTTATGGTCTCTAAATGCAATTTCAGAACACGGGTCTCAACTGTTTAGAGTAAAAGTTAGTAGGCTTTTGGAAAGTTATCATATTTAGTGATAAAGGTGTAATATTGACGGTAGAGATTTCTATTTTATTGTTTGTTTGCTTCAATTCTCTTTATTGCGATCATGATTTTTTGTTGTAATTTTTGTTGAGTCTGGATTGGTTATTTGGGTGATTAATAACCAATTTAACTATGATATATTTACTCATTTATGGACGAAAATACTAATTAAACCTTTAATTCTTTTTTATATCTTGATTAAAGCAAAAAAGGCTCATTAGATTAAGGTTAAGGTTAAGGTTAATATCAGTGCTATTAGAGGCAATCAAAGACATGCTGGCAACATTGGTATAAGAGAATATTATATTTTTGGTTTCTGCCTTTCTAGGAATTACGGGTGTGTGATAAAGTTTTAGAGCAAGAAAACTCATGTTGCATTATTCATCAAGTCATCAATATATGAGTGATAAGGTGACCTAGTGGTTAGAAGAAAGAGAAGGGAGTGGAAGGTCATGGGTTTGATCCCTCCTACTAATAATTTGGAGAAATAAGAATATAGATATTACAAATGTCCATCAAATAATATCTTTAAATATGAAATGTGTCAAATAAACTTAACAAAATTTAGTTAAAATGACTAAATTCACGCATGTGCTTTTACCCGAACTGAGATTTTGTTCGGTTGGATTTGAAGAGGTCTCCATAGTGATCACAACCCCAGCCTTGGATCATGAAAGAGATGAAAGATGAGTGAGAAATTGGATAAAGAAGATGAAGATCTATAGAGGAAAATGAGTTTGGAAACGAAGCTTTTATGTTGTTGATTTGACAGTGATTGGTTTAGAGTTTTAAAAGAAAAAGGGATTTTACAAAATGTAAATTAAAAGAAACATCTTATTAAATCGTCAAAAGAAGAATTGAATAAATAAGAAAAACCCTCACTATCAAGAAGAACATTTCATTATGTCATGCAATATTAATCTAAGAAAATAAAACTTTTGAAAGTAAGTTATAAAATCTTAACTAAAAACTTAAGATTCAATATATTCTATATCAATATCACATAGAGATAAGATTCAAATTTTGATATATAAAATTCAATAAAGAATATATTTGTATGTGTTGGAAAAGTTCATGAGAATACGAACTAAATGGAGTTTTGGAATCGTGTGTGATCACTGACCTATGAGTTATTTACATGTGATCTCTAATATTAATAAAACACTATAATAAAAACCAAATTTAGAAACCAAAAATAATTAGTCATTATAGTAACCAATTTAGATATCAGTTTAGAAAATTAAAAATTATTGGTTACTAAAATAGTCACTATTATAAATAAAAAATTATAATTGGTCACTAATTAATTAGAGACTAATTTAGAAACTTAGTCATTTTGGTAGCCAAAACCTAAATAGTTAATTTTTAGTGACCAATTTCCTTTTGTAGCTAAAACATTGGTAGCTAATTTTAAAGATCAATTTAGTGACCAATTATAATTTTTTATTCATATATAATAGTGACTATTTTAGTAATCAATTTTAAGTTTTGTAACTTGCTATATAAATTGGTCACTATAATTACTTATAATTATTGGTCACTAAAATTAGTTAATATTTAAAAATTTTCTTGTAGAGTCTCCCTAGATGCAATATGTACTTCTCATATATTTTTTAGGTACTCAAAATTTAGCAAGAAACTCTTAAAGAGTATTAAACCCATGATTTAAGATGAAGGAAAAGAAAGATAAGAGAGAGTAGTGTAGTATCTTTTCGTAGGAGGAAAACTTGTGTATTTATAGGGAGGGGAAGATGTGGTCATCAACTGAAGAAACTCAATGTAGACATTCATACACAAAGATAAATTTGCAGAGCGGCCCACATCTTGCAAAAGATTACATGAACAGCTTACAAGTATATAGAATTATCTAGGGTAAATATAATGCTATAGGCATGAATTAACAACCTAATTTCTAAGGAATTTGCATTACAAAGGTCTAAGTACAAATATGGACAGATCCACTAGATTGTGATGTCAATGATTATATATGTTTAGCTTATGTTAGATAGGTTGTGCTAAAAAAAATTAAGAATTGGTGACCTTTTAAAACTGATGAAGGCGTTGGTAATTTCACCCAAATGTCCTCAATTTTTTAGCCTAATGCTATAACTTTTTGGGAAGCAAGAAAATCACACAACCACATATTTGACCAACATAATTACTTATATTTAGTAACTTGGTAGATTCGCACCTCAAAACAACGGTTGCTTAACTTAGTTAACTAATCATATAGCTAAAATATTGATTAATAAAAAAAATAGGTGAAAGCTTTTAAGACAAAATTAAATTAATGGCCGAGTCTCAACGTCAAGGAGAACAATTTGAGCTAGTCTGCCACTTGGGTTGATGCCAACTTCTACTCACCTCCCGTATTTTGGTTAAATGATCTCGTTGCTTGATTGAGATATCTTTAAAAGAAAAAGAATCAAATCAAAAGCCCACAATAGCACAATCAAGCCTGCAGCCCCTGCAACCCATATAGAAATATTTAGCCCTATGCATAACGGTTTCTTTTGTCTGTTTCTACAGCTGTATTTTGTAGTACATAGGAGATGATTCTTAAAACAAATGAGGTGTACCACCTCTATGCAGTATATATTCCTTGTCATTGCTTTTGTCAAGATGACCAATAAGAAAAATCATTCTCTCATTTTCTCTCTGTTTCAAGCTTTTACTGCTTTTGGCTATTTTTCTTTTATGGTATCAGAGCTCCTCTTGGAGCTCTGCTAATACCTTCCCCTTTTATCATGTCCGAAGTTCACTCTCCATCTATTGGTTCTAATACGGACCCTAGTCTTAATCCCTCCAGTCCTTATTACATACATCCCAGTGAAGGACCTAATTCCTTCAACATCACCCATGTTCTCACTGGCCCTAACTATGCTTCTTGGTCTCGTGCCATTCGTATGGCTTTAATCTCTAAAAATAAGATGGGATTTCTCACTGGTGCCATTATTGAACCCCCCATATTCAGATCCTTTACATACCACCTGGGAACGTTGCAATACATTAATCATGTCTTGGCTTCTTAACTCTTTATCTCCACCCATTGCTCAAAGTGTCATTTTTTTCGAGAGTGCAACCGCCATATGGAATGATATCAGAGATCGTTTTTCTCATAGTGACCTTCTTCGTATTCCAGAGCTCCAAGAAACAATATATGGCCTCAAGCAAGGTTCACTTTATGTCTCTGAATACTACACTTCTCTCAAATCTCATTGGGAAGAACTTGATAATTATCGCCCATTCCCTAAATGCAAATGTTTTGCCAAGACCTATCACCAACATGATTTTGTTATTCGATTTCTCAAAGGACTGGCGGATGGGTTTTCTGTCGTTCGTTCCCAAATCTTACTCATGGACCCTTTGCCTCCGATTTCTCGCGTATTCTCCATGGTTGTGCAACAAGAGCGCCAACACTCTCTTCTCCCCTGTCGCAGAAGAATCAAATATTTTTGTCAACTCGAGGTCCACGTCTTCTGGAAAGGGATGCAGTGGTGGCCCTCTCGACGTTTCCCCAAGTGCTCACATGCGCAATACTTCCAACATGAAGTGTGTGCCACATGATGGTACTGTCTCTGTCAACAATGCCACTCAAGAGGTCAGCAACCATGGCTCCAATACTTCCGCTGGATCTTCCTCTGGTTCTGGATTTCACATGACCCAGGCTCAATATCAAACCCTAATCAACCTCATGCAGTCACAACCTCTTGATACTGATGGTACAAGCTCTAGCCAACCATCACAGCCAACCTCACTCAAGTCACTCAACAAAGCCCACAACAGTTTTCTAACTCTAAGTTTGGTACTTCGTTTGTTTTTTGCACCACCTCACTCACACAACCACATAATTATCACTTTATGTCCAACACACACACTGTCCCTGTCACACACTCACCTGTCACACACTCACCTGTCACACACTCACCAAACAACATTCCATGGATTATTGATTCTGGGGCAACTGATCATATTGCCTCCTCTTTGAACCTTTTTCTTCATTACTCTAAAATCAAACCTGTCCAAATAAAATTACCCAATGGAAATTTTGT
>Ga0099823_1005318_pt1 | contig 12813 bp, 15 predicted proteins | sample CowpearedBW_FD_76831 | JGI IMG/M metagenome (GOLD analysis project Ga0099823, IMG submission 76831) | Root nodule microbial communities of legume samples collected from California, USA - Cow pea red BW | ecosystem: Host-associated > Plants > Roots > Nodule | place: USA: California | collected... | reverse complement strand
AAAAATGTAATAATTTCTAAAGATTAAGACCAGTAGTTTTGACTAAGTTCAAAGGCTGTCTGGAGCATCATTATTCGATATTTAACGTGGTTTGCTTGCGCTTTGGCACGTGGACATATGCATTTTTAATGTGTATTATGAGTAAAGCATGAGCTAGGACAGATAAAATTAAGATTTTAAAATGTGACTGTATCTTTTGAAACTTTAAATTTTTTAACACAGGAAACATTGTTGACAAAGATGGTCGGTGTAGTTGTAACTGCTACATGACACAGTTTTTATAAATTCAAACAAAAGAAACAAAAATCTTATAAGTTACATCGTAGCTGCAATTGTAACCAAGTAAAAAAGGTCCATGTTTTGTTTTGAAAATTTATAAATTTTGTGAGTGGCTCGTTTTAACCTTCCTCGTAATGGGTTGAAGTTTGACTATGTAGAAAAGAATTAGGACATTAGTTAGAATAAAAATGTTTAAACAGTGCCAATTGTGTCCTGCACAGTGGCACTATTTGAAGCCGCGACGAACGGTTTGATAAGGAGATGAAAACTACGCTAAATTTGAAAATTTCAACAGAGATTTGATGTTTATAGATTTAACAATTTAATTTTGACCTATACATTTACAAAAAAAAAAAAGATTTTGGTTTATTTGTAAAAGACAGATAACTTTTATCTTACTACAAACTATTATTCATGAATTGAAAGTCTCGTATCCCTACTGTATCCATATCCAAAGTGATAAAGTTCTGGAATATATAAGAAAAATAAAACTCACAAATAGTAAAGTTTTAAAATTTTATTTTGAAAGTAAAGTCTTAAAATTTATATTAAAGATAGTATCATATTTTTATATGAATAGTTCATATTAGTTTAGATGGAGATAATATGTCTTATTACGGTAAAAATTTATAATAAAATTCAACTTACACTTATAGCTTACAAGAATTCAAGTAGGAATTGGAAGTAAAAGAAATATATTAAAAATTTTCCGAGAATAAACACTTCTTTGTTTTGAAATTACCAAATAAGTGATTTTGCTATAACTTAAATTTTAATGACGGTTTATATAATTAAAAAAGAAATATAAATATAAATTATTTTTAATATTGAATATTAAGATATGTAGAGTTATTGTACAATAATATTTTAGTTTTAAATATATTAAAATATTATTATTACAGATAATTTATATATATTTTTTCTTTTTTAACTCTGTTTTATATGTTTTTAGGTATAAAATTACAATAAATCTCTAAGTTACATAATAGATAATATTTATATTAGGATGATTACTGTCATGATATCATCCTGAACACTTTTAATATATTTATATTTATTTAATATTAAATAACTGATATGATATCATTACATGGTTTAAAAGTTGAATAGTAAAATAGGGAAATTAAATTGAAATATTTGAATCCAAATGATAAAAAAGAAAATATATATTCATAGACAAAAAAATCAAATAAAACAAAGCACGTGATTGCGGAGTTATCTTGGGAAGTTAGATTGGTGGACATGGATGTGGATTATGGAGGAGTTGTCTGCCACCTATAGTATTTGATGGTCAAAATTCAAACGTGGTGGACCATGACCATCACTTTTTTCACCTTTCATACAAAAGCTTCAAAGTAAACAACACGAATAACCAAAACTTCTGCACCTAACATGCCTTCAATTTACAATTATTATGCACCAATCCATCTCTAATGTTAAATTATTTCTATCTGTCGGTGCCTTGGAGGTTAATTGTTAAGGGCAAAATCAGTTATATATCATCAATGTTCTTTATTATGGTAAGTATTTGATAAAGAGTCTTTAGTATAGACCTGTCTGAATCGGTTGTTTTTAGATTTCTTTAATTATCTTATAATAAATAATATTTTTATATTGAGTATACTTTATGTAGTCGAAATTATACCTAACTAGCATATCAAATAATTAGAGAAAAGATTTTTCTTTTACATAATAAACTCTCGGATCTAACGCATTATTCGTTTGTGTGAATGGTACTATGCAACAATATTTGAGAGAGTGAATTTGGTATCAATGCATTCCTTTTCAATGATTTTTGCAGATGTGGGAAAGCGTATTTGGGAGATGGATGGATTAATCAATCCTCTCAAAACTGCGATAATGTTAGGCAAATGACGAAAATGACCTTGTGCTCATGTTTCCATGCAACTAAAGCAGCTGCCACGATTCCTTACCTTTGCGAGATTCCTGAGCAAGATTCCCTGGTCAACTGACGAGATTCTTTCCTCAAGTCCACTGCATTGTGTAATTTGGAAGATCATTTTAAATTGGCCACAATAGTGTGATTGTGAATAGTGGCCTGTGGTGCTCGCAGTCGTAGATTGTGTTTTAAGAGATGAGTTATGGTGTGTGTGTGTGTGTGTGATTGTTGAGTCCATCATGGATGGGGAAGAAGATGAGGTGGTTAGGTGTGGTGGGCGAGGAAGAGGATGAAGGGGTGGTCTGTGGTTGCACGAGGTGGTGGCGTGGTGGTGATATGCACCAATTAGCTAACCGGTGCTGCAAGTGTGTTGTGTGGATGGCACCGGTTACATAACCAGTGCCTTAGCATTGAAGGGAATGACACCGATTACGAAACCGGTGTCCTTGGGTATTTTAATTTTTCTTTTACGTTTCTGTTTTGTTTTTTTGCAGGTGGAGGAGTTGTTTGCAGGTCGCCGGAGTTGCCAAAGTTGGGTGTCTCTATAGCTGGTGAAGGTGGTTGGTCAGAGTTGTTTGTTTCTTTGCCGGAGTTGAGTTTTTTTTACGCTGTTTGGTTTCTTTGCAGTGGACGCGTTACGGAGTTACAGGTCACGAGTTACCGGAGTTGTGGGCCTCCATAGCTGGTAAAGGTGGTTGGCTGGAGCTGATACATGTTACATGAACTCTTCCATTCTTTATTCATGATTTTTTCTTGTGTATTTCGTCTTCCAATTTGTGGCCAAGGGAAGCTGTTCTTTGCATTTGAAAATATAATTGATTTTTTTAATTGCATGTGTTCATAGGAGACCCGTCTCATGTTTGCTTTATATAATAGTTTAGGTTGGTTGTAAAGGCTTGTTGTTGTGGTGTGATTGTTACTGGATTGTTAGTTCGTGCTTGGTGCTGAATTCTGGAGTTGTGTTGTTCATTTTCTTCCCACTTCCACTACCAAGTTAGTATGCTCTTAAGACCTCGTAAGGTAATTTTTTTAGCCCCATATGAAATATAATGTGTATAAGTTCGTATTGATGTTTTAGTTGGTAACATTTATACGTGAAGGAATATAAATTTTTTATATTGTAAACATGTAAGAAATGCATGTGATGTTTGGAATTGATTCATATTAATTTGATTGTTAAATGAATTGTGTAATTTTAATTTTTTTGAGTTACGATAGTAGTTGATTTTATTTTTTATTATTTGCTAATTTAAATGGAAGAAGAATTAGATATGAGTTACTTGAACAATGAAGATATAATGGATGATGTAATGGGTGTGTACTTTAATATAGTTACACGTTTACGTCTTCAATTACAATTGCGTTCGGCCTTAGTTGCATTAACAATGCTATGCATTGTTGCACATGCATTGTATATACTAAATATGGCAAGCACAATAAATACTATTAATGAGTATTTGTTAAACAAAGATCGTCGTAGAGACCAGCTGATGTCATACTTAGTTCACACTAATCGATGTCGTGACATTATCCGCATGGGACCAGAGGAATTTATTAACTTATGTAACCGTCTAAGAGAAACTGACTTAGTGAACGATGCGGTTAGGTCAACCATCGAGGAACAAGTTGCCAAATTTCTCCACATTATTGGACATAATGTCAAGAATCGAAGCGTGGGATTTTTTTCCCCATGTGGTGCCGAGGTTCATCCCCATGTTCAAGGTAGTAGTCGATTTTTCCCATACTTTAAGGCAAATCTGTCCAAAGACGCATTCATTTCCAATAATGGGACATTCTTCAAACAATGTGCTAATATTTTGAATTTGTCAAAAATTATGATTGTATAAGCGCCATGACGAAACTTATGTTCGAGTCCGAGTTCCAAGAGCTGATGCTCCAAGGTTTCGAGGAAGCAAAGATTGGCCAACACAAAATGTCTTCGCCGCATGTGACTTTGATATGAAGTTCACGTATGTATTGGCTGGCTGGGAGGGAACAACATTCGATTCAAGGATATTGAAAGATGATCTTTCTAGAGATGATTCGTTAGTCATACCTGAAGGTTAGTCAATTATTTATTTATTTTGACATCCAACATACATCACTGATAACCGGTGTGTGCCAAATAATGTAGAAAAATATTATCTTGGGGATGCAGGATTTATGCTTAAAAGATCAATTTTGACCCCTACAAAGGTGTAAGATATCATCTTAAAGAGTACAGTCGGAGAGGACCACAAAATCCCTGAGAATTGTTTAATCATCGTCACTCATCACTCAGAAATGTTATAGAAAGAACTTTTGGGGTGTTAAAAAAATGTTTCCCAATTATTAGCAGTGGAACTGAACCACATTACTGTTTCGAAACAATGACACATATTGTCTTAGCCTATTGTATCCTACACAACTTTCTACGATCCGTTGACCATGATCCAACAATGCTTGATGAGGTGGATAGAGAGTTGGCTGAAGAATATCAAGATGGTGGCAACACGCAACAAATTGAGGATGATTATAAACATGATTGTAATTTAAGGGATGAAATAACTAATCGAATGTGGATAGATTATGAGAACAATTAAGTTGATGTATTAATGTTTGCTAATGAAATGCATATATCAATGACTAATGTGTGTTATATAGTTATGGTGAAGTAATGTATGTTGTTAATTTTATTTATAAAATGTTATGTTTTAGTTACCTTTGCTTCCAATAGGTGCTAAATGAACAGGGGTAAATGACTTGCAATCTCAGTGGGATGACGTGAATTCACTAAATGGACAACGGAGATGGAAGTTGGACTACCCAAGCCTACAGGGTGGATGGAAGTTGGACAACCCAAGCGTACAATAACATACTAACTAATCTCCATGAAGTTGAGTTTGTGAATCTTAACAAAAACAATGTTAAGAATAGACAAAAAGTACTGAAGGAGAAGTGGAGTGAGGTCCATGACTTATTTTGTTCCCTTAGTGGATTTGCATGGAACAACATATCAAAGGTCTTTGAGGCTGAAAACGAAGTATGGGATGAGTTGTTGCAAGTAATATCAAACAACAACACTGTTATTTTATATTGGCATGCGACAAATATGATCTTAACCTTTTTTTATGGCAACATGTTTACAATTTTAGTCAAAGCCTCACGCAACGAAGTGGCGAACTACCCCTATAAGGCATTATGACCTCATGGAGGAATTATGCTCATCAGATCGAGCAACTGGTGTAGGGGTAAGAACTACATCACAAGCTAGTCGGATTTGCCAACAAAGGCGTATAAAGGTTTATTTGAATGATGAAATGGAGTACACACCTGAACCTCCAGGGTATGAACCACGTGGGGAGCCTTACCCACCGTCACCACCATCCATGGATGAGTACAGTCCGGGCCCGACCTAAAGTGTTCCTTCTGTACTGTCTAGTGGAACCACATCATCCCGAGGATAAAAAAGAAAAGCACCAATGATTGACATTATGGGTTCTCAATTTGACAAGCTCACCGCCAAACTCGATGGATTCATGGAGGTCATGGGTGCCAGAAACTCACATTTTTAAAAGATGTCAAACATTGTCGAGCGCCAAGTCATCGCCATTAAGAAATGTAACGAGATTCTAAACGAGCAAGTTGGCATGATGAAGCGGAGCTCGACTTTCCAGTATACAGAAAGTGATATTTGGGAAATGTTGTCAGGTATGAATATCCAAGACGAAAGCCTTATGGAACAGTGTTATGATTACTTGTGCTCAAATCCAACTCATACAAAGCGACTTGTGGGAATGCCACAACATCTTTGACTTAATAAGTTATATAGTATGATGGTTGGTTGTAGTGGATAGACATTTACGACCATTTCTATTCACGTGTGTATGTTGACTATGTTTTAGTACTTTCTTATTTTGTGTGGAATTAATTATGGTGTTATTGTAATATTAATTTGGTATGTTGACTCTATTATTATGTGTTGAATGCAATTAACTGTTCACTTTGTTAATGTTGAAGTTGACCACTTTATTAATCTTCCATCTTCTTAATTTGCGAATGTTATTTATGTGACTAATCATATTGTCTTTTATTATTAAAGTTTGATTTGTCATGGCTTCCTCATCATCAAAGTATAGACCTAAAGTTCGTAAGGATAAATTAGTAGTAGTGAAAGAGGATAAAAAACGATATTTTAGCACTGTCACACAAATGGAAAATTATGGAAATTACTATTACCATAGAAGATTAATAGAGCCCAAAATTATGAACTTGGAGTCATTTATCGATTCTAGGCTTTATTTCCATTAGCACCTTCTGTTTCAAGGCCTCTCAAATTATGTCACATTATCCTATTCGAACTTTCCAGAACTAATTAAGGTGTTTTACGTAAATCTACAGATCTCTGGAAATGGTTATCTGATGAGTAAGGTCAACAAGAAGAAAATTATACTGAAACCATCTGATTGGTTTCAAATCTATGGTCTGAAATATCAAGGTTGAAAGTTATCATTACCAGAGGTGCCACGAGACCTGAACTATAACCGGGACATGGCTTTGGCATCCATGGTTAGAGCAAGTGCCTGTTTTAAATTAGTGGAGACGGTAGGTGTCCTACAAATAATGATAGACTATTACAGTACGTGATAGTGCACTTTTTGACACCATGGATGACTAATATCTCACAAATTTTACAAGATGACATTTTCATGATGTGGGCTTTGAAAAGTGACATCTTAATTAATTGGCCACATGTCATCATGCAAAACATGTTGAAGTGCAAGGGTATTGAGACAGGTCTTCCATATGGAATTTTGATAACTACAATTGTGATATATGTTGGTGTGGATCTTTCGGTTAATACAACCACGACTATATCTTTAAGATAGCGATTTTCAGTGCAAAATTTGAAGAAGTTGAATATAGTTCACGTCAACGGTGAATGGCAACACCTTCGTGTTCGTAATGATGACGCAACATAAGGAAGACAACAAAGTCCAATGGATGAAGATAGTGATGACGGAGAGAACGATGATGTAGAAAATATGGTGGAACCTCCAAACCCCACAGGTCAAGAACTATTAACTTAAATATGGGGATGAGTACAACAAATAGAAGCTATGTTACAAACAATGACCATAAATGTCGACCGACATTTTAGTGAAGTGAATTCCACTGTCAACAAGATTTATCACCTTCGTAACAGGGATGACGACTCAGATGAGTGACTTGTATTCTCCTACTCTTTCATGCAATAAATTTTATTCATTTTTTTATATTTTATATTTTATAAACTACTTGTTGTTCTTCCTTGATAACTCTGGTTCATTTTTGTGTGTTTAATTAGATGGACCCGAGAATAATGGAGCTCGTAGAGGAATCAAGTCATATTAATAGAAGATTAGTTGTTGCAATAGATTGCCAAAGAGTTGCACTTCAATCAAGAAACAAACTTATCACAGAGTATATTCGTCTCAGTCGTTGCTAGCCTTTATTTCAATATAGTGAACGAGAGATATTTGACATGTTATATCAACTATGAACATTGAAGATGTCAACCTATTCACACGGTGCTAGAATACCTTTGTTCCCACCCATTACATACAAGGTGTATTATGGGCATGTCGATACATTTCTAGATGAATAGGTTACTTCGTTATATGAATGAAGGGGTCTAAATGTAATGTTTATTTTATGATGTACTTTCTTCTTATGTACGAACTTCATTACATGTGAGACTTCTTCCTTGTAACTTTATTTTGGACTTCGTATGCTATGGACTAAGTCGTATTTTCATTACATTCTGCTGACAATTTCTACTTTTTTTACAAAGTCAAAAATACTTTTTCGTAAGTTCTATGCTTTAAATTATTTGGTCATGTCAATATATATTAAAATTCTTAAACATAAAACTAAGAAAAAATTAACATTTTATTGTAGTACTTTTTTGACATTAATAAAAGTTAAAATTTTTTATTTTTCATTTTTCAATTAATTTTAATTATTTTTATGATTAAAATTAATTAATTTAGGAATTATTTTAAGAACATCAATTCAAAAAATTAATCTCTTTTTACACAAGGGTATTATGGTAACTTAATAAATATATCTATTTTAACAATTAATTTTATCTATCACATCAATCAAATCTTTCACTAACTTTCATAAAACTTATCTCCAAATACACTCACTTTATTCTCTAAATTCACTCAAAAAAACAAAAAAAATCCGTCCACCCAAATCTACACAAATCCATCTTCCCACTCCCCCATATCCACCCCCCATAGGAACAAAGCCTAAGATATCTCATAAAAGATTAGTATATTATATGAGGTCAAAATGGTGTCGTCTGCATAATATGACATCATCTTAATTGTCATCATCTCGATAATAATAAAACATATATATAGACCATGTTGGTTTTCCATAATAAGATTAACACAATTAATCAAGGATTAAGTAAACAAGTCAAGTTACCCAAAAGGGGTCTTGACCTAGGTAATTCATGTTCATCCAAGTAAAAGTTCATAATAATAACATAAATAAAAGTATTCACAAAGTAATATTTACGTATTCATTATTATACTTATTGTTATCTTACACATATTTAACTTGAACATTGGAGTGTCATTGCAGATATCTCAACACTTTAACCTAAACGTACTCGGTTGGAGAGAACATCCCAACTATTAATGTAGAATCTTAGTGAGTCGAATAAGAAAATTTGACACATTGTAGAAGAGCTTAATGCAAAAAAGTGTTTTCTTTGGACATATATTACTTGTGTTTTGGTTCAACAAGAAACATTAACCATTTAATATATAATATTTTCTTAAATATAATGTTAATTTATTTTCTACCTAATGAGAAAAAAACACGGATTAGAGACACATGGTGATGTGTTTATTCATATATTTTTCATATAGGACAAGTGAATTATTCTGTCAATCAATAAATATAGATTGAGCATTGAGGTGAAAATAAGTATAAATTTATTAGAAATTTTTTTACTCAAATAAATCAATTCTTATTTTAATTTTGAAACTATATATATTTATTGTTTATGTTGAGAATTCGAACTTCGCAATATGAAGTACACCCTTTTTATTTTATTTCATTTGTAAAAGGAATTGAAAAGATCGATTGAAATTCGGATTTTATCAAATTTCAATTTTCTTAAAAATTATTTTAATAAATAAAAAAAAAGAAAAAAAATAGAGATTGTTTATCATTGAGAATTTGATTCCGAGATCAAATTCTTAACATGTGAATAGTGAATTAGCTACTTTGGAAATTAAAGTAAGGATGAATTAATTTGGATAGGACTCTTTTCTCTTTTTCTTTTTAAATGAGTTTATTTTAAGAAAAATAATTAAAAAATGAATTTTTTAAATTTCAAAAAATAAAAATTGATAGCAATCATGTATGAATCACTAGAAAATATATGTAAAAAAACCTTGTGCTGATCTTCTCAACATTGGTTATCCTTTTAATGTCACAATTGATAACATCTCTCTTTGATTATGAAACTCTACAAGTGCCTTAGTTAGATGAAGCTATTTTATATTCCAAAGCAAGACTTCCATCTAACAAAATGCTTGCAATTTCAACAATATCAACTTTGATGTGTGGGATCACGTTGATTTCTTGATTCAAACATCTTATTGCCATTTGATGCATTCACTTATACATATAGGTGTCAATTTGGTCCAGCCCATAGGGCTTGACCCTGACTCATGTGAGTTAGGATAAAAAAAGCCCACATCGAAAAAAAGTTCCCATTAAAGAAGCCCATAGGGCCAAAAACCCCACAAAAGCCTTCTGGGTCAGGACCAATCCATGGGCTTTTATCTTCAACATTAAAAATATATTATTATCTGTGCGACAGACTCAACGACCCGGACAAGCAAGACGACCCGAATAGGCCCAACGACTCGGACCTGCCTAACGACCCGGACGGACTCAACGACCCAGACAGGTCCAACGACCCGAATGAGTTTGACAACCCGAACGGGACCGACGACTCGAACATGCTCGACGATCTGAACGAGCCCGAAGATCTGGTCGAGCTCGACTATCTGGCTGGGCCCGATGATTCGGACGGGCCAAATGACCAAAACCTGCATGACGACATGGACGAGTTCGAGGACCTGGACGTGACCGACGATTTGGACGAGCCAAACGAACAAGACAAGTGTGACGCCCTGGACGACCCCGACCACTTGGACAGGCCCAACAAACCAAACGAGTCCAACGACATGGACAAGCGTGACAACCCGGACGGGCCCGACAACATGAACATGCACGATGAACCAAACATGCCCGATGACCAAGATGAGTCTAGCAACCAGAACGAGCCTAACGAGTCAGACGAGCCAGAAGATCCGGATGGGCCTGTCTGGTCGAGCCCAATGACCTAGACAAGCATAACGACTCGGACGGGCCCGACAACCTGGACGGGCCCAACGAACCAAACAAGCTTGATGACCAAGATGAGTCCGACGAACCAAACGGGCCCGATGACCAAGATGAATCCAATGACCAGAATGGGCCAAACGATCTGGATGAGCCACACGAACTTGATGGGCCAAATGAGCTAAATGGGCCCATGCGAATAGTTGGGCTCGTCCGCGTCGTTTGGCTCGTCCGCATCGTTGGGCCCATTTGTATCATTGGTCCTGTTTGGATCGTTAGGCCCGTTCGGGTTGTCGGGCCCATGTAGATCGTCGGGCCCGTTTGGGTAGTCAGTCCCGTCATGGTTGTTGTGGTCGTCCAGCCCGTCCAGATCATCATGCTTGTCTTGGTCGTCGGGCTCCTCCGGATCGTTAGGCCCGTCTGGGTCGTCTTGCCCGTCTAGATCATCGGTCTCGTTCGGGGCGTCAGGTCCGTTCGGGGTTTCAGGCTCATCCGTTTCGTTGGGTCTGTCCAGATCGTAGAGGTCTTCTAGATCGCTGGGACCGTCTTGGTTATCGTGCTTATCCGGGTTGTTAGGCTCGTTTGTGTCGTCTGACCCGTCTGGGTCATCAGACATGTCTAGGTCTTCAGACCCGTCTAGTTTGTTGGGCCAGTTCGGGTCTTCAGGCCGGTTCGAGCCTTAGGGCTCGTTTGGGTCATCAGGCCCTTCTTGGGCTTCAAACTTAACTACCACTGATTACCATTGGTCTTAACAGGACGACTCAAAAGAATGAGAGTTCAAACTTAAAAAAAAAATTATTTTATTTAAAATTTATTTTTCAAACCTTTTTTGATGCAAAAAATAAGACATTTGAATTTAATTTAATGAAGAATAATGTTTAGAATATATATCGTTAGGAAAATGTATATCATTGATTTTAATATAATCTTTTGGTTAAATTATACCTTTGGTCCCCATTTTCGTGGCAAAATTTGAATTTGGTCCCTCAATTCTTTTTTTATCTCAATCTGGTCCCTATTTTAGGAAAGGACTTGATTGCATCAAATTTCCCAAAATATGGACCAAATTGAGATAAAAAAGAATTGAGGGACCAAATTCAAATTTTACTACGAAAATGGGGACCAAAAGTATAATTTAACCTAATCTTTTTCTACCAATAAATATCTCAAATATGTATCAATATTTTTCCATTTGTTTGGATCATATATATTTTTATAAAGAGTATAATCAATTTCCACCTCATTCTCATGGGTTTAAGAATCAGAATTATCCTCATCATTAACTACTTCATTTACTCTATTGTTACTTTCACATATATCTATATTGTTATTATCTTGTTCATTCAAAGAACACTCACCTATATTTTCTAATTCATTTTATTATCTAATTTTATAGATTTATTCGTAGATCCTTTTGTGATGAATTAAACCCTCAATTCTTCTCTTCTCAATTTTGAATAGTTTGATTCAAATTTTCTAGTTGACAACGTCTATAATTTTATATAAAATAAAGGGTTAAATATGTTTTTGATCCTTCAAGTTTCAGCGAAATTTGGAATTAGTCCCTTATCAAAAGTTTTGACCAATTCAGTCCTTCATCTTTCAAAATGCGTGAATTTAGTCCTTTTAACTAAATTTTGTTAAGTTTATCTGAAAGATGAAGGACTAAATTGGTATAAAGTTTTGATGAGGGACTAATTCCAAAATTCACTGAAACTTGAGGGACCAAAAACATATTTAACCCTAAAATAAAAATTATAAAAAACACTATTAAAGATAAGTATATAAAACAAATAAGTTAAAAAAATAAAATCTAATTATGGTTGTCAAGAAGTAAACTTGATAGTAGATTTGTAATTTCTTAAAGTCTCAAGTCTCTTTCTCCTTCTGAAGTCTCAACTTTTTTACAAACTTGTAGAGTTTATTTTAAGATTAATCATTAATAAAAATAATTAAAAATAGGCTTAAATAGTCTTTTGGTCCTAGTTTTGGTCGACTTTTTTCACTTTGGTCCTACTTTTTAAATTCTTTTCAATTTGGTCCTATTTTTCGTTATATTTTTTCAATCAACTCCTTTCCGTTAACTCCGTCCAAATTATTAACGGATGTGAACAGTAACTGCCACGTGTCATCTTGTGATTTTTTTGATTTTTTTTTTAATTTTTTTTAATTTTTTTTCAATTTTTTTTTTTTTTTTTTTTTTTTTTTTTTTTTTTTTTTTTTTTTTTTTTTTTTTTTTT
>Ga0099823_1005316_pt1 | contig 12813 bp, 3 predicted proteins | sample CowpearedBW_FD_76831 | JGI IMG/M metagenome (GOLD analysis project Ga0099823, IMG submission 76831) | Root nodule microbial communities of legume samples collected from California, USA - Cow pea red BW | ecosystem: Host-associated > Plants > Roots > Nodule | place: USA: California | collected... | reverse complement strand
TTGTAAATTTTATAATAAAATGTAATAATAAAATCTAAAATATTAAGTTTTAAAATATCAAAATTTTAATAATTTTTTTAAAATATTTTTAATCAAATTTTATAATAACATGTAATAATAAAATTTAAAATATTAAGATTTAAAATATCAAAATTTTAATAAAATTTTGTTTTGAATTTTTTAATCAAATTATTAAAATATTATTTTAAAAGAATATATTAAGCTTTATAAAAATTATAAAAGTTAAAAATAAATAGAGATAAGTCATTAGTAAACTGATTCTGTCATGTAAATAATTAGTAAACTGATCCATTTTTGTAATAAATGGGTCAAAATGACTCATTTTTTAAAAAAATCAAAATTCTATTATTATACTCATTTCTGTGTTTAAGTGTTTACATACATTTTCCTGTATATTTATACCCATAAAATTAAAATATATATATATAAAATAGGATTTACAAATCAAAATAATATACTATAATGTATTCTTAATTATAAAAGTTCAAGATTAAATATGTTTTTCATTTTCAAACAATTATAAAATATTTTTATTTTATTTCTAAACTAAACTATAAAATATTTCATCTCTACATTTTATGATAATTATGTAAAACATTCTCCTCAACAAACTACATGTGAGTATTATGTTATGGTCTACCGTAATACGCCATTTGTTACATAAAAACAATTCAATGTTATTTGTTATAAGAGATGATGTTTCAGAATAAAATAAAAGTAAAAGCAAGAAACTAAACTAAAGAAAATTATAAAACTTACCTTATTCAAGAGTTCGATGGGTGCAAAATTTTTATTTCAACCCATTTTTGAAAAATTGAACTAGAATTAAAGTTCAATTTTCACATGGTATCAAAAATATTAAAAGTTTTATTTACAAAACTTTAAAACTATTTGTGATCTCTTTTTAAACGATACTTTTGTTTTCTATTTTATATAATTTTTTGAATTCTAATAAACTGGTTCTTAAAAAAAACATTAATTTTTAAATATAGATATTTAAAGATAAATTTTGATAAGGGATAAAGTATATGAGTTGGTAATGATGGGTTCTTGATTTTGCAGGGCCCTGAACAAAATGCACTGGGTAATTTGCTCGTGCTGTTTCTTTTAGGTGGCATATTTTCTGGGGTTGCTCTTGATTGGTTGTGGCTCATGGGAAAATCAGGCTTTTAAAATAACTCAGTAGTGTATGTAAAGACCCAAAATTCAGACAGTTTTTCTTTGATGAAAAGCATGTATATAAAATAACATGAGAAGCTAGTAAGTTATGTGCTTCGAGCATGTGAAATTATTGAATACATTTTATTATTTACCCTATATTTGGGGAAATTAAATTCAAAAGTTCGAGCTCTTTTTATCATAAGAAAATTGTCTGTATGTTTTAATAGTTAAAGTTGTAGAGTTTTTATTTGAAAAGATAAATTGAATATGAAATTTTGTAGTTTATAATTATTTTCATATAAATTTATTTTTCTTTTAACTTCATACAGACTCTTTTGTTATATTAAACCTTAATTTTTGGTTGCAACCAAACAATTAATTATTTTATTTTTCTTAAAAAGTTATCTAAATAACATTTTATTTTAATTATGGTATGTTATTGTTTTACTATTACTATTAATTGTATACTCCATTATCTAAACATGTCTTATTGTATTATGTATATATGATATATAGCCTCTTATTTTTGGGACTTTAGTGTCAATAGTGTGTTACAATTTCAACTATAAATTCTGAAGTAGAGATGATAAATATATTTTCTATTGTTTAAACCCATCTCAATGTTAGTGAAAATGTATGGACCAAATATAAATATAATTAATATTTAATTATTTTAAATAGATATTGAAATATAAATATTTACATATTTATGTTATTTTTGTTTTTATATCTATTTCACTTTTTATACTCATTTATTTACTAAAATACTGATAGTTCATTAGTTAATCTAAACAAATTATTTCACTATTCCTCTTGATTCTTAGTTTATTTTTTGTTTGAAAGAATAGATTTTTTTTTTTTTTGTATTACACAACTCTACTTTTTTTCTTTCAATTGTTTAACTTTTTCAATTCAATAACTTCAAAATTTATCTAGATCTCCAACGTAATTTTTATTTTATCATAATGTTAAATATATTCTTTTTGTGATTTCATTCAAATCGTATATTATAATTTAGGAAACGAAATATTCGATCTCATTACATAAAATATTTTGTAGGGTATAAATATTTTGTTTTTCTACTTTTTCTGATATATTTATTTATGATTTATTTTGTTCACAAGAAAATTCTCAATATAAAATTAATTAGGATAAATATTCTTTTCTACTTTGGATCTAATAAATTTTCCTTTAAGAATCTGCTCGCTTAATCTTTACTAAAGATGTTGGATTATTTTTATATTTTCTGAGTAAATAATTAAAAAATAGAAAGGCAATACAATTTGAAATACATATATAATTTTGTAAAAATATTAATAAAAAAATATGTATATGCTATTTTAAAAAATATAAGTTATTTAGTTATTTTGAAAAAAAACATAAGTTATTCTATTATTTATTGTATTAAATAAATAAATGGAAAATTTGTATTTAATAAATAATTAGTTTAATTGACTATAATAGATAGTCATATTTTATTTTTAATAAATAAAAAAATTAAATATATTTTAACTCCTAAAATTGTAGGTGAAATTGAAATTCATTTCTATTTTAGACTTTATATATTTTGGTCATTAAACTTTTAAAGATAATTGATAGTTTTATTTACGTAACTATAACAATGTTGATTTATTTTTATGTTAAAGAACAAGTTGAGAATTAAGTTGTTTATGTGCTAACTTAAAATGTCGTTCAACACGTGACAAAATTTAACAAAATAAAGATAAAATTTAATTCACATCTATGTATAAGAATTATAAACATATTTAATAGTCTTATTAAAAAACTTTAATTCCATTAATTTTGTCAATTTCAACCCAATGATTAAGATAATTGAACTAAACACTTGATATTTAGTAATTATCAGAGTATTTATTAAAATAAAAACTAATGTTAATTAAGAGATGAATAACATGCTAATGTTAATTTTTTAATAAACTCGTGTTGAATTATCTTAAATATTAATAAAACTAATGAAATTCAAAAAAAATTAACATAATTAAATTTTTTATTCAAATTCTATTTTTTATTGTTCTAAAAATAAAATTTAGTAATTCTTGTTATATTAAATCAACTATTTATTTTTTTATTTAGTAAAAGATAAAATTACCCGATTAAAAAAAATACATCGTGTGTGTATTTTTTTTATAAATAATAACGTGGATAATATTGGTCATTTTGTTTGAGATAGAAAGCATCCTGTTTTCAGTGGAGCTAATAGGAAATATATTAATCGTACATTGACATTCTTTTCTTTAAAAAATTTTTATTGTCAATATTTGTCGAATAAACTTAATATAGAAACTATTGAATAAAGAACTAAAATATTCTAAATATATTTAATAAATTGTTTAATTAAAGGTAAAGTAAATCATTTTATTAAAGCCTCCATCATATTGACATGAGTAAATTGTTTTACATGGAAATTAATGTAATTATTTGTTTAATATTTAAACAATAATAAATATTAAGTTGACCCAAGTGAGATTCTTATTTAAAATGTGCAGATCTCGAGCACACACCACCGCTCAAGGCATAAAAAAGGAGTTGAGCGCGTATGCAGAAGAGGAAAGGGTAAGGAGAAGAACCAAACTCTGCCATTGATTTGTTTTCATCTTCACAACAACAATTCTGCTTCTGGTAAATACCAAAACCCTATCACTCTATTCTTTTCTTTTCACTGCATAATGGATTCCTGCTTTTGTGAATGGATTACTCTCGTCGTCCCAAACGTCATCTTCTGATTACGCGTTTTTGTGATGATTGCACTCAGTTTTTCATTTATTTTTCTTCACATTTGCGTTGCAATTACTTACTGTTAACAATAATTTAATATTTGACTATTTAGATATATGAATAAGGAAACTGGAACTAGAATTATCTGTATTTAGAAACCAACGGCCAGATCTTTTTAATCATCTGTTCAGGGTTAATTTTATTATATTATATTTTATTATTTGATGTATGAAAATGATTTTTCACAGTTAGGAGTTGATGGAATCATTTCTATGAATGCATACACCCCAAGCATAAATTTGTGTTTTGAAGTTGAAAATCTCTATTTATTGGGTTCAAAAGTAGCCATGAATGTGGCTGTAAGAAGTTCAAAGGGTACGCGATTTGTTTTGGAGAATTTTTTAATAGAATAGAATTGAATTTTAGGCAAGGGAATTACGAAATATATGTACATGTGTAGTTTAAATTGATTTTTAACTTATTATCTACATAAAAAATGGTCTAAAACTATTTGAAAATATTTTTAAATACAAAATAGTTTCTCTTATTTTTTTTTTACAAAATAGTTCAAATATTATGTTGTCATTTGCAATAATTTATTGTTACTTTTGTTTTTTACTACCTCAAAGTGATAGAGATACAATATTTGTCTTGTTCAAGTGTCCTCTTGTTGATTCTATAAGCTTCATATCTTCTCTTACTGCTGAAGCATTACATGGATATAACGTAATAAGTTCTAGAAACACACATCAACCCTTAAGATTCAATCAATCACTTTCACTGCTTATAATTTCCTAAGCGACTCTCACATCGTCTAAACAATATCAATGCAAGTAACCATTACTTCGACTTATACATCCAAGCGTCGAACATATTTTGAAAAACAAATTTTGATAAAATTTTATTTTTAATTCATATTAAAGTTTTCTCTTTTGTTTTCAAATTATATTAAATCTTTCTTTTATCTAATAAAATGTTACCACATCGTTAAAAAATTTATTAAAAAATTTTGTTAAAAAATAATTTTTCATGTTGTTCGAGTGATAATTCACTACTTAAGTTATATCAATATAGAATCACAATATTTAAAGTTCTAATATTTATAAAATTTTAAAATAATTAGAGTTACAAAGAGATGGTAATAAAATTAAAAAATAACTATTATAATTTATTTATAAAATTTTAATTATTTATCTATTTTAAAATTAGATCTCTAAAGACAATTTCAGATCTAGATTAGCTTTTTAGTCATTTTTGTTAAAAGAATTAGCAAGAATCTCAAAAAAATAAGTTTTTCTTTTTGTAAATATTAAAATACCTTTTTTCTAAATTGATGTCAACAACAGAAAGAAACACATTAAAAGTTAAATATTAATTAATTACAATAATATTATTTATATGAGTAGAAAATAGTTAAAATTTACAAATTGATTTAATTGTTTTTTCTACTATTATAGTGATTTTTTTTTTTAAATTCGTAACTTTATTTGAATCTTCTTAACTTAGTTATATTTTTAAAAAGAATGAGTTAATGTAATCCTTGTTTTCAAAATATAATAATAATAATAATAATAATAATAATAATAATAAATATAATCATAATAGTTAATGTTGATTTCACTTGTTATCACTGAAGGAATTAAATTAATTTATTTTAAAAGAGTAGAATTAAATTGGAAACATTTAAAGTGGTGATATGAAATCAGAAAATAACTATAATGATAAAATAAAAGCCATTGAACTTTTAACCCCGTCAAACTTGTTCTTTTTCTTCTTATAATTGATTCCCAATTGATTACCTTTCAGACTAAAATAAAATAAAATCCACTTTAATACTTATAAAGTTAATTTGTAAATAAAGGAGCCTATTTTATGAGTGTGTTATTGTGGGTGGTAGGTTGGATCTTATGATTGTTTATTAATGCTTTTTCTGGTCGTCCTTTATAAAAAGAAATTAACTTCAGGAATATTAAAAAGAATAGACTATATTAAATTTTATTAATCTTTTTAAGATGTTTTTTTTTTCTTGTACTAAAAACTGAGGCACAGTAGTAGAACACAAATCTACGATTAATTACATGTAGTTTATAGAAAATACGATGATTGTTGAAGAAAGAAGATCTGACCAGCCTTAAGCACGTTAGGAAGTTTGGGTCAGTGAAAGGGTGCAATAGAAATCCATCTCCGACCGCATCAAAATACAGTTCCGAATGGAAATGAAACGTCAAATAATTTCTGCAAACCTTATTTGCGTTCAATATTTCTAATTAAATCCGAATCAGCTTCTGTGGCATCAAATAGGCGAGTCACCCAAGTGAATGTTATTCATTTCTCGTTAATTATTCGTCTTCTTGACTTTTAAATCTCAGTTCACTTTTTCATTTTTAATAGCAAGCCACTGATAAGAAATGGATCAAACCAATCACTGAAGAAGGAGTTGTTCATTCGTGTATTTTCTTAACTAATCGAAGTGTGTACCCCACAGCACCTCTGCATAGAGCTCAATCTACATAAAGCGTACAATATATTCTTCAGATAACGCCAATGCTGCTTTTCTCTAAGTAAAATTTGGTTGTTGCGTTAACGAGCTTCAACACCATAACACCATCTTGCTTGGGTCTAGTTCAACATAGCGTGTTCTGGAATTTTTGTTGTGGATCCATCAATTCCCACAGTAGGCACCAGTAATTCAATACCTTAAAAAAGAACACAATTGCAGGTGCAGTGAAATTAATAGGGTGAACCGTATAATTTGAAGTTCTTCGTGCTTGAAGATTTGAACTGCGCCAATATAGTATTGTTCATCTATATTTGTTCTCTCTCTCTCCCTGTCTAATTTATTCACAGAATTTTATTCATGTATTAATCAAAACGTACTTTCTTATCCAAGGACTCAGATATCCGTGGACTAGCAGTTATTGTCGATAAATATTAATTATCCTCAGCGTTAATTTTTGAAGAGGAGAGCCATGGATGCCAGTGATTACGGTGGAGCACCAAACAAACCCAAGGTCAGAGCAATTTTCACTAAAGAACTTACTGCTATGTGTAGCGGTAATATTTCTCTAGAATAAAATTTGTTATCTTGTCGCTTTGTTTTCAATGCAACCAGGGAAAATATGAAGCAATGACAATTTGTTTCATTCTTGGAATTGGGTCCCTTGTTTCCTGGAACAGCATGTTGACTATAGGAGATTACTATTACACACTGTTTCCCGTAAGTAATGCCTGGTTCTTTCAGTTTCTGATAGGAGTTGACATAACTGTACAATGTCTTTATTCACAACAATAAATGTTTCTCCTATAAAAGATGGGAAATAGAAAATTTCTAATTGTGATTGATCGATACTTCTTGAAATATGAGTTGCCTAATTCATTCTAAAGAATCTTTGGTTCGACTCTGGAGAAATACCATCCTGCAAGGGTACTTACCTTGGTCTATCAACCATTTGCAATTGGAACAATGATAATACTGGCCTACTATGAGTCGAAGATCAATACTAGAAGGCGGAATTTGGCTGGATTCACTCTTTTCTTCTTTAGCGCTTTCTTTGTTCTTGTTGTAAGTATACCATTTCCAGTTCTATAATTTGCAGCGTCTGATATGTGTAATTTCCGTAGTGAATCAGTGACTTATTTTCCTATAAAGCTTCAACGATCTGTTGTGACAGGTGGATCTAGCAACATCAGGGAAAGGTGGAATTGGACCTTATATTGGTATATGTGTGCTTGCTGCTTGTTTTGGAATAGCAGATGCTCTAGTCGAAGGTGGCATGGTAGGAGACCTATGTTTTATGTGCCCTGAGTTTATCCAGGTCTGTCTTTCGTATAGTTTATTCAGTATCTTTCAGTGATAACCTTTCTAGTTACAATTCCTATATATTGGAGGTACGGTTTACAAACTCGTAAGTTGCGGTCTTCTGCTATCTTTTTTTACTTAAACAATACACGTTGTTATGCAGTCCTACCTTGCTGGTTTGGCAGCATCAGGGGCTCTAACTTCTATTCTGAGAATGCTTACCAAGGCAGCTTTCGAGAAATCTAATCATGGACTTCGCAAAGGAGCAAGTATGTTTTTATTCTTATTTTACAATGATCATCTATACTGGTATCTTATATTGTCTTGATTGGTTGATTTTGATATAGTATTATTTTGTCATGTATAAAGCTCCTGTCAATTCAAACAGCATGACATGATGACGATTCTTAGTGCAGTAGAAGTTGTTTCTTTAAAATAAAGGTGATGGTTTCTTATCTTGCATTGCAGTACTATTCTTGGCAGTTTCCTCATTCATTGAATTGGTTTGTATCTTCCTCTATGCAATCTACTTCACCAAATTGCCCATAGTGAAATATTACCGTTCAAAAGCAGCATTAGAGGGATCAAAAACTGTTGCAGCTGATCTTGCTGCTGCTGGAATTAGTACAAAGACTAAAGATCAAGTAATATAATTATGCTAAAACAACAATAATACTTTACTCACGTGGAAATCATTTTTTATCATCTCCTAAAATGATTTGGAACTTGTGCAGGGTGGATATGATGATAAGCAACAAGAGCGGTTGAGCAACAAACAATTATTTCATGAGAATCTTGATTATGCAGTTGATTTATTTTTTATATATGCGGTAACACTGTCAATCTTCCCTGGATTTTTGTATGAAAATACGGGAACACATCGGTTAGGCACATGGTAAGTGTTTTATGCTTAAGTCTTATTTAATCCAATTGCCTTTGACATGACTTCATGGAGCACAAACTCCTCTCCAATCCAGTGGAAGAGAAAAAAAAAACACTAAATAGATGAGACCCACTTTTTTCACTTTATGCAAATGTAGATATGAAGTTTCTTGAAATTATTAGGTGATCTTATATCACATAGTTAGGATCGGTTAGACGTGTGTAATTATAATTAGATTCTGATTCTGTTTTTCTCTGTTTTGTCCTTTGATGACAGATGAAACTGACAGAAAAAAGTTAAAATAACTTTATTTGAAAACTGGTGTGTAATTATAGTTAGACTCTGATTCTGTTTTTTTCTGTTTTGTCCTTTGATGACCGATGAAACTGATCCAAAAAAGTTAAAATAACTTTATTTGAGCACTGGTGTGTAATTATACTTAGACTCTGATTCTGTTTTTCTCTGTTTTGTCCTTTGGTGACTGATGAAACTGATAGGAAAAAGTTAAAGTAACTTTATTTGAGCACTGGATATGTTTACAGGTACCCAATTGTTTTGATAGCTATGTATAATATAGTGGATCTGATATCAAGATATATTCCCCTTGTGCCATGGCTGAAGTTGGAATCCAGAAAGGCTCTACTGATAGCAGTGTTTTCTCGATTCTTGTTGATTCCAGCATTCTACTTTACAGCAAAATATGGTGACCAAGGATGGATGATTTTACTCACCTCCTTTCTGGGACTTACCAATGGCTATCTCACTGTGTGTGTTCTTACTGTGGCACCAAGAGGTTACAAGGCAAGTTCACCAATGGCTATCATAATTTAATTTAAAAAAATAAATGAATTAAAGTATATATATTTTTTTATTTTATATGACAGAGACAAGTGTAACTTTGGAGTTTGTGGTGTTGCATTACAGGGTCCAGAGCAGAATGCTTTGGGTAATTTGCTTGTCTTATGTCTTTTAAGTGGCATATGTGCTGGAGCTGTTCTTGACTGGTTATGGATCATTGGTAATGGAACATTTTGAAGATATCCTAAATCTATATTTATTGTCATTAATCAACCTTATGGTTTAAGTCTTTCTAGATATATTAATATAGGTTACTGTCTCTGAATGAATGAATGAACGCTGTTATTTAGTTAACATTTGAATGTTTTAATAGTACATATAGTCTCAAAGCCAATCTTCAACATGTTTATGTTGGTGCTGTTTAGAAGTATCTATCTCCATTAACAATGCAACCATCCATTTGCTTCCATTTTAAACTACATTTCTAAGTAATGATTTTCTCTTTTGTTCACTCTTTTGGGAATCAGTGTGCACATTGGTTGGCCAAGCAGGTTGGACTAAAACAAACTATAAAACAAGATAAATTATTAGTTGGTCTCTGAGAGGGCAATGCAGTGTTATATCAATCAACAGAATTAAAATATTTAAAATAAATATTTGATATTTGTAATTCTTTCATGATTTTTTTTAAATTTAATCACTTGTTATATTTTTTTATACAAGTTTTCATATTATTATTTAAGTATTTTTAAAAATTTTAAACTAATACATTTAATGAATTGTACTCATTTAATTTTATTTGAATTTCAAAGACCAATCTGACAACATTATACACTTTGGTGGATTAAAAAATTGATTTGCTTTTCTATAAAACCTATTTGACCTAGATTGTTAGTTACAAAATAGTTTTAATGTAAATATCCCGCCTAAATGAGATAAAACTTAAATAATTGAAAACCTACTGGTATCAATCGATGACAAAAAATAATATATGTAAATAGTGAAGGATAATTTTATGCTATTCTTCCATTTAAAATTAGTGTGTTGGTAAGTTTATTAACTTTTAAAACAGTTACTATAAAAATCATACATTTCAAATTATATTTGTTATAATTGTTTTTCAGTAATATTACATATCATCAAGGGTCAAACTTTTTGCACCTTAAAAATCGCTCCTTACTTTTGAGGTATTTTAACAAAAAATTATTTTTACTTTTAATTTCTGAATACTTATTTTAAAATACTCATTCCAATATAAGTGTTAAAATTATATTTTAAGTTTAATTCAATTCTAATAAAATTTTAAATTAATCTTATTATTATTAGTTAATATAAAACTTTCAACGCATCTTCTCAAATATATATCTTCTCAAGTTGAGATATATATTTTGTAAGTGAAACTTGACAACAATAATGATTTGATAACAATTTTGATATCGAATGAAATAATATATTTAACAAATAATAAATTTCACTAAAATAAACAAGACTTTTAATAATTACATGTAACATGTATTTTCTTCTCTCTATCTTCTTCAATTTTAGAAATAGTCATTTCGTTAAAAAGTCTTAAAAATAATTTCTTCTCCCACTCTTAATTTTTTACTGAAATATTACTACTTAGATGAACAGAAAAAAAAAATCCATCATTGGCATCGTTGGAATAAAAAGGCATGTGATAGAAATGTATAAAAAATGGTAATATTTGTTTTGTACGGATGACAAATTGCGGAAGCAAGTGCTTGGCATGAAGCACTAATTAGTAATTAGCATCCGACATCAAAATATATTTAACCACACGACACTAATGATCCATTTGTCCACGTCAACCAGTTCTGGTCAACGGATCATCCAAACCAAAGCCCAATAATTTCGTTTCAGATAAGCCCAATGTGTTGATTATTTTATGCTGTTTTATTTTTGTGAAAAATAGTCTCATTGATATTAACAAGCATAACCTTTTATGCTAGAAATAATGATTAATTGAAATATTTTCATTTTTGTTATCCATCTGACCAAGTCAGCCAACTTAGTCAAATTCTTACCTTCAAAAAATTAATTATAGATTTTTTTTATTATGATTTATGCGTGAAGTATTCATAAATGTTTTTTTTTCTTGTAAAATATTCTCTAACTTTGTTGATATTATAACAGAATTTGACTAAGCTTCTAACTTCAATCATATGCTCTCTATTTATGTGTTCAAACTCTAATTTTTCATTCAAAATTTTGAACTAATTTCACTTAGATCAACTTTATGTTGGTTGATTAATTATAGAATTTTTAACTGAAAAAAAAATGATCTTAGGTATAGCAGTCTAAATCTTCACGACAAATTATAACTAAATAGAAAAAATCTTTAGTCAATTTTATTATGATTAAATTTCTGATTATATCGCAGCCGACAAAAAAAGCAGTTTCTGTTTGCATGTGTGACAGTTGTTGTGCGTGCAGTTATCACTGAAGGAAGTTGTTTTTTAAGGAGCACTAAAACCGATATCTTCTTATTGACATGTATTATTACACATAAATTATTCTACAGTGATTTTTTTGTTCAAGTTATTTAACGTACGCACGTTGTTTTTGTTCTATGGTGGTTGGTGGTGCAGACAAATATAGCCGTAATAGAGTTTCCCATATTTGGATGATGAATGCGTTTTTTAGGTTTTGTTTATAATAGTTGTAGTTACTAAAATACAATTCAATGGTTAACGTTAACGTTAGGGAAAAAGAACGTGCAGTCTTGTTTATTCTCCTGCAATCTTTATATGGTACTTCATGCACGTAATCTTCTTTAGCATCAGAATATGCTTAGTTGAGAGAGTTCCTGGAGAAGAAACCTCTCCCATTTCTCATTATTTTGAATCTTCTTTCCCTTTTCTTCACTCCAACTTCTTTTAATGCGAACTTCCGTGAAGCAAGAACCATTATTTTACTTTCATAATAAGTAGCACTACCCCATTCATCAACCCTTCATTACCATTATTCTCGTCTTTCATGTTTCAAGGTTTCTGTGTTTTTCTTCTAGGCACGCATCATACCTTACATCTTCGTTCTTTTTCAAACCTTAGTCTCAAAATTGGTACGTCTTAATTTTAGTCTTCCCTGTTATTTTTTTCTTTGGTGGAAATTGAAGAGAAAAACAAAGATTTCTCCTATAAATGGTGGTGATATATTGAACTTCTCCTTCCCTCCAAATTCAATTACTTATCTCGAATTCCAATATTCCAGAGATCCCAGTCATTTGCTTCAGCTTGAGTGGTTACTATAGGAAAACAAATAATACACATAATGTTGGGTCTGATAAACATTTTTAGGTGCCAAAAACCAGTGCAAAGTCCTGTTTGTGGGTTGATTAGGTATTTCCACAAGGAAGCAATCCCAGTGGAATGGAAGAAACCAAGCATTGGATGGA
>Ga0099823_1005311_pt1 | contig 12819 bp, 5 predicted proteins | sample CowpearedBW_FD_76831 | JGI IMG/M metagenome (GOLD analysis project Ga0099823, IMG submission 76831) | Root nodule microbial communities of legume samples collected from California, USA - Cow pea red BW | ecosystem: Host-associated > Plants > Roots > Nodule | place: USA: California | collected... | reverse complement strand
TTTAATCTTTATTCTTTATTATATTTGATTTTATATTTTATTATTTATTAGTATTATTTATTATATTTATAAAAGAAATAAAATATTTGATTTAATATTTATAACAAAATAAAATAAAAATACCTAATATCTATAATAAAAAAAATAAAAATACATATTGTAAAAAAAAAAATACATATTGTAAAAAAAAAATTCAAAATTTTTGGGGGGCCAAGGCCCCTTCCTGCTACCATAATAATCCGCCATTGGTTATCACCATGCATGCATGTGTGCATTAGGATGTGAGTTGCTAAGGGTGTAGTCTGATGAGACTAACTAAACTCTACTGGATATGGAACTCATGTAGAAAAAAATACATGTGTGAAGGGTCACTTGCGAGTTTGGTGGGGTGGTTCTCTCAAGAGTAGACTACATATAGCCAAACCAGAAGGGGATTTACATTGTCACACTTGATGAAGTGAAATGTGTGGTTTGAGTCTAGGCCTTGCTTGTTGGTAGGGCCTCAAGCATTGTCTTGAATCTGTCCTATCTATCCCAATGTGATAAGTGTATGGTCTCAATAGTCTATAGTAGTGATTATATCCAAAACATAATTTAAAAATAACATGTCTAACTTTACTAGAAAAGATTAACCCTAAAATACAATTATGTAAAATCTTCTTCAATAAATGAAAGTTTTCTCCATTTTTGTAGTATTGACATCTTTCTCATATGTAACATTCGGAACAAATAAGTATAGTTGGCAAGGCTGCAAAACATAGGGGTTTGTGTAATTTGTTAAAGAAAAAAGTTTACGTGTAATACTTCTGTTTATAATCTTAGAATATACGTGACTATTAAAAGTTTAATCTAAAAATTTAAAAATGATAGCTTGAAGTTTTCACAAAAACTTAATGAAATGTAGGGGAGGGATGTCACTCAATGATCCAAAAATATTGAAACATATAGTTAGGAAAAATCATAGAATATGTTGATGTAATTTTCTCAAATAAATGGTATTGTAATTTCACTACATAAATGAAAGAAACTATTTTATAACTACATAATAAAAACTATAAATTTTTTGATAAATAGTTGTTAGTTAGATAAAAGAAATAAATTCCTCATACAAAAGAATTAAGTTTTTATAACGATTGAAGAATAGTGGTTAGTTGTTACGCCTATTTATTAAAAAAGACATTTTAGTCTTTGTGTTGTTTTTGTAAATTTAAAATCTTTACTACTTCTTCAAAATTAATTGAATCTCAATGTTAATTTGATGAGTAAGTACATACAATTATTAATTATTAATAAAATTAACAAATTTAAAGCTAATACATTAAAAGCGTAACTTTTTTTTATTATACTAAAAACACTATATATTAATACTTATTGTATTGAATCTATTATTTATATTCTTTTTGGATTTAAACAAAGCATTTGATGCAGTGGAAGTTTTAAGTGTGGAAAGCAATATTGACTTCTACTTTATCTTGCAAATGGAAGTGTAGTCTTGGATAAGTCCATGAATTGATGAATATTTGGAAAAAACGAAGAGACATGTGTGTGCTTCACACAACGAAACATCTCTCATTGTCTTGTTCCTTGAATTGTTGTTAAAGACATGTTCTTGAGATGTGATGCTTGATGGTTTGGTAAAAGGGTTTTTCATCCAATATCTTTGACATACAGCTAACAATTCCCTTTCTTATCATCATGTACGCAACTTACTTTTAGTTATACCAAAACACTGATATATGGGACACTTCCTACACCTTCCAACTCCAACCATGAATTCAATGTTCACCTAACTATTACTGTGAACAAACTGTTCATACTTTCGCAAGCATCTTAGCTACAAGAATAAAGAGAAATAAAGTTATCTTTAATTTCACAATATGATCGATTTAACTACTTCAATTTGATACCACACCTAATCTTATCATTAGAAGATGGAGACATGATATATGGTTGTCTTAATCAACAATTTTAAATGTGGAAGATGCTTCCATTAATAAGTTAAAGAAATGATACTGAGGGTGTTTTCGATAGTTGTTCGTACAACGTTTGATGTATATCTAAAAGGAAAACTTGCTCTTCTAATGCCGGTTTTAGGTATTTAAATGTTAATTAATTATAGTGATTTAGTCTTTTAATTTATTATTTTAGTTCATTTTAATTTTTTCATTGTTTTTTGTTCAATTTCCTTTAATTTTTTTTTTAAATGTTCAATTTCGTAAAAACTGTTACATTTTTAAACTAAAGTATATATTTCTTCCGTCTTTACACTTTGTGAAACTCATGAAAAATATCATCTTTAACCTACAATATGTGAAAGTTATTTCAGCGGTGAAATTTGATTATGAAATAGGGCAACTTTTGACCCATTTATTTTTATACAAACAAAAATTATTATATAATTTTTCGAATTTCACTAAATTTTATGTATTTAATCATATCAAATCTCCATACATATATAAAAGAAAATTTTGACACCTCAACAAAAAAAAAAATTGTTGAATATCTTCCACTAGTTATATTATTCTCTTATGAAATTTTGTTTTTCATATAAGAAATATAAGAAACACTATATGTATTTATTGGGGAGAACATATTATATTACTTTGAAATGAAGAAATGAAATAGATATAAAGCTTAATTTAAAATCAAAATACAATCTTTAAAAATAATTTGAAAAAAAAAATTAACTTTTATAATTTTGCATAATTATGATATATTCACGCCGAGAGAGTTATATATACTTTTTTCTGGAAGTATTGAAATCTAATTAATTAAGGGGTTGATCTCTTTCTATAAATGTTCTTTGTATATGTGAACTTAAAACATTAAACTTGTATGTATATAGTCACAAGACATTATTACCTATCAATGAAACCACACCATATGCCCACCAACCCTATATCCTATATATAAATAGTCTTTACTAACTAGAAGAAAAAAATTATTTATTACCTTTTATTAATTATGAACTAATATAGAATTCCTCTTGCCTTACATTTTGATCCGTATGTATCCCTTTAGACATTTTTTTCTTGGAAATAGTAAGAACATAATTTATTTATAAAAGGAAAGTGTGGCATGAGATTCAGATTAGCATAACCCAAACCCTAATTGGTTACCTTTGGCTACATTCCATCCAAACTTCTTCTTTTATATTCAACAAACAAAGAGACCAAGTATATCTTTGATGTTCCAATCAAATAAAGTCAAATAACACACGATAACTCTGAATAATAAAATAAATTTCAGATGAAAATATGTATTTGTCTAAATCAAATAAAGTTAAGAAACGAGAACTAACAACAGAAAATACTTCCTAGGCTAACTATGAGTATAAGTTAAGGAGCGGAGCGGGGAATAATAACAGATAATTCCGTTAATATTGAAAAGCGAACCAATTATATTAACATACGATAATTCCGAACAATAAAATAAATTCTAGATGAAAATATGAATTTGCCTAAACTAAATACATCAAAGTTAAGGAGCGGGGACTAATAACAGAAAACACTACTTGGGTTCCAGGTGAAATTTGGACAAAATATCAAAGTATCAAGTTAGATTTTTCATATACAATTTTTTTAATTAAAAAATTATTTCTTTTATGTAAACCATTCTCATACAATAATTCACACTTTTTAATATTTAATCTTTCTAATTCATTAAATTCACATAAATTGGTATTTTAATTTAAGACTATTTAACTAATTCATTGTATACAGCGAAAAATATAAAATATCAACATTTTATAATGTATGGTTATACTAATTTGAGAAAATATAATTAGGGTTCATGTAATTTCATAAAAAATATTTCTAAAATTATAGTTAGAGTTCATATTAATTTGGGAAAAACTTTTTTTGGAAGAAATATCGTAATGAAAAAAATCATAAATCTAACATATATATATATATGAATAATATTAGGATACTGATTGAGATCTTGTAAGTATGCATTCTTCGTTTTCTCAGTTTTCCAATTTCCTTTTCCCAATTTGTCTTTTTTTTATTTCACACTTTCTTGATGACTTGTGAAAAAATCTTATAACTAGACATGGAACCTTAATCCCTTTAATCCATTTATTAACCAAGGTCCATCAAATTAATTTTTGATTTAATTTTTAAACAATAAAAATAATATATATATATAATATATATATATATATATATATATATATATATATAACTTAATAAAAATAATATAATAATACAAATTTTAAATATATATATATATATAATAAAATTAAAAACTTGGGAGTCATGCCTCTCTTAGTCCTTACTAAATTTCCTCAATGCTTAGGTTGACTATAAAAGTAATCATTTTCAAAAAAATTGAAGTGGATAATGATGAAAACCATCCTTTTTTTTTGGTTTTTAATATTGAAAAGTAAGCCAATTATGTCAACACACAATAACTCCGACAAAAAAATATTATGAACACCGTTAGATCGACTGAGTGCAGCAAAGGATCTCCGAACTTATGAACACCACTATTTTAAGAGATAATATAGAGAAGAAAAGAAGTGCACTTTTGAGAGAATTCTTGTTTTTGTTGTGTCTTTTCCCATGCACCTAGGTGGTATTTATAGGTAGAAAAGAGAGACACAAGAGTCAATTGTAATAAAAAAAAAAATATAGCAGTTAACCATAAATAACATTAACCCATAAAAGTAAAAGTTCATGAAAACTTGAGTAATAGTAGGATTTTTATTTTACTTATTTATTTTTTAAAATTATATTAAAATATTTCCAACAATCCTCCAAATAATTTAAAAAATAAAATAAAACAAAATATATTATCTTTTAAAACAAATTATTGTAGTTCAATGTAAGGGACCTTCCAGGTTTGAGACTTATACCTAGTGTTTATAAACTTTCACCGAGAAAATGTAGAGACTTGATTGTCTTGAGCTACATCTCATATGACCGAGTTTTAGTAAATAACACATACAATATCGGTGTTCATTATAGGTTTTAATCAGTGGGTGCACGTGACCTTGTGCATATATCTTGTTTCATGAGTGTCATTTAGAGACTTGCCCATGTCTCACAATGTTGGCCCCACCATCACATTCACTAGGTAAACCCTCAAAGGGTGGTTAGGGCGGTTTGTGTCTCACACACCTACAATAATTGTCATTGAGTTTATTAAGATGTATTTTATAAAATAAGCATAATAATGCATATACCTCAACCTTATTATTGTCACAATGTATAGTACACCTCGTCATAGGAATGAGACATAAAATTTAATCACATTAGTTGGTGTACTTTAGTAAACAACAACTTCGTTGTTACCCATTGAACTCCATTCACGTGGAGATGAGTGTCCATTATTGCAACTCTGTTGAGTCATATTGCATGAACAAATTAATATGTTATTTTTTGTTTTAATCGATTGAAAGTGTACTGTTCTGCAATATTTGCATTTTGATTACGTGGATAGTTTGATACAAATAAAAGGGATTTAAAGTTCTTGAAAGTTAAACAAAGTTTTACAAAGCCAATTCAAACCCAAACACCCCCCCTCATGGCTAAACTATCCATTTCAATACTTACAAATACTAGATCTTCCAATAATGAGCAAACCTCCAATGAAGAAATCATGAGACATTTCATCTACCTTTCAACATGTTATTGCACCGCAAGATAAAAGCACTATAAATAGGATTAAACCAAATAAAGGTTCCAACACATAAAGCAAATTTATACATGTATGCGCTTCAAGTTGTTGAGTATCAATAAACTTCGAAGTATCGAACCTTTTAGAATTTAATTTTAATGGTTCAGATCTACATTGTTATAATATTAACATGAATTTAGTTTTTGTAAACTTCGAAGTATCGAACCTTTTAGAATTAAAGAAAAATATAAATTAGTTTTTGTAAATAATAACCAACAAAGATAACATTGTTATAATATTAATATGAATTTACTATCCAAATTACACATATGATGAAATTAAATATAAGCATCCATATCACTATAACAATATTATTATTTATCTTTTCTTTTCTTTACTATTCTTCTTGTTCACTAAATATTTAAACTTTTTCAAGTCTTGTGGCATCTAAACATCTTCCTTTTTCCTTGTTTTTTGTATTATAATTCAAGGCTTTCCAAGGATAAGATGTAACAGAATAATTCATCCCAAAGTCTCTAATCTTATACACCTTATCATTTTTTCTAACCTTCGTTCTTTGTACTTAAACATGTTTTCCTACAACTCAAAAAATTGAAAAATATATACATTTTAGCCAATCACTAGTGCAAATATGTTAATTGTTTTAGTAAAAGAAATGCAAAAATATAATTTAATACAATAATAAGAAAACAAAACCTTGAAACATTAGATGTCATATCTGCACCTCAATTATCTACACCAATGTAATATCATTAGGAGAATAAAATACTCAAACCTTACTATCTCACATATCTAAACAACAAATTGAATAGTTAATATATATACAAAACTGATATAAAAATATATACATAACTCATATAATCAAACTCCTAATATCAATTTGATACAAATAGTGATACCTCAAAAACAATTCAAAGAAATAAATGAATGCTTTTGTTTCTATTGTATTTTCCTTCTCCCTATAAAACAAGTCCACATAGCCATAAATGAAAAGGGGGTTATTTGCCCTTCATCCCATCACCAAGGTAAATACCATTCACTCTTCTTCCCTTATCTGATAGAGAGATAACAAATCTCTTCTTCTATTACTTTTCAGTTAGTTTAGATATTGTTTTTTTCAGTTCCCGTTTTCTGTTTTTACCTTCTCTTTGTATGTATACCTTGTACCTTTTGTTGCTGTAATACACTCTGCATTCTTCTCTATTCAATAATAATGAGAAGCTTTCTCTCGAGCATTTTGACAAACACTGTCATGGCCGCTGCATATTCTTTCTCCGATCACCTTTCTAACCCTACCTATCCTTTATTTCTCCATCCCGAAGAAAATCCAGCCCTAATTCTTGTTACTCCCCCTCTTTCGGACAATTGTCTCATTGTGCAGATGGATACTTACCAAACAATTGGAGTAGCTATAAAGTACCAAGGGCTCTTTTATCTCCATAGCAGTAGTAATAATAGTGCTTCAGATTCAGAATAAAATCATTTCCCTTCTATTTTTAATAACACTAGTGATTCTTGTAATTTGTGGCACATGAAACTTGGCCATCCTTCAAATAAAGTTTTTCAAACATTGGCCTCTTAATATCCTGATATTTCTTTTCAATCTATTAATGCTTGTGATGTATGTGCCTTTGCTAAACAAAAACTTCTTCAATTTTCTACTAGCAAAACTAAATCATCTTGTTTCTTTCATCTCATTCATGTTGATATTTGAGGCCCAATTTCTACTACTTCTATTGATGGATATAAATATTTTTTAATCATTGTAGATGACTATAGCCGTTTCACATGGGTTCTTCTCTTGAAACACAAAACTGATGTCAAAACCTCACTTCAAAATTTTATCATTTTAACATAAAATTAGTTTTCTTGTAAACTTAAGATATTAAGGTCTGATAATGGAAAAAAGTTTTCTATTAATGAATTTTACGCTACTAAAGGTATTTTTCATGAGACTACTTGCTACTCCCCAACAAAATGACATTATTGACTCCCAACCCTGTTTTTGAAAAACATATCTCCTTATGAAAAGATTCATTCCATAAAACTTGATTTTTCAAACCTACAATTTTTGGATGCCTATCATACTCAAGTTCTCCTACTGCAGGACGCACAAAGCTTGATTCTAGGGGTATTAAATGCATTTTTCTTGGATACAAATCTGGAACCAAAGGTTATGTGTTGTATGATTTGCATTCACACTCTATTCTTGTATTACGTAATGTCATTTTTCATGAAAACATTTTCCCTTTTCATACTTCTTTGACCCCCCATTTCCCTCCTACAAATGATGATTTTTCTGATGTTACCATTTTTGACTTTCCAAATATTGCACCTGTTTCCACTGCTACAAATTACACACCAGATAATGCTCCTAACATTGATTCTGAAAGCACTATTGTTTATACTGCTAGACAAAGAGTATCTCTCAGGGCTAAAAGTAGATCTAGGTACTTAGACCAATTCTATTGTGGTGCTACTTCAACCATTTCATCGTCTTATTCCACTTCGTATCCCATACATTTGTTCCTTTCATATGATACTTGCTCTCCTAACCATGTTTCTTTTTGTCACAATATCTCTGCACAAGTTGAACCTTCATCCTTTAAGGAAGCTAGCAAATTTGAGTGCTGGCAACAAGCCATGAATTCTGAACTAGATGCTCTTGAAAGGAACAAAACTTGGACGTTGGTTAATCTCCCTACCGGTAAGAAGATCATTAGTTGTCGTTGGGTTTACAGGATTAAGCACAAAGCAGATGGTTCTATTGACAAATATAAAGCCCATTTGATGGCAAGAGGTTTTACTCAAACTGAAGGCCTTGATTACGATGAAACTTTTTCTCCAGTTGTTAAAATCACCATTGTGCGTCTCATTCTTGCCATTGTAATGCCCACTTTGTTTTCTGCCCTGATTTTAAGGGCCTATCCTAATCAGATGGGCCTGACACTAGCCCATAGAGTGCCAAAGACCCTAAACAGCCCCAACACCTTCATTTCCTACACTTTTTGGAAATCAGTTTCCCTCATTCTCTCTTAGAGCTACAGCCGTGCTCTACTAAGGTTTAGCCCCAATCTTGGTCCAATAGCTCAAACTCGTTTCCTACTCCATGTAAGTTATTCTCCAGCTCATACCTCTCCCCTCTAATCATATTTTCGCATTTCTAGTTAGGGTTTCATGATAAGCTTGTTTTAAAAATCTGTTTCGCTATTTTCCAGCTCATTAATCCATTATTAAGGTTGTTGTGCTCCACTGTTTGGTGTCGAAGTATTTTACTAGCTCTTTCCAGGTAAGGAAAGCTAGGGTTCCTCGTATTTTGCTGATTGTTTGTCCATTTTTGACTTGCCTCGAGTTTGTATGACTTGTATGCTACTGTGGTTGTATGGAATGCTTCGTTCCGTGTTTTGGGTATGTAAGTGTGGTTGCTGCAGGTACGAACAATCGCGAGAACTGATATTCTCGCCCAAGCGAGCCCGTCTCGCCTAGGCAAGAATAGTAGAGGCTGGCTCAGGTTCCTGCTCTCGCTCTCGCTCAAGCGGAGAGCTTTCGTTTTGAGCGAGGTGTCATCTCGCTCAGGTGAAAGGGGCTCGCCTAAGCGAGAACTCGTGGGAGCCTGATGTGTTTCGATGCAGTTGTAGCTCAGGCGAGAGACCACACTTTGAGCAAATAGTAGTCTCACTCAAGCGAGGGGGTCTCGCCCAAGCGAGAACTCGCAAACCCTATTGTACGTTCTGTTGGCAGTCTTGCCTAAGCGAGGTTCTGCAACTTGAGCGAGAGACCTCTTTCGCTTGAGCGAGGGCCCATGGCTTGAGCGAGACTGGTGCAGGGATTTGCTCTATGATTGTTCTTCTCTCTGTTTTGGTTGATGAGCATTGGCATGATTTGATTACTCTTTTAAAGCATAAATCGGGTGAATATCCATGAGCAAAATGGTTTATGGGTTATAATTGATAATTTTAACATGATTTTGGCATGTGACATGTGTGGGATGGTTGGTTATTAAAGTGACATGGAATTGGTATGAACAATAATTTTATATTGGTTGATGGAACATGATGTTGGTGTAGTCAGGACGTAATTCCACGATAGTTTCGTGGTGGTGCCTCATTGGTCAGGACGTAATTCTATGAATCTCTAGGTGAGATCTCATGGTGGTGCCTCATTGATCAGGACGTAATTCCACGACGGTCGCATGGTGGTGCCTCATGGTTAAGACGTAATTTCATGACTCTTGTTAGTGGGAGTTTATGGTTGTGCCTCATACTTAGGATGTAATTCCACGAAGTTCATGGTGATGCCTCATACTTAGGACATAATTCCACGAAGTTCGTGGTGGTGCCTCATTATATAATTTAGTAAGGATTCAAGGTATGGATTGCATCCTGACACTCTAAATAATCAGTTAGTCTCACGTAGAGCGTACTGACTCAAGTGGTGAGAGTAGTAAGAGGCCTTAGATCTTTTAAGGCTAACCTTGTGAGTGGTAGGGTGAAACCTCTTGGCAATTGGCTCTGCAGAGCAGTAGAGGCCACCACAAGTGCAAGCATCCAGTGAATCTGACTAATTATACGTATCCGGATAAGTCGTGTCATGAGTCTTAGTGTGTTGTTTGCGAGTCATCACATGATTGGTTGAGGTATGTATCTTTGATTATGAAAATGTATGCAATCATATGATAAAATGTTTTTCCTACTCTAGCTTACCCTTTCTACTTGTTGTATGTTCTGTGTGTGTGGTTTTCTCTTTTTGCGATGATCATCAATTCCTTGATGGGAGCAGATGTGAGAATTCCTCATGGTCGTCAAGGTGATGGAGACTTCGCTGCTTAACTTTGGGTTGGATTTTCGCTGTCCAAGTTTCTTTTAGGGTTGTAGCCAATGTATTGTTTGCCTCTTGGAAAATTATTTTGAATACTGTTGATCCTTGTACTCCGTTTTGCATTGACATTGTGGTGTGTCTCAGTATTTTATGTTTAGTACCTTGGTTATTTGTAAGGAGTGACATAATACTCCATGACTTCGCCTCTTATAGTATTATGTGTGGCATTTCATTTAATTAAGGTTATTATTTAAATGGGGTCTTACAACAATTATTGCTGCCAATCAATGGTTTCTTCATCAACTAGACGTAGACAATGCTTTCCTTCATGGTGATTTAACTGAAGAAATCTATATGAAGCTTCCTCTTGGTCTGTGTCCTTCTAATCCCAATCTTGTTTGCAAGCTTAAGAAATCTCTTTACGGATTAAAATAGGCCAACAGGAATTGGAATCATAAGCTAACATCTGAGTTACTGTCTCTCGGGTATATACAAAGTTCATCTGATCATTCGTTGTTTATCAAGCATTCTCCTTCTTCTATCACCATTATTTTGGTTTATGTTGATGATATCCTGTTATCTAAAAATAATTTCTCTAAAATCACCACTTTTAAGAATCATCTCCACAGTAAATTTCGCATTAAAAACCTTGGAGATCTCAAATATTTTCTGGGTTTTGAATTTGCTAGATCTAAAGTTGGGATATCTATAAATCAAAGAAAATATTGTCTTGAATTAATTTCTGAAGCTGGTATGTTAGGGAGTAAACCAGCCACAACACCATCTGACCCCTCTATAAAATTGCATGTTGATGAAGGAACTCTCCTCACAGATCCTTCTTCTTACTGTCATTTGATTGGGAGGTTAATATACCTTGCCAATACAAGGCCTGGCATTGCTTTTTTCGTCCAGTAACTTAGCCAATTGGTGTCTACTCCACGTCAACCCCATATGCAACAAGCCATGAAAGTTGTTAGATAATTGAAGAATGCTCCTGGTTCTGGATTATTATATACTGTTGATAATTCTTTTAGAGTTCATGCGTACTCTGACTCTGACTGGTCTACTTGTGCTACCTCTAGAAGATCTGTATCTGGTTTCTGTATTTTCCTTGGATTTGCCCTTGTCTCTTAGAAATCAAAGAAACAAACCACCGCTTCTAAGTCCTCATTTGAAGCTGAATACAGGTCTTTAGCCTCTTTGACCTGTGAACTCCAATGGTTGCACTACCTTTTCAACGATCTACATATCCCTTGTTCTACTCCCTACTCAGTCTATTGTGACAATAGTTCTGCTATCCACATTGCCAAGAATCCAACCTTTCATGAAGGAACCAAACATATAGACATAAATTGCCATGTTACTAGACAAAAGATTCAAGATGGTCTCATTAAACTCCTTCATGTGTCGTCTGCCAATCAAGTTGCTAATGTTTTTACAAAGTCCCTCTATCCTTCTTCTTTTAATTCTAGTGTATCCAAGCTGAACATGCATAATATTCATGTTCACCTTGAGGGAGGGTGATAGAGAGATAACAGATCTCGTCTTCTGTTACTTTTCAGTTAGTTTAGATACTGTTATTTAAGTTCCCGTTTTCTGTTTTTTCCTTCTCTTTGTATATATACCTTGTACCTTCCGCTACTGTAACACACTCTATATTCTTCTCTATTCAATAATAATGAGAAGCTTTGTCTCGAGCATTTTGACAAACATTGTCATCATCTTTTTTTTAAGCGATGGTTAATGGAGAATGGTGTGAGAAGAAAAAATATAACACATTCCTTAAATTGAATTGCGCTTGCAAGCAAAGTCTGCACCTTTTGTGCTAAAATTTTTCCAATTGTTGTTATTATTAAACCCCAATCCAACAATTAACCAAAATCCTGCACGTATTCTTCATCCTGCCACGTATGTCTCACTCTTTTCTTCCTCTCCTTTATACCTCTTCATGCAGATCATATATTAAAGTTACTATAAAGCATCATGAAAGAAAACAACAACAATTATATAACAGCATATCTAATTGCAAAAGCAATAAATTGGAATGAAAAGAAAAAGAGAAATTAATACCTTGAAGACTTAATGACTGGCTTCATAGAAAGATGAAATTATTATTATCAAACCTAATCAACGTTTAAAAAAAGTAAAAACAAATAAAAAGAAATCCAAAATTTATATAAGTAACTGTCCATCATATAGCCCCAATTAAAATCCTTTAATTTTTTTTTGGTTAATACAAATATTACTAAGAGTGAATTAAAAAAATTGAATTATATACACACACACACACACACACACACACATATATATATATATATATATATATATATATATATATATATATATATATATATATAT
>Ga0099823_1005304_pt1 | contig 12825 bp, 12 predicted proteins | sample CowpearedBW_FD_76831 | JGI IMG/M metagenome (GOLD analysis project Ga0099823, IMG submission 76831) | Root nodule microbial communities of legume samples collected from California, USA - Cow pea red BW | ecosystem: Host-associated > Plants > Roots > Nodule | place: USA: California | collected... | reverse complement strand
CAGAGAAAGAAAGTGATAGAGTGACCCAGGTGAGACAAAAAAATGATTCATTTTAAGAATCAGAAATCCCCTTATGGACCATGCAGAAAAATTTGCACTCTTTGAGTATTGAGCAATAGGCATCAGAAAAAAAGAGACAAAAAAAAAACAGTGGTTAGTTAAGTTTTTTTCCATCACTCACTGGTCAACTAAGGTTGCTTTTTTTGAAGCTTTTTCCACCATCCTTGGAACATAGTGTTTTTCTTTTTTCTATTCTCAGTTTCTCTCCTCAGCAATGAAAACTGAGAAGGGGGAGACACAGTTGGTGTGAAGTGCATTAGTGTTAGTGCCATTAACAGAAAGACAGAGAAGAAAAAAAAAGGAAAATGAAAGTTGCAACAAGAAAGAGAAAGAGAAAAATTAGGGCTAGTATTGATTAGAGTAGTAGACTAATGTGTTAATTAATTATTTTTGTGTTTTTTATTATTGTGAAGCTCATGGGAGACAAGAGCGTATCAAGGGAAATCCTAAAAATTCGATCTTTTCTTATCTGTTAATATAAATAAAAAAGTGTCAACAGAGAAAAGTAGCATAAAAAGGGCATAAAATAAAAAGCAGCAGTGTGTAGACTAGACTGAGAGACAGAGTTGGACCAAACAAAACTTGGTTCCTATGGTTCATTGTACAGCCACCCTTTCTTTCCTGTTACAGGTAAACAAAACGTAAGCATTATTAGTATTTCTTTCTTTCTACAAAACCCCATTACTGCTATCTATGTCTCTCTCTCTCTTTCATTGGTTTGTGTGTGTTTGTGTTTTGGGGTCAGTGTCCCTGCTTGGAATATTATATGCAAGAGGAAGTGTGAACCAGTTTCACGCCTACATAGCATGATTATTGGTTAGAGTTCTCCTGTGTTTTTTAATGTGATCCTCAGCACTAGTGTGAGACAAGGCCAAGTGTTTGTGTGTAGGGGAGGAGAGAGATGGGGGGTGAGGGAGGTGGTGGCGTGGCTCTTAGGAATTTGAGCTGTTTTTCCATCTTTTGAGACCCGTGCTTGTTTCTGAGCTTGGAAAGTTTTCTTCTTTTAATTCTGGGTTTTGTTTCTTTTTCCATGCTTCTTTTTGTCTTGGTGGTTTTTGAAGTGGGTTTTGCTTGTTAGGAGAGAGAAAGAGAGGCAATTGGTCAATCCTTCATCATGCTTGGTGTGTTTGTGCTTGCCCTTTCTGATGTTTTGGATCACGAAAAACAATGCTGTAATGATGCTTTTACATGGAGTTTGGTTCTGTGACCCTTTTTCTTTTCTAGCACAACCAGAAAAAAGTGTCTGTATTTTTGTCATAACTTTAAAGAAAGTTAACACCCTATGTGAGCACTAACTATATAAATTTCTCTTGCTGGGGCTTCTCTAAATATAGATATGAAGGGGGCAGCAGGGGAGCAGGGGAATAACACAGCATAGCAGCTCAGGGAAACTAGGCAGAGTGTGAATTTCTTGCTGATGGGTCTTAGTTTGAAGATGCAGAGCCACCATCCTGTGGCTTTGAGGTTGTATGATCAAATGGGGTCTAAAAGAAAGTACACTTTTATTCAGGCTCATAGAGCTTGGCTTCCAAAGTTCTTGCTGCTGTGGATCCTGCTAATGGCTTTGATCAGTTGGTGCATCTTTAGCAAAATGGATGATGACACTAAAGTCAGAAGGAAGGAGGTGCTGGGTAGCCTCTGTGATCAAAGGGCAAGAATGCTTCAAGATCAGTTCAGTGTTAGTGTTAACCATGTCCATGCCCTTGCCATCCTCGTTTCAACCTTCCATTACTACAGATACCCTTCTGCCATTGACCAGGTTATTGCTTATTTTTCTGCTCTAATTTTTTATTTGAAACGAGGTAAGCATTATAATATGTGTAATGGTTTGAAAGAAATGAAAGACTATTTGGCTATACATAGTTCAAATTGGTAAATAACTCCATCCATTTGCATACGTCTTGACTATTTTTCATCGTTCATTATAAAATAGGAAACCTTTGCCGAGTATACAGCCAGGACTGCATTTGAACGGCCATTACTGAGTGGTGTGGCATATGCACAAAGAGTTGTTAAATCTGAGAGAGAGAGATTTGAGAAAGAACATGGATGGGTTATAAAGACAATGGAAGAGAAGTCTTCACTGGTTAGAGATGAGTATGCCCCGGTGATATTTGCACAAGAAACTGTCTCATATCTTGAGTCTCTTGATATGATGTCTGGAGAGGTAGATCACAACTCTCTGGAACATCTACTTTATTTTGTCCTATTCCCATTTCAAAGTTTGGTTTTTTGCATGGTTCAGGAGGACCGAGAAAACATTTTAAGGGCTAGAGCCACTGGAAAAGCAGTTCTGACGAGCCCTTTCAGGCTGCTGGGTTCTCACCATCTTGGTGTGGTTTTAACATTTCCTGTATACAAGTCCAAGCTCCCTCAGAAGCCAACAGTGGAAGAACGCATCGAAGCAACTGCTGGGTGGGCTCTAATTTCTCTTCTGATTTATTTTTGAAGTTTTCTTGTGATATTCTTGGCAATTTTTTTGTGTCAGCTGGTATAGTACACGACTCTTCTTGTTCTGCATGTGTTGTTTTCATAGCCTAAATAATGATGACAAAAGTGGTGACAAGTGCCAATGTACTAGTTTTTTCGGAACAAATCTGTAATTGAATATAATTTTGCCACATCTGAAAGCCTGTGCTGCTTCTTATTTCCATTGGATCACTAGTCATGCTAATTATTAAATTGTTCCTCCAGTATTTGTATTTTAATGAACTTAATAAACTTAATTTGAATTGAATTCAGTTCTGTATGTAACTGCCAGGGTGCATGTGTGGCTTTATGTTTAATGTAAACTAGTAGTTTTCCAATTTATTGAACAAATTTCTAATGGACATCAGATATGTTGGAGGATCCTTTGATGTTGAGTCCCTTGTTGAGAATTTACTTGGGCAACTTGCTGGTAACCAAGCAATTTTGGTGAATGTATATGATATCACAAACTATACTAATCCACTAATAATGTATGGCAAGCCCTATGAAGAAGGTGATATGTCTCTGGCCCATGAAAGCAAGCTTGATTTTGGAGACCCTTACAGGAAACATCAGATGATATGTAGGTAGGTGCTTCTGGTTGCTGTGCTTTTTTCAGTCAAAAGCTTCAATATTGTTACTTGTCAAGAGATAATTATCATCAAATTTTGAATAGGTACCATCAGAAGGCGCCAACAAATTGGATAGCTGTTACCACGGCATTTCTATTCTTTGTGATTCTTATATTAGTGGGGTACATTTTATACGGTGCTGGAAATCATATTGTCAAAGTGGAGGATGATTTCCATGAAATGCAGGAATTGAAGGTTCGAGCAGAATCAGCCCATGTTGCCAAGTCCCAGGTAATTTTCCTTACATATCTTTATCATGGTTCATTATTTTAAAAGGATTGCTTTCTGATCACAGTAACCTAAATTTTGTTTTTAATTTCAGTTTCTAGCTACGGTCTCTCATGAAATCAGAACACCCATGAATGGTATCTTAGGTAACTTCATGAGTCTGCCTATATCTTGTTAACAAAATGTGATATATGCTCTCATAACTTGCATTTTTCCACTGATGATGATGATGATGAGATGATGGCATTTAACTCCAAATTACTGTAGGAATGCTTGCTCTGCTTCTAGATACAGAATTGAGTTCAACCCAACGGGATTATGCTCAGACTGCTCAGGCATGCGGAAAGGCACTGATAACATTAATAAATGAGGTGCTGGACAGAGCTAAAATTGAAGCTGGCAAGTTAGAGCTGGAGGCCGTTCCATTTGATCTTCGTTCCATACTTGATGATGTTCTTTCCCTTTTCTCTGAGAAATCTAGACACAAAGGTTTAGAGGTATGCTTAATTGTTGATCATCCTACTACAAATAGCTCAAGATTGTTTTTCTCTTTTTAAGTTATAAAATTTCACCGTTCTCTCTTTATTTACTGATGAACTTATATTGTTCTTTTCATCTCTTCCTCACTTTTCTTGGGGTGTTATTCCATTGGATGTTCATGTTCTTGATGCTCATACTGATCCTCAACCCGAACTTTGATTGTGGAAGTAAAGCTGGCTGTGTTTGTTTCTGATAAAGTACCGGATATTGTCATGGGGGATCCCGGAAGATTCAGACAAATAATAACAAATCTTGTTGGCAACTCTGTTAAAGTAGGTGGAATTTCGAAGTTTATCTGTCTGATGTTATTTGCATTTGGAAATGTCATTCCGACTGTTTCATTTTCTTACGTTTAGATTTATCTTTTTCTCTTCTTCTTAGCTGGCTAGTGAGGAAGAGAGCAATGATTTTAGTTCTCAAATCCTTCGTATTCATTTGCTCTATTGCATCCATTGAATTCATTCACAAGTACTTGTTAATGATATTACTAATTAATTTGCACATCTTGCAGTTCACTGAACATGGACATATATTTGTGAAAGTCCATCTAGGGGACAATAGAAAGTGCATAATGAATGGAAAACATGAGACTTTTCTGAATGGAGAATCAGATGAAGTTTTCCTTATATCTGATGATTATCATTTCAAAACCTTAAGTGGACGTGAAGCAGCAGACGAACGGAACAGTTGGGATAATTTTAAGCACCTAATTGCTGATGAAAAATGTTGCCTTGATTCTTCAAGAGAAATGGTGGCTACTTGTGAAACATCTGAACAAGTTACGTTGAGGGTGTGTGTGGAAGACACAGGAATTGGAATCCCCTTTTCAGCACAGGATAGGATATTCATGCCTTTTGTGCAGGCTGACAGCTCAACTTCACGAAATTATGGGGGCACTGGTATTGGCTTGAGTATTAGCAAATGTCTAGTTGAACTAATGGGTGGTAAGATAAACTTCATAAGCCGACCCCAGATTGGGAGTACTTTCTCGTTTACCGCAGTTTGTGGAACATTTAAGAAAAGTCTGGTTACTGACATGAAGAAAAATTTGGAAGATCTTCCTTCAAGTTTTAGAGGGCTGAAAGTCATTGTTGTTGATGGAAAACCTGTTAGAGCTGCTGTGACAAGATACCATTTGAAGAGACTAGGTATACTAGTTAAGGTTGAAAATAGCATCAGTAAGGCTGTTGCTTTATGTGGTAAGAATGGTTCTCTGAACTCCGGGTAAGTTCTATTTTTCCTTCTTTATTTTTTGTTTGGATAGAATTGGTGTAAATTATGAAGAAACTGGAAGTGATATCAACTTTTTTATATTGTTCTAACACATGCTTGTGGTTTTAAAAAAGTTCTTTAAACTGACTATGCAACTTTAAACATATTCTGCAGTTTTATCAGGATGTTGTTGTTGAAACTCTCACATGGCTTACCTTAATTACTGGGTGTGCCTTATATACCTATTGAGCAACTTTGTTTAATGCCAATTGGTTTTAAGATGCAATTTGTCAGCAATGCCGTGCTATGGTGCCTCATTATGTTCAATAATGTGTTGGCATAGTCATGACTCAATTGCCAAGTTTCAATATGGATACTTTCAATACCAGTGGGGTTTTAAATGTCTATTGATTATGTTTCAGTTGTCTTCAATTTGAAATCAAAGACATATTTGTTGTTTGTGTGTGTTACTTGGTAGTTTTTCATTCTTATGGCTTTTATTATTCTTGTAAGTTATATTTGTGAAATTGCTTGCGACTATTTTTTTACTACATTTTGAGAAGATGTGCAATTACAAAATATTTTTTGCTCAAGTTGCATGGTTGAGTTCATTCACCAGTGAAACTACTTGGATGTGGCAGAATGTTCCTGCCAGATATCATCATGGTTGAGAAGGACACATGGATATCTGGAGAAGATGGGATTTTCAATATGTGGAAACAGAATGGTCACATGTTTAAGATGCCTAAAATGATCCTTCTGGCAACCAATATTAGTAACACTGAATTTGACAAAGCTAAGGCCATGGGTTTCACTGATACTGTGATCATGAAGCCTCTGAGAGCTAGTATGGTGGCTGCTTGTCTTCAGCAAGTTTTGGGGATGGGGAAGAAGAGGCAGCTTGGGAAAGACATGCCTAATGGCTCTGCTTTTCTACACAGCCTTCTCTATGGAAAGAAAATCTTGGTGGTCGATGACAACGGGGTAAACCGGAGGGTTGCTGCAGGTGCTCTGAAAAAGTTTGGAGCTGATGTGAAGTGTGCTGAAAGTGGCAAAGCAGCACTTGAAATGCTTCAATTGCCTCACAATTTTGATGCTTGCTTCATGGACATTCAAATGCCAGAAATGGATGGGTATGGATTCTTTTCTTGCTTTATTATATATTATTTATACTGAAGTACTTAGAAAATTGTAGATCCATATAGTTGAGAAGTCTAAATCTTACATTAAGTAAAAATGAACAACATATAAAGAAGAAGACCCATAAATCTATTAAGGTTTTGGGTTGGAGGTGGTGTCTATTCCTTTTGGGAATTTGGACTCGTGTCTCATTAATGTTGTCTTTTCTTGGAAAATCCTCTCTTGAAAGACCTATCAGATGATAAAATGGATGAAGTTTTCATGGCTACTCTTGCCCTGAAAGTTACTGAATAGCATTTAATGTTTATTACATACATAAGATCTCTTAGATATAAGACTTTTGTAGATATAATGTCAATGTAAAAATCTAAATTTTCTCCATATCTTGGTTTGTTCAAACTTGTAAACAGTTGTGAATGCTGAGGAGAAGAATATGTTGTTAAGTTGTAATTCATGGAAACAAAATTACTGTTTTTACACATTCTGCAGATTTCAAGCAACTAGCCAAATTCGGATGATGGAGAGCAAGGCAAATGAGGAGATGAACAATGGGAGTGAGTGGCATGTGCCTATATTGGCCATGACAGCTGATGTGATCCATGCCACATATGATGAGTGCTTGAAACGTGGCATGGATGGATATGTCTCAAAGCCATTTGAGGAAGAGAATCTGTATCAGGAAGTTGCAAAGTTTTTCAAAACAAAGACCATCTCAGACTCATAACAACAATGTGCTTCTTACTTGGCAACCAACTAGAAGATTGGAGACAACACATTTCACTATGATTTCTACTACAACTTTCTTCACATGTTGCATGTAACTTGTTCTTGTGCTTTGATGCATGGAGTAACACTTGTTTTCCCAACATATATTTGAGTTCATTGATGAGGGATCATACTAACAGCTGCAGTTTGGTATTGTTAGAGTAAATTGTATACCACGCTACACCCCCCAATTGTGTACAGATTATGGGTAGGGTACGAGTGAAATTATGTAAATTCAATGTTTTTTCCCTTATATTATTACTTCCCCACCCATCATTTAGAAGGCTTTTTATGTATAGGTGACATGTAATAGATTTCATCACTGATATTTAAAAGATGTGTGCTTATGTTTAGTGTAGAATATCTTTGGTGCATGGAAGAAAGGCCAAATGACAGTTTTGTTTGTTAAACAAATCATTATTTATTTATATGAAGTTGAAGTAATTATTCATTTGCATGTAATTCGCTTCACATTATTTATGAGAAGCTGAACTAATTTTTTTGGTGCTGATGAGTGTCTTTTGAGAACATTGTTGAGGAACAATACCAAAAATTCAAAGACTTGCTAAAATTTTAGTGTAAATTATTTTTGCAAATTTACATCAGTGTGATTGGAATAAGAAGCAGGAAAAGTGATGAGTTCCGATTAAATGTGTTTTGATTGGCAGTTTTGAATATGTTAATCAAATTTGTAGGAAAGAATAGGCTGAACAAAATATATGAACTGAATTTTTATACAATTGTGTTGAGCTAAAAACCTGAATTGTATCATACTCGTAGGATAAAATCTCTAATAAATATTCATAATATATATATATATATATAAGAATTTTTGAATATTTTTTATATATACTCCATATGTAAACAAAACAGGTAACAATATGAATTATTTTTTAGAAGACGAATACTTTGACACGTTGTCATTCTTATATATCGAATTAAATAGAATTAATTCATTATCATTTTGCAACAAAGTTGAGTTTTATTTGGACTTTTCCTTGTGATGTTTTGGCACATATTTGGCAAACAATTGAGTGATGCAGGAATGCAAGGGTTAGGTATAACACTCTTTTCATTCTCTTCTCTAATTTCATGATTTTATAAGATAGTCACTGAGAAAATTCTGGTGCAAATGCACCTGATAGAGGGAAATGGTACTAAAGTCAAATATTTAATATGAATTGAAAAATTTTCCTAATTTAACTAATTAGGTGAACATCATTTCCTCCCCTTGAATAAAATTATGGAATATTAACCAGTCCCAACTTTTAATGTATAATTATAATTTATAATAGGGTAAATAAGTGATTTCATATATATATATATATATAACATACAAAAATATTCTTTTGCTGAATTTTAAAAATATAGCACAAATACACATTAGTGGGTTAAGAAGTGGTGAAAAAAAAAATTAAGAACAGAGGACCAACTTTTAAGTTATAGAAGAAAGTTTGTTAGCAGTTATTGACCTTTAATATCAACAGCTTAAAGAAGGAGAGAGAAAGAGAAAGTAAAGTCAATATTCAATTACCATTTCTGGTCCAAATGCAAGTTTCTCAAAGTAATGTTTTATCTTTAAACTCTTTTCTTTCACATGAAATTTGAAGTCAAATTTTCATCCAATTTCAAGCCTTTCTTTTATTTGACAAAACCTTCCAATGAGTTGCAGAAAGTGAGATTAGTTAAAAGAAAAAACAAATGGGTGCAGAAGAAAAAAGAGAGATAATGAACATGGAGCAAAGAAAATGAAAAAAAAAAAAAATTATCTTTTTCAAAGTTTGTGTCAAAACATATGAACATTACCTAACATGACATAGATTCTCCAACATTGGGACACCACCTTTTAGTTGCGGCCCTAATCAGGCTTAATTACCAACATATCATTGACTTAAAGATGTGATCACAGAATGGGAAACCAAAATGGCAAATGCACCAAATTAGGTAAACTTTCATAACATCAAAATTAAACATGTTTGATTGATTCCAGAAGTTGTCTTCATTTCATTCTTAAAATTCACAGAACTTGTATCATATTTATTTATATAAATCAAATATGTCCATGATTGAATCCTCTTCACCTTTGACTTTAACTCACCCTCCATAACACACTACTGAAATTTTGGCCTTTAAATACAGAGATCATAGATGGATTTTTCTATATCTTCTTAATTTTGGTTCATCACCATGACTTTTGGTTGGTGCTTCTCTGTGTGCATCTTATTTGTCTTGGTGGGTTTGAGATTAGAAGAAGCTAATGCTCAGTTTCTTAGAGAAGTTGGAACAAAAAAGTTAGCTTACTGGTCAATAGTGGTGGATCAATCAGGCCATGGAAACTTCACCACAATACAATCTGCCATTGATTCAGTCCCTTCTCAGAACATGTATTGGGTTTCCATCAAGGTGAAGGCTGGTATCTATAGGTAAAACTATAATATTCTCTCACATATTATTTGGTTTCTTCCATCTAGGGTTTTAAATTTAAATTTAGAATGAGAAAAATATAATTAAGAAAAGAAGAGAGACCCTACAAGATATATGGTCACTCAATATTTTTTAAGAAAAATATTCATTAATAACACCAATCAAATATTCCATTATGAAATTTTATAACTTAAAAAGACAATAGAATATATGAAAAATATATTAGGTTTTCTTATTGGTATAGATTTTCTAACGAAATAAAATGGACAAGCAACATTATGATATAAAAAATTAACAAATTGGTGCATAATATCAGTGTAAATCATTTGTTGCATTAGTACATGAATATTTTGTTGATTGTGTGAATGCTTTAATCTTGTTTTTGTTTCAGAGAAAAAGTGAAGATTCCTTATGATAAGCCTTACATCATATTGAAAGGGGAGGGAAAGAGAAGAACTTTTGTTGAGTGGGATGACCATCATAATACCTCACAGAGTCCTACGTTTGTAGCCATGGCTGACAACCTTGTTGTCAAGTCCATCAGCTTTAGGGTAAGAATCTTCTATCTACTGTTTCATTTTTCCTATTTTTAGCTCAAATTAATATTATTGCCTCTTTATATTTTTTTTCCTTAATTAAATTATTCCCTTGCCTTCAATTTTTATTTAGTTGTTTATGATTTTTAAAATATATTCCCTTATTTAAGCCATGATATCACCAAATATTTGGCAACAATTTGCCCAATTCATGTGATATTTAAGAGAGAGATAAATGCATATTATTAGGCATGGAATAGTCTATTAAATAATATGCTATTTTCTTACTTTACCTAGGTCAATTAAGCAATAATGTTATGAATTGAAAATCCTACCTTTTATCTTTTCTTACGAAAGAAAAAAAAAAACTTTATTTTGTTTATTAGAAGAGTTAAAAACTGATGGCATCGATTTTTCTTTTAGAAAAGAAATTACATCTTTAGTTATTAGTAAAAATTGTCATTAAATATTAAAATTTAAATATAAAGATTAATTTTTTGTTTTTACAAAATTATATAATTATGATATTTATTATATATATATATATATATATATATATAACATAATGAGTTAATATAATTATTTTTTTTACAATAAATTACTTTATTAATTAATAATTAAAAGCTTAATTTATTTTTTAATTAGTAATTAATAATTTAAATTATAATATTACTTTATATTTATATCATCTAAATAGAAAAATAAAAAAAAATATTTTAAATTTATTTTTTCATTATAATGAGTTAAAACAAATACAAGCTGACACTGTCATTAATTCGTCAACGTATGTTATTAAATTAGTATTGGTGTGACGAACCGGACAAATAAATGATAATCTTGGTCATTGAGTTGATCTTAGAGTTATATGAAATCTAAATCCAAATTACGAAGATCACCATAAATAATATTGTGATGTAGGAATAACGTAAATGCTCCTAAAGATCTAGTCTCATGGTTAATTAACCTCTTAATCTCCTTCTAGGTTTTGTTTAAAAATACAATTTTTTTTGTTTAATTTAGCAAAATAACATTAAAATGTGCTAATTTTGTTAACTTTGTGTCTGAGCAACAGAATTCATACAACAACCCAACAAATAGGAAACTCATTAAGCCTGCTGTGGCTGCAATGGTTAGTGGAGACAAGTCTTACTTTTTCAGAGTTGGTTTCTTCGGTTTGCAAGACACTTTATGGGACGACACAGGAAGACATTACTACAAGCTTTGCACCATTCAAGGTGCCATTGATTTTATTTTTGGTGCAGGCCAATCATTATTTGAGGTAACAATAACAATAATAATTTTTTTTATCAATAAATGGTAGTAGTTAGTTTTTTGTTAATGGGAGAATTGAATCCACAACTTATTCTACCCTTTTGGTTTCAGATCTTTCAAACCAATTTTATATCTCTTAAATTAATAGAAAAAATTGATCAAGAACCTCTCTTACCATTTTTTCAATTTTTACCACTTGTTCAACCTTGTAGCTCCATACAATAACAATAATACTAATAAGTATTATATTATATAATTTTGGTTGGTTATCCAAATGTGAGTCTAAATCTTACGTTAAGTAAAAATGAGAAAATTTAACAATATATAAAGATGAAAATCCATAAATTTACTGTTTTAAAGTTTTGTTGAGAGTAATGTCAATCCATTATGTGTAGATTAGGCTTATGTCTCATTGGTGTTGTATATTCTCTTTCTAGATCCAACCGTTTCGACCCTCAAATTTGAAATTTTTAGTTTTGTTTGATATCATGAAAAAATGGTTTGATGTATGAGTGATTTTGATGAACATGTGTTGTTTTGTTGGTAGAGGTGTTCCATATCCGTGATAGGTGGGGCACTAGATGCTGGGTTACCGGGGTTCATCACAGCACAAGGGAGAACAAATTCAGAAGATGGAAATGGGTTTGTTTTCAATTATTGCCATGTGTTTGGAAATGGAACAACTTATTTGGGGAGACCATGGAGAAGTCATGCTAGGGTTTTGTTTTACAAGACCAACTTCTCCAACGTTGTACAACCTGCTGGGTGGGATGCATGGAGATATCATCCAAATGAGTATGTTTGTATTCCTTCTCTCTCTCAATTAATCCCACATATATATAGATATTATGTCAACATATGAACTAATTCATTCATGTTAATATATAAATATATCTTAAGCATATGCAAACACTTGTTAGATCACCCAAAATCACAATATTATAAAATTTGTGACAAGAAAAAATATATCAAATTTATATAAAAAATTAAGAAAGTTATTTTGAAAAAAAAATAATCAAAATCTTTTGGTTGAATCTGCCATACTTTGTGATTTAATATAAGGCATTTGCAGGGGTAACATAACATTTGCAGAGTATGGGAATTTTGGGCCAGGTTCTGACACTTCTCAAAGAGTGAGTTGGATGAAGAAGTTGGATCTAGAAACAATTGAGAGTATGACAAGCACCAAGTTCATTGACACTGATGGCTGGCTTCAGAAACAACCATTCTAATGCAAAAATGATTTCACCAATATTGTTATACAAAAAAGTTAATTAACTTTTTTAATTCAGTAATGTACTTACCTTTTATGTAGAGAGAATTAGTTGAAATATATAGTTTTATTAGTGTGATTAGATTTGTCTTTTATAATTTTTGTCTCAAATCCAACTCATATTTTACTTTGCCACGAACAATTTTTTTCTGGATTTTTTGTCATTTAACACGTCTCCGCTTTGTCCGAAATAACATTACTACTTTTACTAATTTACAGAACTGCCACCAGATAAATATCCTCACCATCTTATCTTATTTTCAAAAATGTCACT
>Ga0099823_1005282_pt1 | contig 12837 bp, 5 predicted proteins | sample CowpearedBW_FD_76831 | JGI IMG/M metagenome (GOLD analysis project Ga0099823, IMG submission 76831) | Root nodule microbial communities of legume samples collected from California, USA - Cow pea red BW | ecosystem: Host-associated > Plants > Roots > Nodule | place: USA: California | collected... | reverse complement strand
TGACACGTGGCACGTTGACTAACGACGTTAGTCAACTCTGTCTGAAAGGTACCTAATTGAAGCAATTTTCAAAAGTTGGGATGCAATTGACACTTTTTTAAAAGCGGGTACCAATTTGACACACTAGTACCAAACTGGATACCTTACGATTAATTAAACCTTGAAAAAAAGAAAAAATAATATATGCAAACATCATACGATTTTCGTATATTTTGTAAAACACAGAAGACATGTGACAATTTCAATTTTTTCATGAAAATCATCTTGATTTTAGTAAGACTTCATCTCAGTTGAAATATGTTAGATGAGTTACCAATTTATTGAGCTCATATTGATTTAATTAAGAAAAATTAAAGGGAGATATTTTTTATGGACTTTCAATTTATTATATAATTTAAATATGCAACTTTTACATTTGATTTGTTATGAGTTATGAGAGATAGGGATGAGATACAAAGAAACAAAAGTTGCAATTGGGGTTCTCTCTATATTTCTTATCACCTTGTTGATAAAAGAATAATGCTCTATTGATCCTTGGAATCTCTAAAAAAATTTGTGGTATACTCATTAATTTTTAGGTTTAATTAGTCTTTTGATCCTTGTTTTTGTCCAAAAATGTCAAATTTGACCTCCAGTTTATTTAGTTTCAATTTGGTCTCTATTTTTTTAAAAATTAATGCAATTTGATCATTTCCGTTAAATTTCTTAAAATGAATTAAGAAATTTTCATCAAAATTGAAGTGGTTAATAAAAATGATTTACTTTATTGATATAATTAGCATATTCATGTTACCAATTTTGATAAAAAATCATTGATTTGTTTGAAGAAATTTAACGGAAATGACAAAATTGAATCACTTTTTTAAAAATCAGGACCAAATTGAAACTTAAAAGAATTATTGAAAGACCAATTTAACATTTTTGGACAAAAATAGAGTCTAAAAGAGTAATTAAACCTAATTTTTATTAGTAGAAAATTTTACTGGACTAGGTTCCGTGAGTTTTTCTCCATATTAAGGTTCATGTTAACAGGTTTTAGTGTTTACTAGTTCCTCCCTTATCTATTTTATGCATTTTATTATTTTACATATTATTTATTTAGGAAAAATTTCATCTGAATTTTGCTTTTGTATGTTTTTGTGTTAATTCTGAAATCTTTCCAATAAAATAAAATCGCTCTGGCATGATATGACTTCTTCTTTGTAAAGTTGTGCTAATTTGACACAACTTTGTCAAAGTTTTAATTTATTTTAAAAGTTTCTCCATTTTAATAATATCATAATGAAAGTACACAAAGGTAAGAAAATCGAAATATACAGTATTTAATACATTAAGTGTATCAAGCAAAGTTTTATTTTACATATATTATATGTCATTATAAAAACTTTCTATACACAATTCAACCATTTATTCTTTTGTATTGTTTTTCATAATATTTTACATTTTTCTTTTTTATAAATTTCACAATCCCAAAATTAAAATTAAAATTATACTACTAAAAAAAATCCTTAAATAATAATCAATATAAAAAAATAAATGTAATTAATTATTATAGTAACTAATTATTTTTTATCTCATTGTTTAAATATTTTCTTCCATTAACATTACATATTCTAAAATTCTTCTAACTGGAATAACCGCAATTCAAAACTTAATCCATCAAAACTACGAGCTGTACGATCTAAAATACTACAATTAGTCTTCTAAATTGTTTACTTTATAACCACGTTAAATATGACATTATTATTTTATATTTTTTAATTTGGAAAACTTCTGAATTAAATAACTCGTCGTAAGCAGGTGTAACTTTCACTATTGCTCAAATCCTTTGAAAAAAATTGAAAAATTTACCTAAAGAAACTAGTTAACCTCTGTAACGCTTTCACCTCCAACAATACTCTTTTTTGTTAAATCCAATGTCTAAAACAAGGGATCACAAGTAAGGCACCAATGAAGAGCATCAACAAAGATTTTCATTTATGAAAAAAAAAAACAATATGGACATTTTGAAAAAACAATATAGGGGCAAAGAGTAAAAATATGAAGGTGTCGAAAGTAAAAGCCTAGAGTAAATGTTTTAGGACCGATCACACAAATTCACAGTAAGCCCAATAGCCCACCATTACGTTATTAGTTTTCTCTAACAGTGCTTGTAGACGTAAGGTGCAAAACTTAAAAATTGTTAAAATGGAATCAACCTTCTGTAACAACTCATCATTACGAAATTCAATTTTCAATTACATTTATATTTCTTCTGTTGTTTGGGTTAATCACATGTGTTGAATATTTTAAATTAAGAAAATATCAACCTTAATTTAAAAATATCTATTTTTTATACCTAACATTAAAAAAAATTAGTAAAAAGTGATACTCTTCGAAATTTGTCACATGTCTTATACATCTATAGTCATTTTTTGACTTAATTATGTTGAGTCTCTAATAAATTTAAAATTTTTTAATTTAATATTTATTAAATAATTGTGGTCCGGTCTTCAAAAATCTAGAACTTTTATTTAATGAAAATTATTTTTAAAGAAAATTAAAAAATAAAAATATATAAAATATAAAATTAGATAATTAAGTAATGATAAAATTATTAAATATAAAATAAAAAATATAATTTTAATTTCATAATTTCATAATTTTTTAGTTATGTAATTATATCATTAATATTTTTATATTCTGTAATTAAACTATAATAAATTTATAAAATATAAAATTATAAAAATATATAATTACATAAGTATATAATTATGAAATTGTAAAGTTAAAAAAATTATAAAATTATGAAATTATTAGATTAAAAAATTAGAAATTTTTAAATTATGAAATTATGACATTATAAAATTACAAAATTATAGAACATAAAATATAAATTATAAAATTAGATAATTAAAAAAATATGAAATTAAAATTAGGAAATTATATTTTTTATTTATATTTAATAATTTAATAATTTCATTATCATCTAATTTTATATTTTATAATTTTAATTTGTTTTAAAAATTATTTTCTTTAAATGCAATAAATATTTTAGGAATGTGATTATATATAAGCAGAATGACAATATAAGGTAACTGCTAGTCATATAATTAATGGTAAAATCTAATTGCAAACACTTAATTGAAATGTTTTAATATTTGAACGATTCAATATATCACAAATTGAATAAAGAATCAATTGAAAGTTATCAAATCTATCTAAAACTAAAAATGTAATTAAGCCTATTATGTTTTAAAATGGTAACAACTATTGTTTTTATCCAATTTAAAGGTTTAAAAATTATTTATTTAAATTTTAAGATCTTAAAATAAATTAAACTATAATAAAAAGTTCTAAAGATTACTAAATTTATAGATTTAAAGATTGAAAAAAAGTGAGTAAAAATGATAAGTACATTGCATATATACCGCGCATTGCCGATGAAACAAAATCCAACTCCCAAGTTTATTCAAAAGGAAAAACATTCGTGTTATTATTTAATTTATAATTGAAATAAGGTTTAATTACTCTTTTTTATCTATATTTTCGTCAAAAAATGGTAAATTAGTCATCTAATTTTTTTTGTCGTCTTAATTTGATCTCGACTTTTACAAAACTGATACAGTTTGATCATTTTTGTTAAATTTCTTGAAACAACTTCTGTTAATTTCTACATGCAATTTGATTTTTTATATAAGATTATGTTAATTATACTAATAAAACAAACTATTTTTATTAACAATTTCAATTTTGATAAAAAATTCTTTATCCTTGATTTGTTTGAAAAAATTTGACGAAAACTATCAAATTATATCATTTTTCAAAAATTAAAAATCAAATTGAGACTAACAAAATAGAAGCCAAAAAGAGTAATTAAAGCTTGAAATAACAACTAAACAAATTGATTCATGGTTTAGGATATATATAGTTCATCTAACATATTTATCCCTAATGTGATATTTCCAAGTGATAATAGATTCTAACCATTATGTTTTCTCATAATCATAGATTTTCATTTATTTTTTATTTTTCTCATTAAACGCAAACAAATTGTAATTTTAATGCTACACTAGTTTGGTAATTTGGTGTGTTTGGAATTGAGAATGCAAAAGAATGTCTCTAACTTTGGTTCAACTATTTAGCATCAACACTGTGTACAAGGGACACCAATTCAACATTTGTGGTGTCAGAGGTCTCAATGGCCACCTTGGAATCCATGGTTTCAGTTGTTGGGAGAATGGAAGAGGTGGGGTCAGCTCTAGGAACCAAAAACAGCAGCCAAAGTGGAGTGATCCTTAAGATGTTCCTGATCAAAATTGCCAACCAAATATTATCAAACCTTGTTCTTGTGATCCTCAGAATGTGCAGAACAAAGCCACCACCCCATGATGCAGACAGAAGTCCAACGTTATCAATTGACATCAACAGAGCAAAAAATGTGCCTTCAATGCCTGAGGGACACAGCTTTGAACTTAGCACAAGCATAGGCATCCACTTTAACCTGTTCGTCATTTGTGCTATGCTTTCAACAATCACAACAAACACATAATCTGCTATGCCAAACTTCAGGTTCCATCTCAACACCAGAACCAGATCAAGCATCCCTGACAAACCATATATCAACTGAGTCCAGAACAGCAAGCTCCTGAATGCATATTCCTTCAGAGCATACTGATATAGGATTGCACCTAAAAGGGCCCCCACTGAACTGATTGAAAATATGAAACCAACACTCTCCTGTGTCACATTAATATTAGTTCATCACATTTAGTTTCTTCAAAAAGTTTAATTATAAAAAATAGAGTTAAATATGTTTTTATCCCTTAACTTTAAGTGAAAATTGAAATTAGTCTCTCTTCGAAACTTTCGTCCAATTTAGTCCCGTTAGAAATAAACGCACTTGGTTAAAAGGAGTAAATCCACGTATTTCTAGAGATGAGAGACTAAATTGGTCTAAAGTTTTAAAGATGAACTAATTTCAATGTTCACCGAAAGTTAAGGAACCAAAACATACTGAATACTATTTTTTATCCAACCACAACATTGATGAATGTATCAAACGAACTACCTGTGAGAAAGATGGTCCACCCTTTGATTCTGTATACCAATAAAACATTCCTTCACGAACATCCAAACTCAATGTTATGGATAAATACATGTATAAACAAGGCCTCCATACATCTTCACTCTTCAATGTAGTCCACATGGACTTGGAAGCATCAACAAAATTTTGTTTCACCTAGACACGACATGGAAACTCAGTTTATGCTTGCATTAGGATCATGGAATAACATGAACTAGTTATACCTGTCTATATGATGTGTGGTGCATGCGAGGCTCAGAAAGCAGAAAACCAACAGAAACTACTAGTCCAGCTGGGATGGTCATCAAACCAAACACCCCCTATGATGAAAAATGTTCTCTTAGTACAATGTAACAGACAAGGAATGTTTTGCATGTTTAACGGGTGAAGGGTTTTTCTGAGGCTAACCATTGGGCCTATAAGGTGAACAAAGATACCACTGATGAAGTAACCAAATAGTGATCCAACGGAAGAACTGGCGGCACATAAACTTTGCATATCAGCTGCAAGTGAAGGGTGAGAGATACTGTTCTGTGCCACACAAGCATCAATGGTTACATCTGCTATTGCCACCCCAGCACTTCCAGCTGTTAGTGACAGAAGGGCCAACACAAGATGCAGGTTTTCATGCAAAGATAACAAAAGCATGGAAACTACTCCTATGATACCTGAAACCATCAAAGAGGAAAAAAATTTAGGCTACTATGTCAGTGAAGAAATTTCTGAAGCTCTTCTTCAATACTTACTCTGCATCATTGATATGTGATAAAGTACAAAGTTAATCCTCAATCAGAAACTCATTAAATGCAAACAATCCTGGTTGTTAGTTGTAACCCTTCAAAGGTTGTTTGAAGAAAAGCTAATTACACTCATGCTTAATACACATTGTCATAAAGTAAAAGTAAAAAATTGATGTTCCTAATTTTACATCATTTCCAAGCTCAATATCCTGTTAAGCGTATATGTCAAGAAACAGTTACTTAGTGTTGGGAAGTTGGGAATCCAAATATGAGTCTAAGTTTCACATTAAATAAAAATAAGAAAGTTGAACATCATATAAGACTCTTAGACCCATTGTCTTAAAATTTGGATTGGAGGCATTATCAATTCTTAATATATGGATTGCTCATGTTTTATTGGTATTGTATCTCTCTTATAATCCTTTCTCGAAAGACCAATCGCAGTTTGTTTAGGCAACCCTGCACTTTAATAGATGTGTTTAGTCTTATTTAAACTAGAGGCTGAGCAATGCAATTCTTGTAAAACTGAAGAAGACCAAACCTAAGTCTAATTTAGGTTTAGTATCAAATCTATTCTATATTGCTGGACACACTCCAAGACCATGGTAGTCCTTATCCCCCTGTACTTTGGAAAGTCATCAAAATCTATTCTGATATCACAGAATCACTTTTCCAGCCCCTAATAGAGTGTAATGAAAATGGGGCTAAATTTAACTCAACCTTAAAAGGTTAGTATAGAGGAAGGTTGTCCAAACTATTATATAAGGAACATTTTGACCATATTCCTATCCAATTAGAGACATTTATCACTGTTGGGCTTTCACTCTGTATAATTGAGCTTAAAAGCAACAGCATTGACAGATTATCAATCATTTAAGTTCTATCAAACTGATACAGATCTAGGAAAAACATTCAGAAGTAAAGGGTACAGAGAAAGCAAAGCTGCAAAATATTTAAAAAAATACTAAAATTACTAAAATTCCAACCTAAAACAATAATTATTTGGAATAAATGAAACCTTTCTGAAATTGGGAAGATCAGAGAAGTGCATAATGCCTTACATACCAGCAAAAATGAAATAAGGTCTTCTGCGATACCCAAAAAATGGGAGAACATCAGTGAGAAGACCCCAAATAGGTTTCACAATCCAAGGAATGGATGTGATTCCTTTATAAACCTGTGCCTCAGATGGCTGCACCTTCTGAACATCTTTCATGTAATACTTAGTGCCAACTTCAGCAAGAGCTACACCAATTCCCTGGCTTATTCCATAAATAACCACCACCCCAAACACAAAGCTCCAATGCATTTCCCTACAAAGCATGCTAAACCATTGGATGGGGATGCACAAACACTCCCGAACCCCCCTTTTGGGTTTATATTCCTCCACAGATTCACCATATGCCTCTTCCTGATTCCCCTCCTCCTGCATTATCTCACCTTTCATGCACCCTTCACACCAAAGATTAAACCACCTTCAAACAAATTCCTCCAAGATTTCTTCTTTCAACCACACATCATTCCAATCTAACACTGTCAACTCTGAGATCAACGTTTCTCTCTGATTTCAGTTTCCAGACGAATGATTAAGGGACTTTGGAAAGCAAATTAGCTTGCTGGATCAGTACACAGTTGAAAAGGGAAACAAAGAGAAGAATAAAATCAAGGGAAATGAAACGACCATGAGTACGACGCGTAGGATAGGAAGTTCACACCACTTGGTTCTTGCCTTGTGGTTCTGAGTGTGTCTGTAGGTGAAATCTTGAAAGAGACTAAAAGACAAGTCAACATTAACCTTTTAAGATAACAAATGGGTATATTGATTACTCCCCTATCCGACAAATCAAAAGAGAAAACGTCAAATTTACATTTTTTTTTTCTTCATTTTCCCTCTATTAATGTTTCTCTTTCCTTGTTCCTTTTACTAAGTTTTTAGCAACCACGCAAAACCAAGAAGCTTCGTTCAGATTTAACATTTTCCCCACCCTTCACAGTTGATTTTCTGAAGGTGTTATTGTTTAAGGTAAAAACAAACAGTGCTTGTGAAGTTCACTGGACATATGTGTTTGATAGTTATCAGAGGGAAAACAGTTTTGTTGATTTTGAGATCGTGGAGCCACGCCATTGGTGGAGACAGCGAAAGTGAGGCCCCACATCGGTAAGATCTTGCTGCTGACGCCAACGTAGCTGTTGACTCAACACAAACTGTCCAAAAGGTTAAAGCACCAATACTAGATCTGATGATGGTTCATTCCATTCCAAAAGATCTTGGAGTGCAAAAGCAAAAGTTTTTTGTTTAATAGAAACCTAAATTTTTCAAGATTATAGAATTAGTTTTCAAAGATATAATACGTATGAGTCAACAATTTATATAGATTATAGAATTATTTTCATTTCTCATCATTGGAAAGGGTTAAGTTATCGAAGAAGTGTGGTCTTCAAATTTTAAAAATAAATTTATAGGGTTGAAATACCTTTTTCATTTTACTTTGTTGTGTTTTTTTTCTTCAATTTATTTTAGGATTAAATATGTTTTTATCTCTCAACTTTTAATAAAAGTTGGAATTAGTCTTGAAATTTTGGTCCAATTTAGTCTCCTAACTTCAGAACTGTGTGAATTTAGTCATTTCAAGCAAATTTTGTTAAGTTTATTTAATGTTTCAACCGCATTTCATGATAGCATTTGATATGTTTATACTGTTTGACACACTTTTGTTTCAATATTAGCTAAGAAAAAATCATGAAACGCATTTGAAACGTCAATTAAACTTAATAAAATTTGGTTAAAATGACTAAATTCCCACAATTTTGAAGTTGGAGGACTAAATTGAACCAAAGTTTCAAAGAGGGACTAATTCCAATTTTTACTGAGGAACAAAAACATATTTAACCATTTATTTTACTCTCAATCTGAACTTTTTTTTGTCGCATTCTTCTATTTGCCCTGTTTGGTCTAACGTCAACGTAAGTAAGTAATGTTACATTATTATATGTTGTGTTAATGTGCAATGCATATGTCAAACGTGATTAGGTGAGACCATAAAGGCCTATAGAAGCTTACGTACAACAAGCTAATGTTAAAAGATGAAGAATTCAACTTTTTTATTTATGAGTCACGAAATTAATTATAATCATAACTTACAAAATTAACATTTTAAAACTATAATGAAGTCAAATATATTTAATAAAACGTAGAACTAGTTATAGTCATAATCATTGTATTTATAATCAATCGTTATTATATTTTCTAAAATGCCTTTTTGACACTGTAGAGGACTTAAATTCATATTTATTAATACCTTTCTTCTGGATCATAACACGAAGTTAATGTTCTTGGTGTCCTCTATCAGAAGGTTTCTTTAAGTACTTTAATCTCTAAACTAGGTCATCAATAAACATAAATAAACGACTTATTATATGTAAGATTTCTCCTATTTTGCTATTATGTTTTCTAATCTTTTTTTTTTTTAATTATTCATTCACAATAACCACACTTTTTTAATTCATGTTTATTTTGATATCCTTTCTTTAATTCATGCTTATTTTGTTATGGTTATTGTGAAATATTTCAAATAATTATAATATGTTTATTTTCTACATCAGTTTTCCATTCATATTAAAATTCTTTTACTTTTTATAATGATGACATTGAATTTTTTTATTGACGTAGAATGTTTAAAATAATCGATTCAAACTTTTTATTATAATCCCCATAACCTTTTTGTTTTAGTGGCATACATTACCTGTAAGAATAAATATTTATTTTCTGAAAGAACATAATTATATATGATAAATCTTGAAAGATGCTAATAATGTGTTGAAACCATTTAATATTATTGACATTTATAAACTTCTTAAAGAATTTTACGCTCATTTTTTTACATTTTTACAAAATATATACTTGAAATATTATTGTGTTATCTACTTTTTGCTTGTTTTTATCTTTGCTAATTCCGTTAGTTTGCTGGTTTTTATTTTTGTTAGTTTTGTTTTAGTCTAGTTAGTTTCTTGAATTTAGTACTTTATATATTTTAGGCTATCCTTCTTTCTAAATATAACTTTTTGTATTTGTTTCTATGTTTTTTCAATATATTCTTGCCTTTTTTTCTTATTTCTTTCTTTCATCGAGTATCAATGTGGTATCAAAAGAATCTAGTTTCAAGTTTTGATTTTTTTTTTTGTCTTGGTAGTATTTTTTCTCTTTTCCTTTTTAGTTTTCTTCTTCTTCTTTCTTTTTTCCATGGCGGATATCTTGAAAACTTTAATTCATATATTTCTTTATCACTCTGATGATTCAATCTTATTCTCACTTTTCATACTCTTGATCACAAAAATTACACTACTATTGGAGTCACACTATGGTGATGGCTTTATATCTATCAATAACAAAATAACATTTGTGAATGACTCGTTTCCAAAACCTTATGCAGAAGATCCAACATATGGTGCTTAGATCCGTACTAATAATTTGTGACAACAAAATTTTGGGAAAATCTGAAAATCAAATTTTATAAGAAGAATATACCTAAGATTGGATGCCAATAATGCCTTTTTAAATGACATTCTTGAAAAAGCTATTTATATGCAAATTTCTCAAGGTTATAAACCTACTCTTATAATAATGTAATTTGAGTTTGTTGCTCTCAAATGGCTGTTGGTGAAACTAAGTGGTTGAAATTTTTTTTAGCAAACATTCTACTAGAAATGAAACCAACCTCATTGTGTCAATGCATTGTGATTGTCAATCAACAATAGTTATAGCTAAACATAAGAACTACAATGAAAAGAATAAACATATACAATGTAGATATATTTGGTGAAGCAGCTACTAAAGAATTGAACTATTTCCATTGATTGTGTAAAGTCAGAACGAAATCTAGAATATCCTTTGACAAAACCCTTAAAGAGAAACATGATTTTAGAACATCGAGGGGAATGATTCAAGCTACTTGGAAACAAACAAGTGATGGTAACCCAACTTTGTGATTGGAGATTCCATAATAAGGTTCATATGGATAAAAACAAGTAACTTGTTAGTTCTGATAAAACTAAATTGATTTTAAATCAATTATGTCCTCCTATGGTGTGTGTGTGCTAGAGACTTGAGAGGTTAAACTTTGTAATTAAAATTCTGTGTGGTGTAAGAATTTTAGTTTAGACAAAGTTTTTAATGATTTTCATATCCCTTATGGGTGGTGTATGATTTGCAGCATATGCTTATAAAATCACCTATATGAGTGTCGAGTAGAACCACTTGTATGAGATCTTGACAAGATCTCTAAAGCACTCATGAATACTAGGCATGCACATGGCCTATTATGCGTAATACAACAATAACATCACTAATTGTGAGGTGCATTGTGATTGATAGACCGCTAACACACACTAAGTATTTTTTATTCATATAGTTTGTTATACCAACTATGTTGTGTGTTACGTTTCTCATTCTAGGACTGGTTCGTATAACTTGCTAATACTAGCTCTGATGCATTACATTTTATATGAAATCCAAAATTTTATTTTTAACTTCCATCTTAAAATACACACTCTTCTTCCTCCAAAACTACAACACAATTTCACACATCTAATCTCTCTCTCTCTCTCTCTCATTCTCTTTTCTCTCTTATATTTCTTGTATTATATTCTAGGTTGTTTATTTAATTTTTGAGAATTTCTTGCTAATTCTGAGGTTCTCGAAAATCCAAAAAGTTCATGTTGTATTATGAAGAACTTGTATAATACATCGCGGACAAGTCTTTAAGAACAATAAATCTATACATCTAAAAAAAGTAGACTTTGTTCATGATTTTTGTCGACATTTACAATATGCTCTAGATAAAATAAAATGGCATTCAAAATGTGGTTTCAAAAGTCTAAACATCAAATTAAACACACATTTATAATATGTTTAGATAAACTTCTAAAAAAACCATCAAAAGAAAAACAAAATAAGAAGAAAAAATATAAAATAATTTTTTCTATAAATTACAATTAAAAACAAATTAAAATTTTTAAGGAAGTTATATGAATTTGAGCAATTAGATAATAAATAATTTTAATTTATAAAATAAATTATTTCACCTTTTTTATGTTTCTCTCCAAGAAATCTCAATAGAGAAGTTTATTCAGACATGATCTATAATACGTAAATAATTTCTTCAAGCGTTTTACTTTTTATATCTCGTTTAGTATTTTAGGTTAAATATTAACTCATCTGGCTATTCATGTAGAAAACTGGAATCCAATTTTTATTATTTACAAACCCTTATTATTTAAAAACAGTTACAGTGTCACAAACAAGATTAATTTTTACTCAGGATTTTAGAAAAATCGGTGACATAGTGCGAAAAACATATGAACTTTGTTGGCAAAAAAAAAAAAATATTGAGTGAGCTAATCTTGTAACATCATAATTTGAATGTAAGACAATAAAGAATCCAAATGAATGGAGATAGTATTGGGCTTGATCAAGGGATAAATCTTCACAATGTAACCAACAGTTATAAATTTTCTCAGAAACTAAGACTCTGATTTTTTTAAGATAAATTTTAAAAAGAATATACTTTTATTCGAATTGACATATTCATTATATTTTAGTATCTACTCTTATCTCATGTTTTATTTTATATAAGATAACTAAAACTACGAAGAATAAAAAAAAAAGTTTTAACTTCATTAGGTCATTGCTCATTAAGAAGTAGTTCAACTAACTTGGTTCCCCTTTATCTAATCACTTTTTCCCAGGACTATGTTATTAATAATCATAGTTATTTTATGGCCAAGTTGTTGCAAGTTAAAATGCTTCTCATAATATTAAGTAGTATATTAGAAGAAATAGGGAATCCATACAAATTGGTCTTTTCAAAACATTATTATGTTTAATCCCATGTTCTAGAAAGCTCCATTCTTATACACAAGAAGTTATATTAAGCACACAGTTTCAATTAGTATTTCATTGTGTTATTTTTGAAATATTCTTTCTTAATTTTAGCATATAGAGAATCTTTCATTCTTATTTGCTAATTTTATATT
>Ga0099823_1005280_pt1 | contig 12839 bp, 6 predicted proteins | sample CowpearedBW_FD_76831 | JGI IMG/M metagenome (GOLD analysis project Ga0099823, IMG submission 76831) | Root nodule microbial communities of legume samples collected from California, USA - Cow pea red BW | ecosystem: Host-associated > Plants > Roots > Nodule | place: USA: California | collected... | reverse complement strand
GGGTTTCGCGCCGTTAACCTCCCGCGGCTCGCAGCAGTACCGGTCCCTGACGATCCCGGAGCTGACGCAGCAGATGTGGGACGCGCGCAACATGATGTGCGCCGCCGACCCCCGGCACGGACGGTACCTGACGGCGTCGGCGATGTTCCGCGGGAAGATGAGCACGAAGGAGGTGGACCAGCAGATGATAAACGTGCAGAACAAGAACTCGTCGTACTTCGTGGAGTGGATTCCGAACAACGTGAAGTCGAGCGTGTGCGACATTCCCCCCACCGGCCTCTCCATGTCCTCCACCTTCATGGGCAACTCCACCTCCATCCAGGAGATGTTCCGGCGCGTCTCCGATCAGTTCACCGTCATGTTCAAGAGAAAGGCTTTCTTGCATTGGTACACCGCGGAGGGCATGGACGAGATGGAGTTCACGGAGGCTGAGAGTAACATGAACGACTTGGTCGCTGAGTACCAACAGTATCAAGACGCCGCCGCCGTGGAAGAGGGAGAGGTTGACGAGGACGACGAGGATGACCTCGCTGCATGAGAATCACATCAAACACGTGTAACTGTGTTTGACATCGGAATAGTCGAAAACTACGTATGATGCCAACTATCTAATAATTTCTCTTCCTTGTTCATGTCATGAAATGCAAGTCTTTGTATATGGAAGGGAAGGGTGTGTTACGTATGTGTATAGTTATGGTTTGATTGATTATTTGCAATTTGAGTGAGGAATATTTTTAAGGATTTTGCTTTGCTGTTTTTGTTTCTCATTGCCTTTAATTGTTGTGGGTTTTTGTTTTTGTTGTCAATGTTAATGCTTTCCCATAGTTTTTGTTTTCTATTTTATTCTCCTCCTCACCTTTTCTATCATCTCCATGCCAATAATTGATGTGACCAGTTGTATTACAGGTGGATAAAAAGGTTTTCCAAATTCATGCTAAATTAACAAGTAATTATTTACACCCAAATTAATTATTATTTAAAGAGAATTTCGCATAAATTAGAGCAACAGTTGTTCATTCAATGTCAAATTGGTACTAAACTAGCAAAACTTACATTTAACTTTTAAAATTTGTAATTTCTAACATCAAAATGGGTCCATAGCTCAGTGGTAGAGCATTTGACTGCAGATCAAGAGGTCACCGGTTCGAACCCGGTTGGGCCCTTTTTAAGGGTTTTTTTTTTTGTTTGCTTACTGATATTAAGTGATGCTGATTCCATAACAGTTAATGTTGCTCAACAAAAAATAGTTTCTTGTGGATGAATTTAACATTCTCAACTTTTGGCAAATGGGTCCATAGCTCAGTGGTAGAGCATTTGACTGCAGATCAAGAGGCCACCGGTTCGAACCCGGTTGGGCCCTCTTAACCCTCTTTTTTAAAGTTATTTTTGTTTGCTAAATCATATTAAACTGATGCTGATTCCATATAACTGAACAAAAAATAGTTCCTTGTGCATGGCTTTAACATTCCCAAGTTTGCTTAAATCTAGTCTCATTTTCATCCCTTTGTTAACATCCAAACCCGTATATGGAAAAAGTATTAAAACCTACACCTTATTCACTGTCAAACATTTTCCAAAAGAAAAATCTGATGAGGTTTAGTAGGTAAAAAACCAAGATAAGAGTCAAGGAGATGATTGTAGAAAAGAAAATAACATTAAAAGAATTTATTAGATGCAAAATCAATATCAATATAACATACAAAAACAACATATTACATGTTGACACGGTAGCCATAACCAATTGTTCTGTACATTAAATTACAAGCACACCAACAACATCTGCTGTTTACTCAACAAATGCTGACATACACTGACAGCTGATTCTTACCTTTACAAACACAATTCTCTCCCAAAAGTTCCTCAAATTCTTCCCATCATCATCATCTTTATACTGACATAGCTGACTAAACAACAAAAAGAGAACCCTAATTCAAATAGATAGTGTATATCTTTGGTGACTCTAGTCTGTGCAAAAGAATGCTTCTAGGCAACCAATGAACCAGTCATGCACAAGTATAATAAACCACTCTAGTCCATGCAATACAATTTGTCCGATTAGGAACTGGGTCCCCTTGTAACATTGAAAAACCAGCACTTGTTCTATGCAAGTTATCTTCACGAACAAGAAATCAAGGTTTGACTAATTTGTGCTCTTTTTAGTTTCAAGAGAGGAACCTTCTTTAAGTGCCATTTGGGCATCATTCTCCTTGCCCATTGCTAAAAGTGCAACAGCTTGTAAATAAAACGCAATATACCAAACGGGTGATATTACTTGGGCTTGCATTGCATCATTAAGTGCTTCATCAGCCATGTTGCTCATAAGATAACATAAACTACGACGTGCATAAACCGTTGGAGAAACCATGGTTCCAACATCAATGAACTGCGTTACACAACAAATCTATCAGTGCCACATCATAACCGGAGCAAAATTCATGAAAAGTGAAACTAAGTTACTCTTCAATATAATCAAGAGCCAAGAAATTACTAACCTGCGTATAGCCATCAATTGCCGTTTTAAAATCCTTAAGCCGAAAAGCAGCATCCCCTTTCTTCTTTGAGTCCAATGTTTCCTGCATCTGGTTCGTCCACATTTGGAATGAAAGCTGCTTGATGGGAAAATATAATAAAGAAATCGGTCAATCAACATGGAAAAACAAGTCAAGATTAGACCAAAATGTTTTAACTAAGTGTGCCAACAAAAAAATGAAGTTTATAAGTGAAAAACTCAATGTAGCACTAAGCCATTTTATGTTGTCTGATATGGCAGACCAAGTACAGCATACAATATCCCCTTCCCTTTCCCACTAAAGATCATACTACAAAAGTGTGAAACAGAGGACATAACAAATTACGAAGACTAACAATGAATTATTTCAGAGTCGATCATGTTACTTACACCATTATCAAAACAAACAACAATAAAAGTCTTGTCTCACTGAGGTTGGCTACATGGATTGCAAGACAGCACTGGATTCAATTAAAGAAAAAATACTCAAAGAGATTGGGCTGATTTGTTTGTTTATTTAAAAAAAATGTTCTTATAATAAAATAAGCAGTTATGTTTCTTTTTATGTTTTGTCTAATATGCTTAGTTTAAAGTAAGAAGTTTTTAGCTAACTTTAATAAACAAATCTTATCTGTTTCTGAAATAAGTGATTTATTTTTTAAATATTTGAAAAAATTTAATATAAATTTAAACAAACTAACCCTTTATTCACCACAAGGTTAACAATTTCTGCTAATGTCCTTCTTAGGCTCCTTACCCTTCTTACACGGTTCAAAACCATGCATTATATTTTCTATGTAGCTGCTAACAGTAGTCTTCTTCACACAAACATCTTAACCAAGTTTGTCACATATTCTCCAATCTCTGTCACATTAATGTCTCCAGCCACACATTAATTTTAACCTTCTCATTTTTGCTACATTCACATTTTTCTCGATTCTTTAAAGCCGAACATTCAATACCATTAAGTATAACTGGATATATAGTAATTTGATAAAACATTCTTTTGAGCTTGGCAGTTACTTTGTGATCACGACTAATTCTTCATAATCCATAATAAAAACACAGTCGAATGAAAATGAATAATAAACCAATGGCTTCAGGTTCTACAATTTAGATATCAAACAAACCTCAGTTGCTGCACCCTCATCGTCTTTATACCCCATTTTCTCCATCACCTCATGCAGGGCTGTCAGATCCATTCGTAGACAAGCTTCTCCAAGAGGTGTAAGGGGAAAAGTAGCTGCACCATCTGGTATACCCATCAGTACATGAGAAGGAACCTACAAAAGAAAAAACATTGATTATCAATTCCAACAATAAAAAAATATGGTCTAAGTGTCTTATGATTCTATTAAAATCTCATTACTAACCAATTCATTGTTATTTTCCTTTTTTACATTCCTTTAACCAATTCTCAACAAATAAATTAGAAAGTTAAATATTTTAAAATTTATTTATCTATTTAAAACATATAAAATTTGAAGCCTTAAATGTCACAATTACATCTGTGATTCTGCTCTGTTTGATTGTCAAATCATTGATGTTTTACCATTCTCCATTCCTTTGTTGAGACATCCATATCTATTTAATTCTCACATCAGCAATTTGCTTGGTTCCACATCCATCTTTATGTTACTTAAAAATGCTAGTATCTACACCAGCAATGTATGATAATTTTTCCTTCATGGCTGATTGTGAGTTCCACACCCGATCAACAATTAGATTTAGAAGCTCATGGCACCTATACAACATGCAACGTTCGACCCTAGTTGTTAAACAAAAAGGGATTAAAGGGTTACTATTAATGGCATACTATTTGATTATTGCACTACAAAATTTTCATGTTACTGGAACTGGAGTTTTACACCAACACTCATTTTTATACACTTTATTCAGAATTGCGTCCAGGATGACCTGGAGGTCATGGGTCATTCACTTAGGGCATACAGAGAGGACTTGTAGTCATTCTCTCTCGTATGGTTTGTACAGAAGCATAGGTCTAAATGGTCACAGAATACTTTATTGGTATCATTAAAGTTGTTCATTGTCCTACTGCCACAATAATTTCTTACAGAAGCACTTCCTATATTTTCCATTTTTCAGATTTAAATCCGTAGGACAAGCTTGAATTTTAGGGTGGGTTTTACTATTAGTTCAGAATGGAAAATAAATTAGAGACAGTCAGCCATGTGGGATTACTTAGATACAAGGGATGAACTACAAAGTAGGGGAGAATAAGGATGGAGGGGGATTTGAATTGTATAGATTCAGATTCAGGTATAGCTCCATTATAGAAAGGGGAAACCCTTTGTGAAAGGGAGATTCTTGGAAAAGAAACCTCGGTTGCTGTTCTGTTGTTTCCAATCAAGAAATAAGATAAACTTCTTTATCTATTTTCTATTCTGGGTTTTTCACATCGTTCCATAGCCTTTTTTCATACTTCTGTTGTGACACAGTAATTCTAGGAATATCAACTGGAAGAATTACAGAAAGGTAGGGGATTGAACCAAAAAGAATCCCGAACTAAAAGAAGATGCAAGAAGAGTTTGAATGAAATCAATAGTAAAAAAAGAGTTATTTACAACAGTAGCAGTTATCTTATATAACTGCTGAAAAACTAACTCCCTCCCACGTGGCACCCCAACTAACTACTAACAAACAGTTTCATAACAACTTCTAAAGTAAGGACTAGGAATTTATCTTTTGTGAGATTTATAGTTAAGATGTTTTTCATTTTCTCATTTAAAATTATTATATTGATCACTATACATCTTTTATGAGGAATACTTCAATCTATTTTTCATTGAATTTCTGAATCTTATGAATCAGTAAGATTTACAATTCATGGTTCAACAATTAGGTTTGTGTCCAGAATTTGGTCGGGATATTATTACTAAGACAGATATATTATTATTAAGACAGATATGCCTTGCGAATATAAATCAGTCTCAAAGGTTATGTTATCTGGTATATATCAACCACGTGTTAACCTTCTATATAAACCTTTATATAATAACATTTAGCAGAGAAAGTAAGAAACATCAGTCAAAAAGCAAATTAAAATCCTAGAAAAACCAGTCTTCAAGCATTATGCTATAGTTTATCTTCATTTAAAATTATTAAGTCCAGCTATCCTTCTGCTCAGACAGTAAATTATTCTGAACCACTTCCAAAACAGCTAACCTCAGAATCCTTCTGTAAAGGTATTAGAGCAGCAACCAGTGACTTTGGATTAGGACGCTCTCGTGGTTCAGATTGCAAACATAGAGAGGCCAGACGCACTAATTCAGTCCCATCATCATTTGTAAGCTCCCCTTCTAAGCAAGAATCTGATAGCATCTGAAGGTTCTTGTCTCTAATTAGGTCAAGGGCCTGCCAAAATTATGAACGTAAGTGTGTGTGTGTGCTTTGAAGGAGATTATTTTGGGGAATTTTTTTTCCAAAAAGTTCACAAGAAGTAGTAAATTTTTCTTCAAAATAAGTCAAACTTAAAACACATTAAATGTTAGATGCACAACAAAATTTAAATAAAAATCAATACAGAACGCTTAGTACTTAAGAAAATAAAAACCACCATTCACAGGCACAGAAACCTTTTCTTTGTCCAAACAAAGGGATAAGTTAAAATTCTCAAACAGGGTACTTCTTATTTGATTTTATAGATTGGGTAGATGCACACCAAAATCTAAATCTAAATCAATACAAAATCATTGGTCCTTGTTCAAAGAAAAACAATCATACTCTATCAACCGGGGTACTTAATTTTAGCTAGAACAAACGGAAGAAAAAATTGATCAAAAGAAAGCTCAATTCAGAAGATAGACAACACTACAGGACAGGCCACAGTAAGTATGGTTTGCATAACTTTGAATCAAATAAAGAAACTCACATGACTTGGAGGAATATGTTTTCCACTGAGAAGGTCAAGCAATAGTGTGCCAAAGCTATAAGTTACACTCTCTGGAGTGACTCTGCCTGCATGACCAGGGAATAGGAAGGAAAACACAATGCCATTATATACTTATATTTATTACTTCAGAATATATGATATAAAATAATTAAACCATCATAACATCATATAAACAAATAATGTTTTTATATTTGGGGGAGATGAGAATTATATAATCCACTCAAGGCACATTTCACCGATAAAAATAAAGAAAAAACTCAGGGAACACTCATCTTGAAATCTATCACAATAAAAACAAAACTATTTCAACATGTTAATTTAGCCATGACACAAATAATCCCCCAAATTTGCTCAAATATCACCCACGACAATGTGAAGATGAATGTCCACAGAAATAACTCAGCAATTGGATTGAAAGTTTATGAAGAGAAGCATGAAAGCATAAAATTGATCTAAAAACAAAATTTGCAGAAGAACCGGTATGACTAGATAGTTTCACATATTCTTAACCAATGAATTCTTCTTGACAGAGAATAAGAAAACACTAATGATAATGGCAGTAGTCCGGGTCCAGGAGTAAAATAGCCAGAGGTATCATCTGAAAACATTTCAGCTCCAAGGGATATCATCACATTAGGTACTAATTACTTGAGCTCCAAGAGAGAAACTACTTTTACACACCATATGAACACTTTCCATAAAAATTGAACAGACAAGTTGGTTTTGGTTCAAGTAGAACAGCCAAAGAAAGGTGAAAGTAATGACAACCGAAACTCAATTATCATATCTGAAACAGATGTGATGAAAGAAGAAATGTCAATTATTATAACTAAAAAGTCTTAATATGAATGGTACTAAAGTTTTATCTCCAAGTACAGACAGAGAATATCAAGTAACAATCATTTTGTGATGAAAAATATTATCTTGTTTGATATGGTACCTGTCCTGAGATATTCAGGTGGAGTAAACGCCAAATTCGTACTATAACTTTTTCCATCTCGACTATTTTTCATCAAACCAAAGCATGAAAGTCTAGGATTGTAGTCCTGAATAACAAACAAGTGGGCGAAAGAAAAAGACGGTCAACATTTATTATTCAGGCTAAGAAACACAAATTTATAGCAGTAGCTTCCACTGTTCCACCTACTATCATTCCATTTCATTGCCCTTTAATCATGTAATAGGTACTTACTATCCACCCAGTCTTTGCCCACTCCGAGACAATGAAGAATTGAACAATGATTAACTCTACATCTAGGTTCTAACAAACTTATGATATCATTTCAAATTCTTCAAAAACAGTATATTTATATTTCCCACATTCAATATTTCTTTTTCCAATTATTTTGAAATAATATTTAGGAGTGTGAAATATAAAATTTTGAAGACAAGACCAGAATAAGTATTAATTTTCGGCTTATTAAGGGGGAATGAATTGTCAGTATTAAATGACGTTGATTAACTTTTAATGTATGGAATATCGTTTTATCAACTGTGATAAAGCTTTCCAGGATTACACCATACTGTGTGCTGGATAGCACTTCATGAGGATGAAGACCGTTAACATACTGCATGCTCTGAGCACCACCTACAATATCTTAAACTTGAGTAATGAAGGTCATTCACAGATGAAGGAAATAAACTTACATCATCATAAAGAACTCTGTAAGCATTTAGATCATGATATAGTGCACGTCCTTTACTGGTACAGTACTCTAGAGCTTGGGCAAGGAACAATGCAACTCTCATTCGCATTGCCCATCTCATGGGCTGATTTTCCCCTAAAAAGTTGTGTAAAAAGTTGCTAAGAAAGCATCAACAAACCATAAAGAGGATGCGAGCATGAAGTAATGGCAACAAAAAAACACAGATACAGTTCACCAGGAAGAATTGAACAAATAAAAGAGTCATGACAATGAATTGCCTTCCTGGCAAACAGATTTTAAAGAATCATGACAAGGGGGCATTCTTAATTACACCAGGTTGCTTTCAGCCAATGGCTTGATAAGAGTTTTAAGCACAAACAAGTGAATGCCAAAAACAAATGAAGGAAATTGAATTAGTTGTCAATTATGCACTTACAATGGAATAAATGTTTCGCCAAAGTATCATTGGACATATATTCTGCAACAAGTAACCTCTCGTCACCTTCACAGCAACATCCAAGCAGATTTACCAGTCGTTGGTTCCTCAGCTGACCAACAGCCCTGGCCTCCTCCTGAAGTGGGAAAAGAATGTTCTTTAATGAGCTAATAATGAATACTAAATAACATGCTTAAGTGAACAAAGAAAACCAATTTAATCAGATGCAAAAGAATTTGTGAAAACAGTGGATAATTTTCAACTGGTATTACAGGTAGAAAGGATGCAATATGAAAATGCTGAACAGCAAGACAAAGTATTCCGTAGAAAAAAGAATCAGATGTCACTAAGCCATGCATGACTTAGGAGGCATTAAACCATGTATAACAGATTTATGTTGGACCATCTTAGAAGAAGGAACACACAAGTATGAAAGTTCTTTCAACAATCCTCTTAAGATTTCTGTGTGCCCTAAGCTGGACATGAGTGAGGTAAAACCAACAAATTGAAACATAATTGAAACATGGAATATTAAAATTAAAAATCTATAACATGCACACCAAAAATTGAACCTTTTCACAGCAAATAAACCAGTAAAGCACACTTAAAATGGACTACCTTACATATGTTTATCCTACACAGAAATGTAAATGAGCGAAAAAAAACAGTAGCATTTATAAAACTAACTAACTAACTAATGATTCCACTGAACCCGTAACCCTGATAGGACCAATGTGTCCTCCCTCAATGGGACAAGAATGAGGTAAAACCAAAAAAAAAAGAAAAAATAGAAGACAAATGTGCACGACCCGGAGTAACAACCAATTCAGCAGTTAAAAGTGGAAAAAAGAAAGAACATAAACCAAACAGATTGCAGCATTATTAAAATGTAAAAGCACACAAAAGAAAACTTTAATGTGCACTTAAAATAACAATCTAGAAGGAGTTGGCACATACATGCTCATCATGGACAGCTAACCAGGTTGATTGAAACCATTTGAAGCATAACATTTAAACAACTTAAAACACACTTAAATTGGACCTATTATATGTATTCATCCTATGTAACCAAATGATAATGCACAAAAACAACATACACACACGTATAAAACAAACTTTGGCATGTATCAGTCGTTCCCCCAAACCCATGGCCTACAGGATCTTTGTCTGCAGTTGGAAAAGAGTGAGGTAAAAACAGACAAAAAGAAATTAAAAGACATTTACGAAACAACATAATAATTAATTTAGCCTTTATAAATGACAAAATTTCTGTAAAGCCAACTGGAGAATCACAACTCTGTAAACATCTACAGTGTTGGAACCATGTTAACTGAAGTCAATGCATGAAAACAATATCAAACACACGCATAAAACAAATTGTTAAGAAAGTGATATTTAGATCGAACTCAATATCACAAAACTAGTTTGGTAAGATAAGGTTTGCACCATCAATATATTATAATTTGGCCATATTTCTAGTCAATGTGGGATTTCAAACATACTTCCCCATGCCAAGGACATCGAACGATCCAGCCAAGAACATCAAGCATGGGAATACAGGGGAGCCCACCAACACGTGGCAAGATAAGCCCAACAATCTCGCTATAATAGGCTCTGGTTAACTTTGATACCACCCTATGAAAGTGAATTTTAAATCTATCTCAATCCCACAAAACCAACTTGGTAAGATAAGGTTTGAACTCTTTTGTATACTATAATTTCACCATATCTCTAAATCTCACATCAACTAGAGATATGGCCAAATTATATAATATAGATGGGTAAAAACCTCACCTTATGAAACCAAATTTGCATTGAGTCAGACTTAAATTCTACTTTCTTAAGATGATATAAGAGTCTGTCTTTGTATATCATTGACGTGGGAGTGTATTAAAGATCCTACATCAACTAAAGTTATGGTCAAATTATACTATATAAATAAGTGCAAACTTCATCTTAAGAAACTTATTTTGTGAAATTGAATCACACATAGTTCACTTTTATAAGACAAACTAATATACAAATTAGTCATCCCCCTAATTCCCATAGCATATAGGAACTCTGTCTGCCGGAGGAAAAGAGTGAAACAAAAACCAACAAAAATAAATTAACAGACACATGCGCATGAAACAAAAATTAATTCAGTTGTTAAAAATAACAAAAGTTTGGTAAAACCAACAACAGAATTATGTCATTATAAAAAGCATAAACATACAAAAAAGTTGGTACTTGTAATGAACATGTAAAGTAACACGTATAATGATGCGTGCTTACCAAAAATGGCTGCGCTTCAGGCCAGGCATTTCTGTTGAACCGTTTGACTGCAATTCGCATCTGATTATCAAGTCTCCCTTTATAGACTACATTTGGAGCTTTTTCTCCATGCTCAGAAACTATATTTTCAACAGCAAATCCGGATGTAGCCCTCCTAAGCTGATCAATGGTGAATTCATGAAACAGTGGCAAGTCAATGCCCTCAACAGCATTGTCTTCGTTTTCTGAACAACAAATATAAACACAGAAACAGCAATTACTCTCAGAGCATTAAGAACAAAAACTAGGCACATTCAAACACTTACCACCGTCAACCTGATCCTCAGGAGCCGGATGACCATATTCCTCTGTACCCATGCAGCATGCTGTGTACTTAGAAAAGTCACAACCCATCCCAACCCTGTAACCCAGTGGAAAACTCCAGTTAGTCAAGATACTTTCCAATTACCCAAAAGCCCCTTTTAGCTTAAAACCGTATTAACCTCTCAACCTAACACCATCTTCAACTGCATACCATATCACTCACAGGATTACGTTGGAACAAGTTCGGTAGGCCTTCACTTACCAAAATTGAATTTTTTTTCTTTTCAACACTCAAAAAACCCTTTTAAATTAAGAAAACAAAACCCCCCACAACAAGCAGTTTCTGTACGGAGCTCGTCACAAATTCACAATTGAATGTCACCTGGGACCATGCTTAGCTCGGTAGGGAGAACCCAATAACAGTTAACAGTGAAAAAAGGACAGAAACTACCCAATAGGGAAATTATCAAAAAACAAGCATTACAAGAACGCATATCCAGCATATACGGCCAAAAAAACAAACCTTTCTGTCAGCAGCAAATCAGAGCAGTCCTGGTCAATCAACTTTAACGGTGCCTCCCTGAATTTCTAACGAAAAGCAATCAAATCAGCTAAAAGATGAGCTCCAAAACATTTATTTGCGTAGAAAAAAATAAAAATGCATTAGAAGAACACGAAATTGAAGCAGCAAGCAATGAAGCAAAGAATTTCTTTTAGAAAAATCAGAGATCAGAAAGAAGCATGAAGAGGAATTGACGAAGAAAAAGCGATAAGAAGCATTGACGAAGCACCTCAGCAAGCGCAGGGATTCCAAACAGTCAAAACTATGAAAGACAGGGAAAGTGAAAGGACTTTGGTTGCTAGCTCTCATCTTTCACACCTTATATATGTATATACTGTGTTTTAATATTATTTGCATTCTCTATAATAAATACCCTCCTTAATAAAGGAATAAAAAAGGTTAAGTCAAAACTCAACTTCGTCAATCAAACTTATGAGTCACCAACTACGTTAATCAACTACTAATCTAGCTTCACCCACAACTTGTGATGCAAATGGGGTTTCATTACTTTTTTATTTCAAAATTATCTTTGTTTTTAGGCTTTACGTGTACATTTTAATTATTCATAATTAATGTTATTTAAATTTGAAAAATTAATAAAAAAATTTACACAAGAATTACAATAAACTAAAAAAATATGTACCAAAACCAAAACAAATAATTTGTCTTTGTAGAAACGACAAATAAGAGATCAAATAAATGATTAAGTTTGTATCATTTGATCACAAAACCTGTTTTATAATTATTTTTAAACAAGTTAACAAAATATTCTGGAACATGTTAAAAGTTTTGCATTTATATCTAGGCTAGAGAATTTGACCCTTTGAAAAAGTGTATGATCATGAAACATCGACTAGGTCATAATAAATTTTCAATCGGTAACTTGAATTATTTATACATGTATTCGTCACCGTTTAGTGCTTTCATGCCTAACAGAAAAAATGAAAATGGATCAAGTATATTTTTTTATCTCTATCACATATTCTGTCAATAAAATAAACAGTTCAGCTTAATTGTACCACACCATCATTTAACACAATAAATATAACACCGAATATAAAAATATGTGTATTTTAAACACTGAAAATATTGTGGACAAAAGAATAATAATCATATTTTAATAATCTTTTTCATGCTATTATGTTTTTTTTTTTGTTTTATTATTTTTAATATTTTTAATTAAATTTTTTTTTTTT
>Ga0099823_1005274_pt1 | contig 12843 bp, 6 predicted proteins | sample CowpearedBW_FD_76831 | JGI IMG/M metagenome (GOLD analysis project Ga0099823, IMG submission 76831) | Root nodule microbial communities of legume samples collected from California, USA - Cow pea red BW | ecosystem: Host-associated > Plants > Roots > Nodule | place: USA: California | collected... | reverse complement strand
CTCTTTGGCACCATGGAACTGTCTGCGACCCCCAATGGACTCTTCGGGTCTGTAGTACCACCTCACACGCACCTTCACGTTGTTCCTGTTGTCCTGCTCGATCTTCTCCACGCGCGCCACGTAGGGGGGCTTCGACGTGTCCGAGGGCCGCATCAGAACGCAATCGCCAGCTGCAGCACCAAAGAACCAAACGCTGTTAACGACAACCCCATCTCAAAAAGACATCATGGGCAGCCACGAAAACGAGGAAAGGAACCGTTTTGAGCGAGAAAAACGCAAAGGGTCGTCGTTGTGTGTGTTACCTCGGACGATCTTGTTGGTTCCTCTTATGGTGTACGAGTCCAAGTCCTTTCTGCCTGGCCTCGTTTTCGCCATGCGTTGCGCGAAGGGCGTTTTGGGGAATGTGATTTTTTTTTTCTTCTAAGGTTCTCTTGTTGGGTTGAAAGGAGAAGAAGAACCGAAGAACCCTAAGGTGTGGGGTGGGGGAGCAACACTTTTTTCGGAGTCCAGATCCTCTCCATTTCTGAAGAAATAGACATCTCCATTTCAGCAAACCTTTTGGCGACACGTGGATTCAAAGTTTTGAACGGCTGAAAAGAGAGAACTGGGGTTTAGCACCTCGTGTTTGAAAAGGGTAATGATTCGATGAGCCTGATTTTGGCGATAAACGGTAACACGAGAAAAACAGAAAAGGGAAAATCAAAATTAATTCCTTTATTATCAGATCATGATACATCTTTTTCAAAGCTTTTTCTTTTTAAATTATAAATAACTTTTTTTCGTTTTCGTATACACTCTCTAACTTTGAATTCCCCCACCCTAATGGCAACTACTAGACTCGGCCAAATTTCCTAAGAAGAAAATCAAATGTATGAAGAATAAGTCCATGTGCATGTTTGGTTGTACGATTGTAAAAACATGGATAAAAACATAACTATTTGAAACTTTAACTATTAATTTTGAGGTAAACGTTGGAATTGTTGAATGTGGTTTTTCTTAACACGATGGAATGCTAAGAATGCCCATTGTAGACATGTACCACTACATAATAAAAATATAATTTGAACCTACCAATACTACAATTAAAAGAACAAATGTAATTTTTTTTACGTGTGAAAACTAAAAACTTTATTAAAAAATTAAAAAAAGAAAACACGATAAAAATTAGCTAAAAGAGGAAAAAATCATTTATTTGATTAGTGAAACTTCTTAAGCAATGGCGTTTAAGGGAGAACTAGACTTAGCTCAAGGTTTTGGGTGAACTAGTATAAAAGTTTCTCTATATACTTGATCTATTTGATACTAAACGATCTAGTCTAGTGTTGTTTAAATCTAACAAACCATGTATTCATTTTGAAGTCTTGTAAATGTAAAATCCAATACATTTAGAATCATGGAAACATAATATTAACAACAACAAAAAAGTTATGGCCAAAACAATGAGCAAAAATCAAATAAGCTAAAAATACAAAATTAAAGAAAATATGTATAATAAACCCAAATTACTAATAATGAAAAGAAATGACTTAAGAACTAAATATAGAGTATTTGAAAAATGCAACCACTATATAATAAAGTTATAAATGTGTGTACAAAATACTTACATTTAAAAAAATAGATATTAGATGAATGTTATATATTATTGTCAAGTGAATGTTACTTGGGCTAATTTAAGTTGTGATGTTCATATATCATTAACATGTAAATGCTAATTAGGTTAATGTAATATGTGATGTTCATATGGCATTGCCATGTATGATATTAATATAATATTATAAATAAAATACCTTATTCACATTTATTATTAAGTGTTTTTATGTCCTTTTTTTATCACTTTGTATTTATATTGTTATATTTCCTTTTGTAGTTGTTAATTATATATCATAATGTTATATAATAGTACAATTTCCATTTTTAATAATATATAGTTATAATTCTTAGAAGTTGAATTAATCTCACCCTTCATTTTTTTGGTGATTGTTAGAAAAAGTGTAAGGTTTTGGTATAAAAATTGTACATTTATTTCTCCTTTATCAATATTTTTGTTACCAAAATTAATTTCTTTTTAGTCTTCATCATAATTATACCATATCACACAACTTGTAATAGTTTGTTGTACATTTTCAAGCACATTTAGAACACTTAATTTTTGTTTTCTTGAATTATAATTGAATTTAAATCCACTATTTTAACTAGAATTTGGCCAATTATAGTTGAGTTTTAACTAAAATCATTTATCAAAATAAGTTGTTAAGCCTTGGTAAGTGCGATAAGTTCTAGATATAAAACCTTTATTAGATTGCCTTGATAGATGATCGTAATTAGACGGTGTAGTATGTTGACCTTCACCAAATAATTTGATGAATCATCCGTGAAATGAGTTTTGATGATGTCATTTAATCTATTGGTGCATCTTGAATGTTTTAACTTGTGTTTTAGTGCAATTGAAATATAAGTAAGGTCACACATTATCTATAGTTTATACAATGATAAATGGTCTAATGAACCTATGGACGATGTTAGTATTTTGATTTGGTGACTATTCAAGTGACTTTGGGAACCTAGAATAATATGCTTAATGAAGAAATATAGTGTTTTAAAGATTGAAAAGTCAACTTGATTCATGACAAGTTCATTGGACTGGATATCTAATATGTGAATTATTAGACGTTTGATCTACGAAACTACTAGACTCTGATGTGTAGACCACAGCCTCATCTAAGATATGGACCACCGGCTCATTTGACCACTAGATCATATAAGATGCTTGTATCATTGGAGATCTAATGCTTTAAAGGCCAGTAAATTGTCTGTCACGCTAGACCTTCAACAATAGAATTTATTACTTTGGAATATCTTTTGCGTTGTATATCTGTAATAAAATTTGGTAACAAATTGGTTGCTTTGAATGAAATGAATCAAATACCAATATTGTACCTTTGAAAAAAAACATATTTACTTAACTAGAGAAACCTATAAATACATATTGGTTAATGCTCTATGAGGAACATCTCATCACTCACCATAACATGTTTGATATTTCACTATTGTAGTTGAAATCAAAGATGCTAAGTTTCTCTAAATTTTGCATTATAGAGCACAACCTAGGTTGATCTTCAAAGGACATATATTAAATTGTATTCAATCTTTAGTATTTGTCCCGTACAAATTGAAATCAGGGTTTAAGGATTTAAAAATGAAAAACGTAAATTGGAAAATAAATTAAAAGAATAAATACAAAACCAAAAGATAGAAAATAGATCAATCCACAGTTTTAAAGAGAGAAAAAATATCTAAAAATCACACTTCTTTAAAGATTCAATCCTAGTTTGAAAAATTAAGTAATTCAATAAATCGATTCAATTGATTACAAAAATTAAATCTCAATATCATTTAGTCAAATTTGTATTTGGTTGTTAAATCAACATTTAACCGATTCCTAATTTGAATTATAATTTCAAAAAAAACGCAAGTTGATACCACAAAGAGAAAAACTGAAATTAAGGAAGAGAAGAACAAACTCAGAGCGAAGAATGATAGGTGCAAGAACTCAATTTGTGTTGTTTGATCTTAATTCTATGAATTGATCCTTAGAGGTTTAGTTCTCCATTACTCAATATCAAAAGTGAAAAAAATAGAGAAAAGGATAAAAAACAAAAACCTACAAATTATGCAATTGATCTGTCTCCTTTTTGTTTAAGGCAACATTAGGGGTCTAATAGAATCTAACCTAAACCTTAATGTTACTAATTCTCTAAAGTAGTTATGATGATATCATGGTTAAGAAATCACCAATACAAGATGAAGTCCACACAAGAAACACGGCCAAGTTACAAGAAAGGGAGAGAAAAATACAAGCAATCAAAGAGGCTTCTGGAGGAGTTCGTACAAGAAGCAAGGTTAAGAAGTTGGTGGAAGAACTTCATCAAGCTAAAAAGACTCTAAAGGTTCTTAGAAAATGTAAAAGTATAGAAAATTCAAGAGACATAAAAATGTACAACTTATGTGGCCTTGTTTGGTCATTTTCTTCATAGTTTTTGTTTGTTTAACATAGGGTAGAATAAGAAAACCTTAAAGAGAGCTTTTGTTAGGAGAAGTACCACACTTTCCTTTAGAGCTATAAAAGAGCACATTCCCTTCATGTAAAGACACATTTGAGAATAAGAATCATCTTTAGCTTAAAAGCTTATGAGTTCTTCTTATGAGATTAGTGTGCTTGGTTGAGTTTTCCCAAGTAGCCTTATCTACTCTTGTTTTCTTGGATCCTCCAAGGAGAGTTTCAATAGATCCTTAAGGGTCATAGCTGCCCACCAAGAGTGTGTATGTTGGTAAGGAAACTTCCACACTTCCTTACTCCTATTCAATTTTCATTTTTCATTGCACTTTCATTCACTAACACCATTTCCATTCCAATTCTCCGCAAAATTTATGATCTTCTCCAGCTCCCATTTCTCCTTCAATCCAACTACAAAAACTTTATTTGTGGTGGGCTTTTACCTTCTTAGATGACCTAATCACGATCCAAATATGTCATAATCTTCATTATGTACCTAATCCGTATTTTGTGCTAATAACTGTGTTTTATTTTCAGTTAATGATGTTCCCAATCAATTGAGCGTGTTGACCAAACAATCTTCGGATTAAGACTCACGTTGACTAATAATTTCATATTATATAAATTATATGATAAATAACAGATTACATGTATTCATTATTAAAATGAGTTAATAAGATTCTCATTTAACAAACTTTTAGATAAACTTTTATTATTTGTTTAAACAAATGATAAACCAAAGTTTAATATTATTTGTTATCATAAAAATTTTAGATAACTTTTATTTTATCAATACTTGTTAATAGACACGTAGACTTGCCTCTGATTACGAATGTCACAACAAATTCCACCTTAGTAAAGGAATTATCTCCAAATCTAATTCAATCTATTCAAACTCAAAATACTTTCATCCTTGCATTTTTATTCAAACTTTTTTTATTCATCGTCATGTAGATTGTCGGAGAAAGAAAATACTATTATTATTATTATTATTAGCATTTTTAATTTATTACTATTGTTACTAATATTATTTTTACTGTATCTAATAATTTATAATAGATATTCTTCTATTTATTCATAAAAATTCCTTTTCCTTTTTAATTCATGTTTCATAATATTTTAACGTTATAATATAAAATTCTTCTGATGTAAGAAAAAATAAAGAAAAAAAAGTATAATAGAGAAAAGAAGAAGAAGCAAGAACTGACCCATACTGCATACATAATGAAAAGTAGCTGTACCCACACTGCAGACATATATATGCAAATTTAAAATATTTGAGTGTATAAAATTAAATTTTTGTCATGACATAACTTCAGCACAATCTATAATAATAATAATATCCGATATATAATATGATAAATAAAATTGTATAAAATAAAATAATATATATTATTTATAAAATATTATAACATGAATTAATATTGGGACGGAGAGTGTCTGCTAGTTATAATTATTATAATACAATAAAATGTAATGAGGATGAGTATCTCGCGGGGGAGCTATATATACATCACCAACATCGTACCTGTCACCTGCGTCTGCTCTCTATTTCTCTTCTTCCTTCTTGGCAAAACAATTAAAGTTTTCAACTTTAAACTTCCTCTGAAGCCAAGTTCCCCCTTTTCTCTTCTCAACACAAAATTTCTATCTCCGTGCTTCATTTTTCGGGTTTCTTTGATCATGGGTCGCCCACCCAGTAATGGAGGCCCAGCCTTTCGCTTCACTCCGGCCGAGGTATTCATCAAAATTTCAACTTCTCATAATTTTTTCTTGTTTTTCTCTTTTATCTCGTGATTTTCTACATTGGGTTATTTGGGTATTTGTTTTTATGATAAAATTTAATCGTGCTGTATTAAACTAGCCAACTGGCTCTCCTTCACAACTGCCTCATCTTGGTGCTCTTGATTATGCCACTGGATTGATTTTTTGTCATTCACTATTGTTAAGAATGTGTGTGTGGCATTTGGTTTCTGAATGGTGGATGTTTCGTTTGTGTTGGGGGTGATAAACCAGCCTGGGTAATGAAAATGCATGCATAAAGTTAGGGCTCTGACATTTGACAATGAATTAGGGTAAATGGTGTTTGCATAAGGTTTTTAGACCTCCTGTATGGTACCCACATCTTTTTGTGCAAGTGGTGGGAAATTGATGTGATGTGCAAAATTCACTGTCCTTGAATGAATTTTGTTCCCTATCTTAGGATTTGGATTAGACCACAAGTATTGACTTTGGTGCTACCAAAAAAAAATGCCATTTTGTTGTTTTGTGAAGCTTTTTCCTCCTAAATGTATGATATGATGTGTCGTGTTCAATGTTATAAATTTAAACTAAGTAGAAATTGAGAAAACTTAAAGCCTGATAAAACAAAATCATAAATCATTGCCAAGTGTTTGAAGCCATTGTTTCAAAAGAATAAAAGGAGAGTAGGGGAGTTAAATAGTGTTTGATAGTGTTCCTTTAGTTCTTCTCCATTTCACAAGGTGAGCTTATCTTACTCTTCAGTTTCTTTGTGTGAGAGTATGTGGAAGAAAAGTAGAGAAGAAAAAAGAATACAAATGGTTGAATTCTATGATTAGTATGAGTGGTGCAGAATTTCACTGGTGCATCAATGTATTGTGCATGAAAGTCATCTATGATTTATCGCATGATATGAACCAACCATGGGCATGCTTGCTTTTTAGTTGGAACAACACAAAGCCAAGTTGAACTCAGCTGACCAAGACATAAGCTTTGAGTTCAATTGGAGTTTGAGCTGTTCAAGTTTAAAAAAAGGTGCCACAACTAGTCCAATTATGTGATGAATCATGTTATTCGAAGCACAATTTGAAGATTCTATCAACTGGGGTTTTCCATAGAGTGCTGACAAAAACTATTGTTTCTTTGCATAGGTAGGAGAAATGGAAACTATTCTTCAAGAACATGACAATGCAATGCCAGCACGGGAAATTCTTACAGCTCTTGCAGAAAAGTTCAGGTGTGCCTCTTGGCCTTACTGCCCATGCTATTATTGAATATTTTAATGAATATCAGACTTAGTAATATTTAGTTTGCTCCTGAAAAGTGACTAAAATTATGCTTTCTTTCAGTGAATCACCAGATCGTAAAGGCAAGATTACAGTGCAAATGAAACAAGTATGATATGAGTGCTATATTTTATTTGAAATTGGAATTTTGCATCCCTGTTTTCTTAGTTTTCCCCTTCAGTATAGGTTTGGAATTGGTTTCAAAATAAGCGGTATGCAATAAGAGCAAAATCAAGTAAGACTCCTGGAAAGTTAAATATTACACCTATGCCTCGGGATGATGCAACCCCTGTAAGGACTATGCCTCAACAACCAACAGCTGCTCCAATTCCTACTGCTTCTGTTACAGCAGGTAGAATATTGCTGCTTTAGATTGCTTAATTTTTTTTACTTTTCTTGAATCCATAGTCATGGTTATTTGTTACTCCTGCATACTTTATGTTGTGTTAATTTCTTTCTGAAATTCATATACCAAATGAGTGTTGGTTTTGGTTTGTATTATGTACACCCGAAGGGCTATATTTATATATCTTTTGTTGCATTTTGTTTCCCGTTCGAACTTTCTATCCCAACCCTTATGAAGTCATTGTTAAGCACACTAAACTTTTGTAGAGCATTTAAAGTAATGTGTTAGATATCAGGAACATTGAATACAGTTAAATCTTTAAAAATGAATTATAGGAGAAGGGGAAAAATAGGATTTATTTAAACCTATTCTACCTTATGGCCTGTTAGTTAGGAATTTCTGTTTTGTCTTAGTGTTTGTTTTAGGGGCTGTGGGTAGATGTTAGTTTATCACAGAAGATGGTTCCCCAACCTTTTATAAGTAGGACTTCTGTTTAAGAAGATAGGGCAATTGTTTTCCTTGTTTGGAACGAAACTAGACCATTCCAGTGTGAAAGGAGGAATATCCTCTGTTTACTTTTCTTTTTTTCAAAATCAAATAAGAACGAGGGATGCACATAATTTTCTCTATTTCTTTCATCACAAAAATCCTAACAGTTGGTCAGACTTGCCAGATAATGAAAATATAATGAACATAACCAAATTGATATCGTGGGACTAGGAGCTTGATATAATGAATATATCTGACGAAGAGAAGAAAATAAATGTTTTCACTGATATTTGTACCATTGTTTGAAGAAGAATTTTCTGGTTATTATTATTTTGGCTGATGGCAAAAGTCTTAGTTTAGAAGATGGTGATATCTTTACCATGGAGTGCAATTTTCTGGACTCGTCCATTTGTTTAGCAAGAGGACTAAGCACCCCACGAGCCATGAAACCCAAGGGTAAATTGCATGATCAAGATGTATTGATGTTAATTGATAGTGGCAGTAGCACTACTTTCATCTCTACAAACTGGCTGAAAGGTTAGGCTTTAAAGTTTACCAAGGCAACCCATCTTATGTGAGGTTAGGGGATGGGAACCGGAAGCAACTCATGGTAGTTCCAATAATGTACGAATTAGATTAGGCGATTATACCATCACAGGAGATAATAAAACACCAATTTTGATCAATTTATGTGTGTGGTAGTTACACTATAATCTTAGTTTTCCTTTTTTTTCTCTTTTTTCCTCTCTTCTACTTTATTTTTCTTCTTTTTTTAGTACTTTTATTTTTTTTGTTGTTTTTCTTCTACTTTTTATCTTATGTTTCTTTGAATTTATTCTTTCCTTTTTTTTCCTTTTCTAATTTTCTTTACTATTTTTTTCATTTTTTTTCTATCTTTCTTTACTCTCTTTTGTTTTTCTTTTGGATAATGATATTTTGACCTACTTTTAATCCACTACTCCAATCACCCTTCAATTATCTATTTTGTTTTTTTGTAGTGATGTGATGTGATGATCTAAGGGTGATTAAAGTGGTTGGTTAAAAGTGAGTAAAAAAAATGGGTCAAAATATCATTATTCTTTTCTTTTCTTTTTGTTTTCTGTTTCTTTTTTCTTTAATCTTTTGTATATTTCTTTACTCTTGTCTGTTTTTTTTTTCTCCTTTTCTTTTTTTTAGTGTATTAATAATCAAACCATTGTTTTCTTTTTTTTTTTTCTTCTTTGTTCAACAACATTCAATGGCAACAACTAAACAAGCCAGTTCAAGATTGTCTAATAAAAAAGACTTAGGGTGGAAATGCAGTCATCCTTTTGATGAATCAAATCTAAATATCCTTGTAACTTAGGGTCTATGCAATTAAGGTTGGTCCTACTAGTGAAGTAGACCGTCTCAAAGCTTCCTTAGGAGCTAAGGGATACACTCTGATTTATGGCCTCGACTATTGTTATATTTTTTCACCTGTGGGTAAGATCAATACTATTCATCTTTTCCTTATTAGGGTTGTCACTAGCTACTAGCCTCTTGACCAACTTGTCATTAAAAATGCCTTTCATGTTGATTTGAAAGAGATTTATTTGGAGCAAGATCCTAAATTTGTTGCCTAAGGGGAGTTTGGTTTAGTTTGTAAACTACACCAGTCTCTTTGTGGCCTGAATCAATCACCCTAAGTTTTTTGTGAAAATGAGCATATGAAGTTGTATTGTGACAGTCAGGCAGCTCTTCATATTGCCTCCAATCTAGTGTTTCCTCGGATAACTAAACACAAAGATTGCCGGTCTTTTTGTTAGAGAAAGTAGCTATCAAAGGATCTTATTATTGAGTTTGTCATGAACAACTTGCAGACATTATAATTAAACCTTTTTAGAGGACTGATGATTTAATTTATATGTTCCAAGTTTTGTGCACATGACCGATATGTTCTAGCTTGAGGGGAAATGTTAAAATGTGATGTTATTTTATTACTTCTTTAGTATATGTCCAACTTTAGAGTTCAGACTTAATAAGAAGCACAATATAGGTTGAATACACTGTTTTTAATCCATTAAAGAAGTGTTTTACTCTGACCACACGTAAATGTTTTGTCAGGATTCCGTCAGTGTGATAGTTGTAGTCTGTAACTGATTCATCAGATGATCTATTATTCTGTTTGTTCACTTTTGTACATATATATCTGGCTGAGTTATCATCTTTGAAAAGTGGGTTTTTCATTTTTTTAAAATTCAAAATTTTCATTATCTCTTTCTCTAAAGCTTAAGATGTATTAATCATTTAGTAAATCTAGTTATGGGTGAATTTGATGGTACTGCTAGTGATTATGTCTCCATTATAGACTATGGTGTTTCAGTTTTATGCTCTTATTAGTTATTTTGTTTACTTACATTGCCTTCATTTTGTTCTACTCAGTTTTGCCAGCAGTAAAAGCAACTCCAGAAAATCCTGTAATGGAATTCGAAGCTAAATCTGGAAGAGATGGAGCATGGTCAATATTTCCTCTTTAATAATCTTCAGAATCTTTGTAGTTTATTTTTCTTAATTATTTCTTTTTGAATAACAGATTATTAGGATAAAATATCCTCATTGACATGATATTGATTATGAAAAAATATCTTTAGAATCTTCTTATTCATTTCAATATATTTTTATATCTTTATTTTAGGGTGTTTGGTTGTTACAAATAGAGGTGACGAGAATGTAATTGGTGGAATTATTATCAATAAAATAGTTCTTTATTTTCCTACGTAGTTCAGGTTGGTATCTAAGTTCCCAATCTTGAATGTTGTTTCCGTTGCCATGTAAGCAGCTGGCACCATGCAGGTCAATGGTGCACCAAGAGGGTGTGCACCAAGAGGGTGTGCACCACACTCATGATCACAATGCCGACAATTGAGTTGCTATTGGAGTTCCCACGTGCCTAGCTCTTATGAAGTCCACTCATCGTCATAGTCACAGGTAGGATTGTTGAGACTTCCTAAAAGTGAGCATTGGACTCGAGCCATGAGAGAGGAATGAATGTATTAGTGAAAAAAACTCAACATGGAAGATTGTTGACAAGCTATGAGACACAAGGGCTACACGGTGTAGATGAATGTTTGTAGTGAAATATAGGACAAATGGGACAATAGGCCAATATAAAGCTAGATTGGTGATAAAGGGATACACTCGAACCTTCAAAATTTGCTATGAGGAAATACTTGCTCTAGTGACTAAGATGAATACAATTCGAGCTGTCCTTTCTTTTGAGACTTGCACTAGTTAGATGTGATGAATGTCTTTTTTCACAGAGCTTTAGGAGAACAAGTGTACATGGAGATTTATCTAGGATTTGAAACTCACAGAGGAAGGAACGAAGTATGTGTGAAGGACTTCAAATGAAAATCATACTAGATGACCTTAAAATAGGTAGATATCCCTATTCCATTGTGCCATGATATCAAGTCAAGCACGGACTTTGTTCATAATCTTGTACATCATCATAGGACAAAATTATATGGAAATTGACACACTTCATCAAAGATATTCTAGATAGAGGCTTGTGGTTACAACCCATGTCCTAACAGGACCTTAGATTGTGGGCATTTTCATTAAGGGACTTCTTTAAGGAAGATTTCAGGATGTTGTAGACAAGTTGGGAAACATTCATATCCAATTACCAATTTGAGGGGGAGTGTTGTAAATAAATTATTAGGACGAAAATATCTTCAATATATCCATATTGATTAGGAGAAATTATTGTTAAACTCTTCCTAATGATTTCAGCATATTTTTATTTCCTTATTTTAGAGAATGTGATTGTTACATATAGAGGTTATGAGAATGCAGTTACTGTGATTGTTATGATGAATAAGATAATTCTTTATTTCTCTACATAGTTAAAGGTTTTTCCTTTATGGGCCTGACATAGTGTCTTCTTATTGTCAGGTACGATGTTGCTACCTTTCTATCGCATAGATATTTGGAGAGCCATGATCCGGTAATTCAAAGCTAAGATTATTTCTGTTTTTAAGCTTTTGTGATGAAATTATTTAAGCTTTTTGATATGGTTTTCAGTTTCCCTTTCTCGCATGAATATTTTCTTGGGAATCTTTTGATTTTGCTGCTTTCAATTCCTGCATAGTTATGTTAGGTGGTTGAACCCTGGTGAAATTGTTAGAACATATTTAAAGTTATCAGTCCTTATTGTTAGAGGACTTGCGCTTACATTAGTATTAATAGTTTTTGATATTGCTATTAGTGTTAGATAATATGTATGATGCCCTTTATTTCTATTCCCTAAAATTTAGGGGCTGTTTTACTAGGGATTAGATTTGTTATCAAATTTTAATTCCCATACTTCAATATAAATTCAAAAGAGCTGAGAGGAATTCTCTCAAGTAATCACAAGATTCTTGGGAGTTCAAGTTGGTGTGCAGAACCTCCTCTCTGGTTATGAATCACTTTGGTCACTACTTTGAACAAGTCCACTAAAGTCCCCATGGCCACGAATAATTCTGGCTAAGTCTCGAATAACTGAACTTTGGCAATACCTTATCTATATCCAAAATACCCTCTATCTTCCATAAGATTCAAATCCACTCACTACCCATTTTGCTGCACCTCTTTGTATGTACAACTCAGTTGCTAGTGGAGAACTTTTGCTTCTTATCTTTGAATTGCTAAGTTGAAGTGGTGAATCTTCATCTTTTGATCCCTTTTGCATTTTTTCTTAGTCTTACGATCCATTCTTCCTAATCCTTTCTTAGGCATTCACCACACTCCCCGAGTTTGAGTGTTTGATAAATAAAGTGTGATTTCCTTTACTTTGCCCGGAAGCTAAGGGTATCATGAACTTAATGAATCTTCGAAACCATGCCAAGGGGATTGTTTCAAGCCATATAAAAATCTTTTCTTAACAAGAAAAGGAGCATGGGCTAGTTAAAAGAATTGGACTT
>Ga0099823_1005272_pt1 | contig 12845 bp, 5 predicted proteins | sample CowpearedBW_FD_76831 | JGI IMG/M metagenome (GOLD analysis project Ga0099823, IMG submission 76831) | Root nodule microbial communities of legume samples collected from California, USA - Cow pea red BW | ecosystem: Host-associated > Plants > Roots > Nodule | place: USA: California | collected... | reverse complement strand
TTTTTTCTAAATAGGTAAGATGTGATAAATTTATATTAGAAAGATTATGATAAAAAGTAAAAAAATTGATTCCTTTTTTTCAAAGGGGAAGGTTTGTGATGAAGATGAAAAAGAAATGCATTTACGTTAACTAAACTTCAGAAATTTAATAAGAATCAAAAATTTAAGACAATATAAAACAAATATCTAAAGTTCTCAGAGTTACATATAATGAATTTAACAATTCATTAGAACGTGATCTCGAAAAAACGACATCAAATTTGACAATACCACCAAATCAAATTGATGAGATACGAATGACTTGTCTAAAATGATATTCATGAATTGGTATCATGATATAATAACATGATATAATAGCGAATGATAGTAATATTTTTTTGAATTCTACTATTATGTGTGTTTGTTTTAAGAGAAGGAAATGAAGAGAAAAAAATGAATAATTTTTCTTCTAAAAGAAATTATATATAACAAATCTAATTTGGCCCCCCTATAATTTTAGTCTAAGTTCCGCCACTGATTTTAAAGACAGATAAATAACATACAAAAAATTGGTAATAAATAATAATAGGATAAAACTATATCATCCACAATTTAAGCTTACAAATAGCATGGAGTAAAATTATAGTAATATTTTCTTTAATTTTCAAGTTTTTTTTTTACTGTTTTTTAATATCTTTTTCACTAAAAAAAGTGTTTAAAGTAAATAAAAAAATTGTATAAAATATTAAAAAATGCGATTTATGTAAACTAGGCAAAGAGCGAAGGACAGGGAATTATTTTCCACGTGGCACAGCATCCAACGGCTGAGAATTAAGGAGTTGCCTTGTATCGTGGATCAGACAGAGGGTGTAGTGTACCCTAACAGATTAGTAGTGGCAGTGTGATTCGCTTGAACTGGTCTCATTAGAGAGAGAAATAGAGGCATCAAAGTGAATAAGGCAGAAAAGCCCTAACTCACGCATTTCTCAGAAAGCTGAACGAACAAACATTCATTCTTCACTCATGGCACTCTCTTCTCGTCTCTTTTCCAAATCCAAATTGGTATATCTCATTTTCAATCTGCAATTCCTACTCCATGCATTATCGTACCGATTTTCTTCACATTCTTGTTTCTGATTCTCTCGTTGAATCTCGGGATCTGCATTGCTTTCAATACATCTCGCGCTCTCTGATTGTCTGTCTCCATGGTTTTAAATCCAATTTAGGTGAAAAGGGACACTTCACGCTTTATTTCGAGGGTTAACATGTTGTTTATCAATTTCTTTTGGTCGATTAGGTTTTTCTGTCGTCGCCCGATTCTATTGATTGGGGGAAATAACTTGCTTGCACTCTAGGAGTTGTCGATTGGAGGGGTTGTTTGTTTGTCATATTGAGTGTGTAACTGTGTTTGAATGATGGTTAATACGCGTAAATTTTGTTGGTTAATGTGAAAGTGACTGTGCTGGTGATTTATCTCATCAGAGTTTCAGAATTGTGGGGTGAAATGAATTATATGAAACTGGTGTTTCCTGGATGGCTAATTTGCATTGATTTTGTTTATTAATTTGAAAGCGATGATGTTTGTGGATTATCTATATTTTTTGCAATTTGCTCATTCTTCGCCGTTTCTTACAGATCTATGGCAGTCAAATGCTTGTGCAAAAGGAGTATGCTTTTCCAGTTCGCCACTATGCTAAAGCGTCCGCCCCTCCTGCCCTGAAGGGAGACCGTGAGTTCTATTGTGCAGTTGTATATTTTTTAATATATATGTTGATTTGATCTTCAAAAGAAAATTTATACTTTTTACCAAGTGAAAAAGAGGCACTATTTGCATCTATATTAAAATAAAAAGGGACAGGAATTACATAATAAATAGTTTGTGATTGTGTTGTGCTGTAGGAGGATGAGTGATTTAGAAAGTGTAAATAAGATTGCAAGAGATAAATAATAGTGGTAGTTACAGGGTTAAAATATGACATACAAAATGTGTATGTGTATACCAAGATAACGTATCCCCTTGTATATTTATGATTATAGATGTTGCTTTTTAGTAACATACTATTTGATTGAATGGAAACAGAAATGCTGAAGAACATTTTTGTGGAAGTGAAGAACAAATTTGAGACCGCCATTGGAATATTAAAGAGTGAGAAGATCACCATTGATCCGGAAGATCCAGCTGCTGTTGCTCACTATGCAAAGGTCATGAAAACAGTTAGAGAGAAGTGAGCTTCTGCCTTTCCTTTGTTGTTTTGTCATACTATTCTGCTCAATACTTATTTGGTTGTAACTCGTAATCTCTGAAGCAGTCTATTTAACTGTTTTGATTATGTTATCCTACAATCTATTGTGCATTCTACAGGGCAAACTTGTTGTCAGAGTCCCAGGATATCCTAGCCACCATTGAAACTGAAACGCAGGATATTCCAGATGCTAGGACCTATCTTTTGACTTTGAAGGAGATAAGAACCAAGTGTGTACTGATATCTGTTCTACTCCCTTCAATTTTTAAGTAGATGTGATGATTGTATGTATTGTGTGCCCTTTAGCTTTTTCATTCATACAAAGTTCTCGTTATTTTTTTTTATGTAAAACGATTCTTTGAATTCCATGTACCTTTTTGAATTCATTATGAAAAAATAGTGTTATTTGTTTTCAGCCTCTGGTTCTAAAAATTGCCTGTTGGCTTTGTTTTTTTCTTTAAATTATGACAAGCCTAATTTATCATCCTGGTTTACCTTATTATAGAATTGAAATAAAAGGCAACATATGGCACAAGCATCACTTGCTTCAGGATGCATTAGGTTCTTTGTTACATAAGCTCATATTTACGTGTTCAAATTTTTTACAGGAGAGGTCTTACAGATGATCTTGGTGCAGAGGCTCAGATGATAGATGCACTGGACAAAGTTGAAAAGGAGCTAAAGAAACCTTTACTGAGAAATGATACGAAAGGAATGGACCGTCTATTGGCAGAGTTTGATAAGATTAATAAAAAGTAAGTTCATAAGCTGGATATCTTTTTGATATGTTAGGTTGGATAATATTAAGTGACATCTAAGTTCAAGCTTTGAAATTTTCATCTGTGTTTATCTTATTTGACTTGCATTTTCATGGAATTGTTAATGATTTTATAAATATTTTTATTTTGATATTATTGAGTGGCCATATGCACCCTCATTATGGGAAAGTTCTCATTACATTAGATGGCAGAGGGTACAAGGATTTTTGTAATAAGATGTAGAGAAGGAAATTTTACTGAGTATGTAGAAGCAAGATTCCAGTAAACACATTCAATTTTCAAAGTTTTACAGGTTTTTGTCCTTTTCGTAGACACTGGAACTTGCATCGCATTGTTTACTTGTAGGGAATTGTACAGCCTATTATTTGTCAGTTGTGTATTGACCTACTTTTATTGGCGGGTATTCCATTTCGTTGTTTAAATTTCTCATTTGCTAGTGAGGATTCTTCGGCTTTTTATTCCCTTCAGTTGAGTACAATAAATTGATGGGCTTTAATTACTTTCTCTCATTCTTTTTTGTTCCTCCTTTGGTGGTGCCACCTTAGACTTGGAGTTCAAAGGGAAAATCTACCAAAGTATGAAGAGGAGCTTGAACTTAAATTAGCCAAAGCACAGCTGGAGGAGCTGAAGAAGGATGCTCTTGAGGCAATGGAAACTCAAAAGAAGAGGTATTTCTGATGACTTCATTTTATTGTCCTTATATTTTCCCTTTCTTCCTAATTCTTCTTTAATTCTTTTGGACAAGGAACACCATTAATAAGTACATATTTTCTGCTTAAATTTTAACGCCCAAGTCCAGATGGAATGATGATGCTTGGGCTTTCCTAGTCTTGTATCTGTATTATGGCTTTTCAACTTTGAAGTTAAGAATATAGCACGATGAAAAAATAGTTGATGCGTTGGAAATTTGGCTTCTGTTTTCTCCTATACTGTTAGAAAAGGCTTTTTACTCGTATCACTAGGTGCAGTAGGATGATAGAAGTTCTAAACCATATGTGATTTATTTTGCTTTGTCTGTTTTCCATTTCAGGGAGGAATTCAAGGATGAACCTGACTCAGTTGATGTGAAAACTTTGGACATCAGAAACTTCCTTTAAAATGTCTTAAAGATGTTTGCATACATTAGAAATTATTGCATTTGGATAATGATGAAGATGTGTTTCTTCAATAAGTAGACACCACTGGTTTTGAAGTGTAACGTTGATGCCAGTTTGAAGATTGAGTTTCTTCAAGGTCTTTGTATTTAAATTCCATGTTAAACTGGAAGCTGAGGCGATCAATTTTTTCTTGAATTTTCATGTCACATTTCCCAAGTCTTTATTCCTATTGATATTATGCTTGTTCCCAATTTGGATTCCATCGGTTTCATTAATTGAAATTGCGCGACCAAGTCAAACAACCTTGCAACGTTTAAAATGAAGTGTTACGGTATCAATCGTCAGATTTTGTTGCATAATTTTTTTGGACAGAACATGCAAGTTTACATATTCATCATTTAAATTTTGTGTCAAGTTGTTTAAATTGTGATTCCTGGCGGAGATATGTAGGTAGAAGGATAGTAAATTTAAAATTGCATGTGCAGTGTTACAATTTACAATAGATCACGCTTAGAATAAACATAAAATCACTGTTAAAATTTTATACTTTTGTATTGTTTCAATTCATAAATTGTAATACAGATTTCAATTTAATTTTATATAACATTCTAAATACTAAATTAAGAAACACAGTGTTAATTAGTATCATGGGAAGTGTTGTACAATAACATTATGGAGATTAGTCAAATTTTCGGGTTTTAAAATATGTTTTTAAGACTTTTAATCCGAATTTTTTGGTTGAGACCCTAATTTTTGGTCTTATATGAAATATGAAGTTTCGCTCATTATAATTTTTCAATATTAACTTCAGTGATTAAAGTTGTTTTATACATTTTCCTATTTATCCTTTTTCTTATCAGTAAAAGATAATTAAAATATAGGAAGCATTTTGAGTGTTTTAATCCATATACAGATCGAAACATTTTTAGTGTGGTTGCACGTTGAAAAATTAATTCTAGTCGAGTCGATTTCTATTAAAAGAGAAGCTACTGTTACTTGTTTTGTATCGTTTAACGTAATTTTTTAACTTCTAAATTGATTTTAAAATAAAACATATAATATGTTAGAAAATAAAAGGTTAAATATGTTTTTGATTCCTTAACTTTCGGTACAAATTATAATTAGTCCTTTTTTGAAATCTTAGTCTGATTTTTTCCTCCAAGTTTAAAAATATTTGGATTTAACTAATATTTTTAAGTTTATTTAACGTTTTAAACACGTTTTATAAGAGCATTTGAGTTATTTATTTCGCTTGACACATTTTTATTTCAATATTAATTAAGAAACTTATAAAACACGTTTGAAATGACTAATTCCAATTATTATTTAAAATTAAAGAAAAAAAACATATTTAATCTAAAAATAAATTTTCAATAAGGAATCTTAGTCTACTGTTACAAATATAGTGTCAAAATAAAAACACTAAGCGATAGCCTATTGTAGAAAAGAATTATCCATTTACTTTGTTCAACTGTTCACAGTGGCTCCTGCAAGATCCATTCCTATTCCTTTACTCAATTCATTCTAAAAGCCATGACATTCTTTGAGGGCAACGTAAGAGGAGAATGAGGATTATGGCTAGAGGGCTTTATAGTAAATTAACATTTTAAAACAAAAAAAGAAAATATATATAAACAAGAATCTCAGATGATGATTTTCAGTGTGTTTTTGTAAGACTTAGAGAGAATCCCAGATGTCTCTGAATCTGCAACTGCAATATGTTGAAACATTCGGTTTTAAGTTTCTTCATAACTCTTTATCTGTTAATGCTTTCACTTTTCCTTTTCACCTTCATACCCTTTGCTTTCTTCCTTTCCCCTCACTGCCACGCACTCACACTCACCCTCGCTTTCGCCCACGCACAACCGCATTCTCCGCCGTGACGGCGGAGCAGCCACCCGCGCCGCCGGTGAGGATGGTAGCTGTCGCTGGCCACGGAGCTGCCAGCCCTCTTAAGTCCGCATCCTGGGAAGAAGTCATGCTTCACACTGTTACGTACCTTCTCTTTCCCTTTTTCATTGAGCTTCAGTTGTTGAAAACTGATTTTTTTTTATGAATAATTCTAAATCCTCTTAGGTTCTGTATTTTCAAGACTTTAAAAATATTTATTTTCTATTTTGCACTTTCTCTACAATGAAAGAGTAGGATATAACTTTATTTATGTACCTGCAATACAACATCCTATATTAAAATTTTCCATATTGAAAAATGTTACGTTACTCTTTTTCTCTTTTGTTTTTAATTTCCTTTTTAGTTTTTACAATTATGCAAACTTTACCTTTTAATCTTGTATGCAAAACTATTAGTTTCAGTGCAGATTTTAATTCTTGTACGTAAACGAGTGAAAACGCATACTTTAAGATATATTGAAAAATAAATGGAGTGCTTGCAAGAAAGTTAATAGTTATATAACTTATGAACTGAGTAAGACATAGCTTTTTAAGAATTTACCAAATGTGAGCCTGTGTGGGACTATTTGCAGAGGAGAGGAAAGGGGAGGAATTCAGTGCACTGAGTGAACATGTGTAGCAGAAATGACATTTTTCATAAGTTTCATTGTAATTTACTTTGGCCTCGCGTGGATTTTTTTGAATTACATGGTTCTTCAGTAAACAAAAGTAACAGAGGACAAAGAACATGAAAGAAGAAGCAAAGCTGCCTCATACATCAACATATCTGTCAGGGAAATCTCTTTGAAGTTGTACACTTGACAACCAAATGAAGATAATGTTATTTTTGCTATACATTTAGTAATGGGTTTAGGTAAAGTGAATTTAGAAATAAAAATTGTGCTCTTGTGCTTGTTATGTTATTATTCTTAGAGCTTGCTGCTTTAAAATATGCTGGATAGCACGCAGCTTTTGCCTTCAATTAGAACGTATTCAGATCATTGACAGAAATCTTTCATATTTTGGAGTGATGTTTCTAAATATACGTGTGGTACGTTTCTTTGTCATAATATTCTGCCATGAATATAGTGTGGTTAATTTTTTGATTTGGTCCAGTACCATTAATATTTCCCTTCTTTTATCAGGCAAAGAGACTGAAATGGGTTGATGAAGGGTATGAGCTTCTTGTATTTACTGATGAATGTATTGTATCTGGCGGAGAAATGTCCACGAGACTTCAGAAAGAATTACGGGATGCGGATATATTGATGATTATTGCTGTTACAAACAAGGAATCAGTTGAGTGGATTAATAACAACAGCAAAACTATTGAAAATGTAATATGCCTCGAGTCTTCATCGGATTTGAAGAACAGACTAGGAGGCTATGATGTTCCCAGTGGAGTGAGAGGTAGAATATTTGGAAGTTTTTTTGGAACTTCTCAATCTGGTAAAGCTAAAGAATCTTATGAAGTAGTGCAGACAGTATCTGAAGCATGGGATCGACATAATTCTGATGATATAAGGTTCTGTTTGCTGGTAATAATCAATGCATATATAAGGCCTGTTCCAGTATTGAATAATTTGAGAGCTAAAGGTTTTTCTACCCTAAACTGCATGTTGAGGAACTGTGGTCGCCAGGTACTAAATTGCTTGTTGGATCCCAATTGTAGAAAAGCTCTTGAATGCTTGAATCGGTGTAGCCCTGTTGATCAAGTATGTAACTACCGATGTATTGCTTCATATGAAAGTGCAAATCTAGAAGCCTTTTCACTATGTGTATTACAGAAAAACAACTGTCTTGAGTTGGAAGCAGAAGTACCTGAAAAACCATATGTGCCTCCAATGATGAAGTTTCGGGGGCAGAACCTAAGTTATGAAATGGCAGAAGATCTGTTTGTGGGATGGTTGGGGAGTTTGCAGTGGAGCTGGCGTGTGGTGGCAGGGCAGAATCCAGCATATGATCAATTTCCATGCCAATACCAACTGTTCTATAGGGGAAAGGCAAAAGGGTCATTCTGGTATGAACCAGTGTTCCAGGTAAAAACATTGGAAGGTGAAATGGTGTGGAGGAGGAGAAAATATAGGGTGAGAAGGGGCAAGGTACCTGGCACATTCTATTTCAGTGTATTAGACAATGGAGTTGTTTCAAAAGAATTTTGGACAATTGTGGATGTGGCTGAAAATCTTAGTTGGGGTTTGTTCCATTATCACGGAGCTGCTAGAGTTGCAGGGCAGTCTTATACTGGAGCAGTTCTTGTGAGTCCAGATGGAGCATTTCCAACTGACAGAGAGAGGACACAGGTTGTTGCTGCACTAGGTAAGTGTGAAATTAAAGAGTGGGAGCTATATAATGTTGATAATTGTTCATGCATAGATCCTCCCCTGGGAATTCCAGAGGGTTCAAGTTTACACACTGTTGTCCAAATTGAAGATCCAAAGCAGATGTCTGTCTGATTGTTCTGCCAAATCAATAGAATGCTAATATTCTCAATCCGGTTATGTTTAGCACATCTCCAGATTCTAGATTCAAAGGAAGTCAATTGGTTCTTTTGCTTGCAAATATCAATGTATAAATTTCTCAAGGTTCTATCATATCGAGTTACAGTATATATTTTAAAAAAAAAAATCCGGAAAAACGTTAAAAAGTAAAAGAATAAAAGGCTAGGGTAGTGGGTCAATTCAAACCTATCTGGAATGCCTTTCATCTTAACACTCCATAGTTATCTGAAATGCATCATTTTGAACACAGGACCGTCAAATCAGTCTCCCATAAGATATAATTTTCTTGGAAAGTCGCATGCTGCACACAAGACGTGATTAACCAAAAAAAAAAGACAAAACTGGGGATTTTGACCAATTCTCTTAAGCCGCCAAAAACTAAGGCCACTAAAATTATATCCTGAATATATTTCTCTGCAGCCGTCGCATTTATAATAATACAGTAATGATACCCACTAATTCCCATGAAAACATAAAATAAAAACAAATTGAAGATTAGTAGCCATAATAAATAATCCTGCACTTGAAATTTATGGAGATTTCCACAGCAAACCATGCACAGGTGAGTCCATTACATGAACTGATTCTCATCCCCTTGATTGGGTCGTTCACTTTGAGCTTGTATGCCGTTCTGACTCAAGGACCAACAATTACCTGTAATCATCAGTCTTTTTCTTGGGTGGTTTTTATCATCATATTCAACTCAAGATCTTCTCTTTTTGCTTGACTTATGGTTGGAATTATCTTTACTGCGTTTTTTGTCACTCTTGCCACTTTCCTTTACCTTTTCAGGCTTCATTGCGCTCCTATTGGATTTTACGCTAATAAGACCACCGGTGGGTATTTTTCCATCATTATTTTGTAAAACAGTCTGAAGGCCAGAGTCTCCATCTTCAATGGCATACTGTTGGAACAAATCAGGGGTAAAGAGTGATTCTGCTTTTGATTTCATGTCATCCTGTCCAATGACAAACATGAAAGCATGATTTGAGCCACGAAAACTGGAGGTGAAAAAGCAAAAATGGGATTTGTTGTACTGATCTGCAAAAAAAGAAAACAAAACATGAACCCACGTACCTCGACTTGTTTAGCTGCATTGTTGAGATCTTCGTCCACAGAGACACTGTGAGGTTCCATCACAATCTATGGACAAAACAGAATATAAACCAAAAGAGATGTGGTGCAAGATTAGCGAAAATGTTAAAAAGGAGGAACAAACTAAAATTTGTTTTCCTAAACACAGCAGCAGAATTATAAAGTCACTAACCAAAATCTTGTGTGGATTTTAGTGAAAGCACCATGCCATGAAATACAAAAGTTAAATTGTGATCAAGAAACTTACTTCTTTCAGTCTTGGCAAGGTTGATTCAATCTCCTTGGATGCACGGCCATCTAGATATTTGTAGAACTTCTTCATAACCTTTATAAATAGAGACAATATTGTCTGCCTTTCCAAACTGGTTTGTCCCTGTTAAACAAAAGGGATATATAAGGGAATGTGATTCCATCGTATTGAGAAGCGGCCCAGTGAGGGTAGAAGACACCAAACAGGAAAACTCAAACCTCAAAACAAAATCAAACAATAAATTTTAGATTGACTCGTTGATTTTGTATCATGATAAACTAACCAACGTATGCTAAATTTCAATAGATGACTTAGCATACTTCAGAAAAATTCAACACATGATCCATATCACTGACCTTACCCGGTGAGATAAGGTTTTTGTTGTGTAAATTTCACAATAGAATTTATATGCACAATCATTGTAAAATCTTTTTGCATAGACATTCAAACAAGAATTCATCCTATTCATTTATATAACGTGGCAGCAAAAGAAATCATACTTTATGTCTATAAAAAGAAAAAATTACACCAACACTGCATATAAATTAACTAATTAGGATTCAACTTTTAGGTTGTCCTTTATTGCTTTGACGTACAAGACATCAAGTGATAACTCCGAGTGTGTAATATTTTCAACTGAACAAATTATTAAGTCGATAAACAGACCTCAATGTATGAAATGTTCTGATTCTGCAGACCAATGCAGAGTAACACAGAAGCTTGAGCATAGGACAATGTAACTGGGAGCTTTTGTTGGAAGTACAGACGTGTAAGGGTTGGCACCAAATCTAGGATCTGTCAAAGAGAAAAGGGGTCGAGATCAAACTTAAAAACGCTCCAAATGTATTAAACAGATATTCAAATTATGTTATTTCAATGATCTAGGTTTGGAATAGTTATATCACAACTTCAGACTTTGGGTTTACATTAGTCACTACACTGAGCCATTTTGAATGTCATTTAATTCGGTCATCACAATTCTCACATATTGATGATCTTGCATATCATGCAAGCTCACATTAATCCAGTTTATCCAATAAAAAAATCATACTCACTTCAGTCAACAACCATTAAACCACGAGTGCAATTGGTAAAAATATATTTATTTGTATTTATCAGTTTAAGTACTTCTGCTTTGAAAAATGAAAAAAGCAATGAATAACCGTTTAGGATTTTACCAAGTGAGAACCATAAGGAGTTGAAGAACAACAGTTTTCAATAACCAGAAAAGCATTAGACATGTCATCATCAAGAAACCGTTCAGAAAACTGATCAGAGTATCATTATCCAACACTCGAGCTCTTACCAGATGAAAGTCAGCAAGGTTGTCAACATAAGCCTCCAAACGCTTCATATCATGTGGTGATAAATATTCTCCGATTGACTGCAGATATTTATCAGATGCGATTTCCTTAGGGTCTTGGTCCTTGAAATTGATTTTTGGATCTATTATGCTGGATAAATTATCATTATAGTAAGTATTTAGAAAATTCAATATATAAATCAGGGATGCATATCCTACAGAGTTCAAGAAAGTCTAATGGCCGAGAGTTTTAAAATTCCATCAAGGAATCCAAGTGACCGTAGATGTATTCATCAATGGACTCCCAATAGAAAGATTCCAAGAACTTAACAGCAAGTTTGGAAACAATTGATATTCATTTAACAACTTGAAAGGGAGTGAAAAAAAAAAATAAAAAATCACTGTATCTTTGATAATGATTTCCTATTTCCTTTTCGTGTTAATTTCCCTTAATACCATTTTCCACTTAACCTTCATACAGGTAAGAGCTTGTGTGCAAAAGACATTGAAATATCAAGTTCCTTTTCCTTTCAAGTCTTTTGTTTGTCTCGGATAATATTTTGCTTTTCATTTACCAATACTTCTTTTATCAAAATGAACAAATAAGGTTGTGGAAAATCTTATTCGTCATATGATCTAATTAATTATCAGTAATACATAGCCTTAGTTCGTTAGAATTCAATGAACCACAAAATATCAACATACATCTAAGAATTTAGAACAATGAACCACTAAACTCTTGATACTAACCTCAAAGCAAGCTTGTATTCCATGCCACGAAAGGTCGAAGCAAGAAGTTTAGAAAATCTTTGCCTAAAATCTGCAAGTGGCAAACTAAATCATCAATCATTAACAAAAATGGATTATAATATCAAAGACATACATTATAACAGCAAAGGAAGAGAAATCCACCTTGGTAAAATGGACCAAAAAAACCCAACGGATTTGATCCATCAGCTTCAATTTCATCATTGTTCAAGGGTCTTAGGATCATGCACGAGTGCTCACCAGTAATAGTATTCTATGAAATTGAACAAACACGTTAATAACTTGTAAATATAAATTTAGTATTTAGTATTCTTTACAAATTAAGTATTATTTACAAATTCAGAAAAAGTAAAGCTTAACTGGAATCTGGCCAATGTAGAAAGGAGCAAATTTATGTTTCCTCCAAAAGCGAAAAAGGTCCAAAGTTAACCCAAAGGAGACACCAATGTAATGGAGCTTTTCTGGCCGCCTTTCACGCAGATGTACAAGTAAATGAGGTAGATCTGTTCTAGGTTTTATATTTTCTTCAAGTAATGAAACCTGAATCCATATTCCATAGTAGTATCATGAAAAAGCTAAAGTGTGTTTGAAAAAGATAAACATTAAAATTGAGTTAAAGGGCACATAAAATAACAAATTAAATATAGTCTTGCTCAAACTGCACTATGACTGTATTCAAATTATTCAGTCAATAATATCTAAGAGCTAAAAGAAACTAGTTAATAAAGTGCTACATTTGACGGTAATGTACTCTTTTCCAACATGAGGATTTCGAACATAGACTCTACTTTCATAGCACGAAAATTTTCCTACTTGCCAGACTAACTCTTACAAGCAAGAATTACTTCTCTCTATCTTTCTTTTCTTTTGCATTTCTACTTAAGAAGAGGACCATACACTTTTTGCTGTTTATTTTCTGAAACCATATTATTTTTTTTTAG
>Ga0099823_1005271_pt1 | contig 12846 bp, 4 predicted proteins | sample CowpearedBW_FD_76831 | JGI IMG/M metagenome (GOLD analysis project Ga0099823, IMG submission 76831) | Root nodule microbial communities of legume samples collected from California, USA - Cow pea red BW | ecosystem: Host-associated > Plants > Roots > Nodule | place: USA: California | collected... | reverse complement strand
TCCACACTTCATCACCAACATCCTCAGCATCTAACCTTCCATCAGATGAAATGAATCCATTAGCAATCCAAAGTTCAATTAAATATTGTTTCTTTATGAGTTCATCTTTGAGAAATATTGCACAATAAGCAAAACACTGTCTGAGTTGAACTGGTAAGTTCAGATAACTTAGTCTAAGGACAGGCATTATGGACTTTTCATTGGATGATAACATTAAAAGGTTACTTTCCATAATATTGAGCCACTTATCCTTGTTTCTGTGGAAGCGTAAAAGACCTCCAACTGCCTTTGCCGCCAGAGGCACTCCTCCGCACTTCTTTACTATCTTTCTTCCTATAACCACAAGCTCCTCCAGTTCTACCTCGTCTGCTCCAAAGGCTTGATGTTTAAATAGTTCCCAGCAATAATACTCGGATAGCTCTGATAATCTATGAGGATGTTTTATTGTTCCCATGATTTCTGCAACATTTGAAAAGCGAGTCGTGACCAAAACTGAAGCACCCTTCTCCCCACAGTCCAGTACAGATCTCAACATCTGCCAATTCTCCTCCCAATTCTGATTCATAACATCCCACACGTCGTCCAAAACAAGCAAGTATCTTTTTCCTGAAAGCAGCTTTCTAAGTGTTCTTTGCATTGGCTCCAGACCAGAATTCTTGCAGACCTCCTCAGATGCAGCTTCGATGATAGCTTTTAATATTCTCTCCAGACCAAAATCTTCAGAAACACATACCCAAATTTTTAACTGAAAATCTTTGAGATCCCTGTGATTGTAGATGAGTTTTGCCAGGGTTGTTTTTCCAAGTCCACCTTGACCCACGATCGGATAGACTGGTAAATTCTCAGCCCGAGAAGCAGCACCTGCCAAAAACTCTACAATTGTTTTTATATCTTCCTCTCTTCCGTAGACTTTTGGTTCATTGACAAGTGAGAAGGTTTGACGCCACTCAGAAACTCCACGGGTTTCCTCTTGGATCATCGAAGTCAAACGAAGCTGGTCCCTTTCGGTAGCAATTCGATCTAATCTCTCACTTAGTATCTTCATTCTTTTTGCAATCTTGTAACGGAAATAGATATGCTTGGGATGAAAAGAGCATAAGGAAGAGCTTCGTACCATTTCCGAGACACAACATCTGACATCTTCTTCTTCTTCTTCCAGCAGCAATTGTTCATAGACACACTCGTCTAAGATATCATCAAGCTCGTAAGCTGCATCTTTCAGCTTTCCCACCCAATCTTTTATAGCTTTGTCTGAGAATTGTTTCTCCTCAGCATATTCAAGAGTAGCCTTGATTGCAGTGAACATGCTCTCAAGCTTTTCCTTTTCTCCTCTAAAAGCCAGAAATGACCCCAGCTCTGTTGCAGCCAGAGAGGTCAAACTTCCAAGCACACCTTTGAGTACAGCCTCAGCCATCTTGCAGGTTCTGAGTCACAGGATGAAAAAGCTAGAGATTGTATGCTTCAGAAATGGCAATGCATTGATAAGTTTTGGGATTTTGCAAAGGTTTGGAAGTCAACGACTACCCTCTAAAAAAATGTATTTTTGGTATTTTTAATGTGCACACTTCTGGTTTGATTAATTAACATTCATAACGATCATGCACAGGGTCCACCACATCGCATACTCTGCTTTGAATAATTTTCTTCCATACGTGCCAGCAAATTAATGAATGGAACATGGTTCGTGATAGTTGAGGTTTAATGACTTGTTTCCATTATTGCTACTTAGAAATTTCCTGCGAGCATCAATTGGGTTGAAGAAAAAATAAACAATTCCGGCTCAGGTGATCATAGTTTACGTTATTATCTTATCATATATTCTCTATTAAACCAGCCAAACTGTATAAGGTATAAGATAAACCGTATATATGCCCATTTAGAATGAAGATGAAATAAAACTTTCACATATTCAACTCCATTTCATATGAGAACTATAAAAATATATAGACTACATGGCTTCATATTGAATGTGCAGTGAAAACTGATGTAAAGACAGATGGCATCAGTTTTGTAACGCCACTACAAGCATTGACTAATACATTCTTCCAAACTCTACTACCATTTCAAATACTTAAGGTTTGGCAACAGTTGTAACTGTTTCAAGCTCAACAGTTTATGGCGACAGTGCATATATAATTTTTTAGACTTTCAATCCATGAATTGTTAGAACTCAAATTTTATCTAAACGATTACTAGTTTTTGCCGTCATATATGAAAAGAAAAAGTGAAACTTATATTTTATAACACATAAATTTCAGGTAGCGTCTTGGCTTCATCAGGTTATAACTGAGTTCTAACTTAGAGATAAAACATTTGTCGGTGTACAGATAATATAAACAAAAGACAAAGATGAGAAACTAAATAACAATCTGGCCTTGCAGTGATAATAACTACACTATGTTTTAAAACATGAGTAATGCATTAACACCATTACAATGAATGTTAGTTTCTGAAAGTATTAACTAAGAAAAATTATCAAACTGAACGATGAATAAATTTTGGTCAAATACAGGATGTTAGTATGTGAAAGTATTAACTATGGAAAAGATATGAGAGTGAATGATGAATAAATTTTGATTAAATACAGGCGAGACAAAAATGGAGAAGAATTTTTTTTAATATTATTATAAGATAATACTCTACCATCAGAGCAAATTCACACTAACAAATAACCCAGGATTACAAAAACAATTATGCATAGATTTCCAATCCCCTTTACTCATGGTGTATTTGTAAATGAAAAGATTTAAACTAAACTTTACGTTTTTTAATGTCTTGTCATCAGAAGTAATTTATTTTATTTAAATATGTAATACTTAAGAAACTTATTAAAATTTAAAACCCATCCTTGATATATCTCCTCGATATTTAAGACTTGTTCTTAGGAATTTAAACTTGCTTTTTGAGGTTTCTTTGTGATTATATTTTTAATCTAATACTCAAAATCGTAATATTTGTTCAAATGATAATCATGTCATGATCAACTCACTTTAATATATATATCGTGGTCATTCTCACCATATTTATTGTCATTATCTTCTTCTTGAGATTCTTGTTCAAAAACATGTCTTAGCCAGTAAAATTCAAGATTTTGTTTCATTGTCCATTCTTCCTTAAATGTGACAGAATGGTAAAGTGGATCTCCTTGAACCGATGCTCCTCCAAACCATCTAGTTTTCCTTTTCTTTTCCTTTGATCTTCTTGCTAAAGGGGAATGATTTTATAGCATTGTTTATAATTTTGCTTCTTTAGATATTCAACAACTTTCAACACACTTTTATAATCATTTTGTTGATATTGGAATAGCAAATTGAAAAGAACTAATTTTCATGATGTTCTTTTGCATTGCCTCAACAAAGTTCTTGTTAGGAATTCAAATATGAGTTTAAGTCCAACATTGACCATAAATAAGAAAGTAGAACACTATATAAGGATAAATACCCCTAAACCTATTGTCTTAAGGTTTTGGGTTGAGAGAGGTATCAATGTTTTATGTTGTTGGGCTCATGTCTCATTGGTGTTTGTTCTCCCCCGTGAAACCTCCTCTGTATCAGAACCGATGTTAAAATCGGCTCAGACGAGTGCAGTTGAGTTGACTGAACCACGTAAATTTGTTTTTTATCCTTATGTAGTGCTTTACTTTCTCATTTATAGCCAATGTGAGACTTAGACTCACACTTGGATAACCTAATAGTTTTTTTGTTGAAAATCATAATTATTTTCCTTCAATTTCGTGTTGAGTTGCTTGCGCTCTATCTTTGTATATGTTCAGGAGGATAATGAGAACCTCTTATGACATGATATTCAAGTATGTCAACTTCCCTTCCCTAGTGACAATGAATTACTTTGGTATTAATTGAATAATTAATAAATTTATAATATTTGTTTGTGTTGTTAAATTTATAAAAGAAAAATGGGATTTCAAACACTGACGTTATGAAGAAAATGAAGAAGATTGTATTAATCATTGTTATTACATGGAAGGACTTTAAGATATTTTTTATTAGGGAGTATGTATTTAACAAACATGAAGATGAGACTCCATGTATGTATTTAACACACATGATGTTTTGTTATATTTGTCTTCTTCGCATTATAATTAGAGTTGTAAATTTAGTCCACTTCTTCTTACTTTACCCGACTCACATGGGACAAAAACCCTAGAGGAACACAATGTCCACAAAATAATAATAGTGCAGATAAGAGAATGAATGAGAGGGTTCTCGAGGAAGGAAAGAGTTTTTAATTAATTAAAATTAATCTTTTTCTCAACTTTATAAGTTTTAATGAAATGATTATTGTCGATCAAAATATATCCGATATATTGTTAATCTTTTCCACAGCTTTACAAATTTTAATGAAATGATCATCATCAATTAGTATATATCAAAAATATTGTTCGTTTCATCACGTTTTTGTCTTTGAAAAAATATTTAAAAGGTGAAAAGAGAAAAAGATATTTAAACCATCTTAAATTTCAATTTATGTGAGACTATTCAATATAATAGGAACATAAACTACCAAATATTTTTGTGATGTACAAAAGATGTTCATTTTAGAAGTCTGTTGACTCGGTCTTCCACTAAAGCAATTGATTTGGTTCTGAAAACAAATAGGGTTGCCCCTCATATAATTGAAATTATGCAGTTTATAATGTCCAACCATGTTTTTTTACGAACTTTTATGACCAAGGTTTTTTCTAGAACCTCCATCAATGTGTTAGCATTTAAACATCGCCATGTTGTACTCATGAGCCAATAATTATCTATCGTATTTAGACTTAAATACCTTTTTGGTCCTCATTCTCGTAGTGTTTGTTGGGGATGGTCCTCATTTTGATAAAATGTTTAAAATGGTTCTCATTTTCACCGAATGTTTAAAATGGTTCTTATTTTCGCAATTCGTGTTTTATTTGGTCCTTTTCTGTAAAGTTGTTTAAATTATTAACGGAGTATTGTACAAGTGACACAATTTGTATTAGGTATTAGGGTGTGTTACGTGTACTATACATGTGTGGTAATTAGATATTTATGGATAAATAAGTGAGCTAGGGTTTTGGTAAGGAATGTTTGGGCAGTTGGTGAGTTTTGACAATCTTGTTCTTCCATTCCCAATTGGTGTTGCTGCAATCTTCTTCTTCCTGCAATCCCATTATATAGGTATGTTATTACAGTCCCAATCTTCTTCCTTTATCTCTGGTTGTAATCGTTGGAGGTAATCGTATTGTATCACTTCGTGCACTGTTGGTGGTTCAACGAGAAATGAATTAACCCTGATTTGTAGCTGCGGAGAGATGACAACTTTGAGGATGGCAAGAACTCCAAAGAATATTGGTAGAAAATTTTGGGTACAATCTGTTTTTATTTTTGTGTTAATAATAAATTGGTTTTAATTTTTGATTTATTGATTTATAGAGTGGTGGTTCCAATGATGTGGGCTGCAACTTTTTCAAATGGCAGTGTTGATGAAAAGGATGACACAAATGAGGCAGATTAATGATTTGGAAAAGTCACCGAGGGTTGCTAAGAAGAGGCTGCAATCAATTACAAATATAATGGGGACCATTACACCAACACCGACAACCAACAAACAAACCAACTAAAATAATACCCCACTGAACCCCATCTACAGACACAAACTACACAAAATCATGGAAGTAATTTAGAAAACATGCAGAACATCACAACAATCGAAAGAAAAACAAACCCCAAAATAGAATTACGAAAACCCTAACCCCACGAGCAAACACAACCCAGAAAATCCTAAACCCGCCTACCTCGTTGATGATGATTAACGGGAAAACTGAAATGAAGAGCGCAACTGCAATCCAATGATGAAATAGTAAATATTAGCCGCTTCCTCTACAAATCCGAGCTCAAGAAAGATAAAGATGAAGAAATTTTCCTAATTGCAAAATTTCCCCTAAATTTAAAATTTAACATTAATTAACCATACACGTAACACACCCTAATACAAACTGTGCCACATGTACAATACTCCATTAATGATTTAAACGGTGTTATAGAAAAGAACCAAATAAAACACGAATTGTGGAAATGAAGACCATTTTAAACATTCTCTAAAAATGAGAACCATTTTAAATATTGTGTCAAAATGAGAACCATCTGCAACAAACACTACGAAAATGAGGACCAAAAAAGTATTTAAGCCTTGTATTTATCATACACTAAAGAATTTCTCTTAAACCGAATCAAATGACTTTACTGTATGTCCCTGGCTCTTTACGATGTTGACAAACATCAAACACAATTTTAAATATATTTGATGAGATGACCAGGAAATAGAATGAATGAAGTAGTAAATCATGCAAATACACTTTTTACTATATTGATAAAAGACCTTAAGAGGTAAAATCAACAAAGAAGCATAGAATAGAAATATATTTCACCATTGTATAATGACATGTTTGCTAAAACTATTTAAACTAAACTTCATTTTGATCTAACATGAAGAAAAGAGACATTAAAATCTTCTAACAGCATGCGGGAAGCTTGAAATTTTGGATTTGAAGGTGGCAGGGACATGATTGTGACCACAAATTAGTATACAACTATCAGTTTAAGAATAAAAAAAGTTGTGTACTAATATATAAGATGGAAATCTGCAATCTGCATAAAATGAAATATGGAGCATACGAGGAGATTTTTAAATTGAGTAGTTAACCCGCTATGTAATGGGAATGAAAGAGAGGAGAAATCCTAAAATTTGGCGACAACAGCAAAATTTATCAGATAGAAAAGAATTATTTTCATAGTTAAAAGAAAGTCCTTTTGACATACCCTCCTCAAAGAATGTATTACAATGATGAATTGAACATTACGAAGAACAAAGAAACGATATTATTGATTATTGTTGGGCTCATATAAAAATAACATGTCTTGAAAAATTTCACATCGCCAAGAATAACCAAGAGGTTAGTGTTAGTATAATGAGCTCTAAGTCTATGATATTCTTTGCCTGAATCAAATACATTTTAAGCTTGTATTTGGCTTTTCTTATACTACTTGGAGTCAAAGAGCAAGGGCATGGGAGAGTAGTCTATGTGTTATACAAATTTTCATCTGGTGTTATTCTCTGGTGATGATGATTTTTCTCTGATTTTGGGATTTTTATGTTATATTCTTCATTCAGTAACAGAGGTCAAGTAGGTCGGATCGCAGTAGTGATAAGCACAACCTAGACTTATATAAACATAGGGAAAACAAAACAGCAGAACAAATATCTTATACAATGTGTTCTTGTTTGTATGTGATGTTTTTTCTAATCGAAATAGCTTTTCTGGTTTCATTTTAGGCTTTAATATTCGCCTTTGCTTATTCACTAAGAATTTGCTTCTTTTTTATGTCTTGGGAAATGGTCCTGCAATAGGATGCATAACATACCTGCAGCAGTACACAGGAAGTTTAGACATGGAGACGGGGAATGTGAGCTATTATTGGCCAGTCCTCTCCAATTTCCTTCTCACATCGCTTCTTCAACTCGGAATTGCAAAATACAATTCTCAATTCATTGAGACTGCTAAGGCTTAGGCTTGTGGGAAGACGCAACAACTTGCGACAACCGACAATGTGTAATTCACGAAGCAAAGGAAGGTCTCCAAAGCAGTCAGGCAAGAATTGTATGTTTGGAAGATCTCTTAATGTTAACTTCTTCAAGGCAGTCATATGTTGTAAACCTTCCACCTCCTCGCCGCATCTCTCAATCGTCAAATCCTCAAGACAGGTTAACAATTGCAAACCTGCCCCCACTTTCAACTTAGTACAATTGTACATTTCTAATTTCTTGAGAGAGTGCAACCCTTGCAGCGACTCATCCTCTACCAAGAAGTTTGGACACTCGTCGATTTCAAGAATGGAAAGGCGTGGAAACAGGTTTTTTCCATTTTCACGTGATAGCCTTGTGATAGGTTATATATTTTATATTTTTCACATATATAAGACCTTAGACATCATTTTAACCCTAAAACCACCTTAAGGTAATCTTTATTTTTATATAGTGTTCAACTTTTCTTTTTTGGTTATTTTTCATATAATTTTGGTTTATGGTCATGGTTATAGACATGGTTATGGCATGGTCATTGAGAGATTGCGGTTCTATATGGTTATATGACATTAGTCTTACACATATAAGACCTTAGACACCACTTCAACCCTAAAACCTTAAAGCAATGTTGTTATGGGTCTTTATTCTTATATAGTGTTCAACTTTGTCTTTTCTATCCAATGTGGGACTTTTTGACTCACACTTGGACTATTCCTAACACCTTGTAAGGCGCCGAAGCCAGCAAAGTAACAGATGTTCCAGAGCCATGAAAGTTACACCACCATTGTAGCACTCCTCGTCCACGTATTTTACATATTTTGCCCCAACTATGTCTAGCCTCTTTAGTAAAGGTAGTTTCCCCAACTCAGAAAGTTTTACACAGTTTTCGCAGAACAACAGCTCTAGATAAGTTAAATACCTGAAAGAAGGGGTAGACATCCATTGTGGGAAACGGGAACCTTGGTACCCTTCCACCCTCAAACACCGAAGTGTGTCGGTATTAGGTTGAAGGGCTTCAAGAACCTCCTCATCATTTCCTACAAATTTCTCCTCTCTGAATCTATCCCATGTCAAAGTCAGTTTATTCAGCTCCTTACTTGGCATATTGGTTTCTTTGGCATCGTTTACACTTTTCACTTTCTCCAGATGTTTGATCTCAAGGCTCCCTTTAAGTTTTAATGGTCCCAGTTCTTCCAGAAGAAACCCTCTTCCTTTCCCAACTAAGTACATGGTTAAACTCCTTAAAGAAGTTAACTTCCTCATGTGAGGTGCCAAGCGTGACAGCGACACACATCCTTTAAGAGACAGCTGTTGCAGGACTTTTAAGCGTACCAAACTGTCAGGTAACTTTTGGAGATTATAACAATAATCTAATTTTAATATTTGCAAATTCAGTAATTTACTGAGGGATTCTGGAAGAGTTTTGAAACCACCATGAGAAAGATTCAAGTATCTTAAATGTTTCAGATCACCAATTGAAGATGATAATTCTTTAACTAGACTTACTTGAAGCAACCGTAAAGAATAACATTTCAATAAGTCAGAAGAAAGTTCGTCAGTTGTTCTGCTTTTTACATAAGTCTTCAATGATTTTAGTTGATGCAACTGGGTTGAATGTAGATTCCACTGATGGTCTGACAGATGGTGGATCCTTCTTCTTTCAAATAAAACAGGTGCAACATAGTCATCTTTAATGCAACAAACCTCTTCATCAGCAACAAATTGTGCAAGATCATGAACAAGATCGTGCATCTTGAAACTTGTAACTTTTCCAAATTGATCTGTCTCTATATCCTGAAAAAGTGATCTCCTATATAATTCATTCCACACTTCATCACCAACATCCTCAGCATCTAACCTTCCATCAGATGAAATGAATCCATTAGCAATCCAAAGTTCAATTAAATACTGTTTCTTTATGAGATCATCTTTGAGAAATATTGCGCAATAAGCAAAACATTGCCTGAGTTGAACTGGTAAGTTCACATAACTTAGTCTAAGGACAGGCATTACGGACTTTTCATTGGATGATAACATTAAGATGTTACTTTCCATAATATTGAGCCACTTATCCTTATTTCTGTGAAAGCGTAGAAGACCTCCAACTGCCTTTGCTGCCAGAGGCACTCCTCCGCACTTCTTTACTATCTTTCTTCCTATAACCACAAGCTCATCTGGTTCTGCCTCGTCTGCTCCAAAGGCTTGGTGTTTAAATAATTCCCAGCAATAATACTCGGATAGCTCTGATAATCTATGAGGATGTTTAACTGTTCCCATGATTTCCGCAACATTCCAAAAACGAGTGGTGACCAAAACAGAACCACCCTTTTCTCCACAGTCCAGTACAGATCTCAACATATGCCAATTCTCCTCCCAATTGTGTCTCGTAACATCCCACACATCATCCAAAACAAGCAAATATTTTTTTCTGGGAAGCAGATTTCTAACTTTTCTTTGCAATGACTCCAGATCCAAATCCTTGCACTCCTCAGATGCGGCATGCAAGATAGCTTTTAACATTCTCTCCAAACCGAAATCTTCAGAAACACATATCCAAATTTTTAACTGAAAATCTATGAGATCCTTGTGATTGAAGATGAGTTTTGGTAGTGTTGTTTTTCCAATTCCGCCTTGACCCACGATCGGATAGACAGGTAAATTCTCAGCACGAGAAGCAGCACCTGCCAAAAACTCTACAATTTTTCTTATATCTTTCTCTCTTCCGTAGACTCTTGGTTCAGTGACAAGTGAGATGGTTTGGCGCCACTCAGGGACTCCACGGGTTTCCACTTCAACCGTCGAAGTCAAACGAAGCTGGTCTTTTTCTCTAGCAATTCGATCTAATCTCTCACTTACACTTTTCATTCTTCGAACAATATTGTGACGGAAATAAAGATTCGTTGGATGAAGAGAGGATAAGGAAGAGCATAGTACCATTTCGGATTCACAACACTTGACTTCTTCTTCATCTTTTTGTTCCAACCACAATTGTTTATAAACAAACTCATCCAAGATGTCATCAAGCTCGTATGCTGCATCTTTCAGCTTTCCAACCCAATCCTTTATGGCTTTGTCTGAGAATTGCTTCTCTTCAGCGTCTTCAAGAGTAGCCTTGATTGCAGTGAACATGCTCTCAAGCTTTTCTTTTTCTCCACTGAAAGCCAGAAATGATCCCAGCTCTGTTGCAACCAGAGAGGTCAAACTTCCGAGCACAGCTTTGAGTACAGCCTCTGCCATTTTGAAGGTTCTTTCTAAGTCACGGGATAAAAATGCAAAATGCGAGAGATTGTATGTTTCAGAAATGGCAATGCAATGATAAGTTTTGGGATTTTGCAAAGGTTTGGAAGTCAACAACTGCCCTCTGAAGACTGTATTTTTGGTATTTTCAATGTGCAGTCACTTCTAGTTTGATTAATGAACATGCATAACGATCATGCATTTGATCCAGCATACCTCACACTCTCTATAATTGGATTAATTTACTCGCATCAGGGTCATGCCAGAAAATTAATTAATGGAACCTGACTCAAGTTGCATGTCACTCAACCAATCATGCTCAATTTCCACTCTTGGTACTTTAAAATTTCATGCAAGCAACAATTGGTTTCAAGAAAAAACAAACAATACCAACCCACTTTTAACAGTACATGATACGCCAAATGCCCAACAAATAAATAAATCATTTCAATTTTATTATATTTATTAATTATTTGTTGTTTTTAATCAACTCAATCAACCATATGAGTGTAGTTTATCACCTAAGGACAGTTTGGTGGGTAGGATATAACATGATAACTATTTTATCTGTTATATTTTGTTATTGGTTGCACCAGATCTTATTATCTTTTCACCGAATTTATATATATATATTATAACGGTAATTAAAATATTAAAAGTAAATTTTTATTCTTATTTGAATTTGAATTATTATATTGACTTTGCAAAACTTACGTTATTTATTTATAATGTTAAGAAAAAAAAATAAAATTTTATAATTTTTTTAACATCAATTTTTATCAGAATATGTATCATAAATTTTTATATCTTATGTATTTATATTTATAATTATTTAAAAACATAAACTTAAATTATGTTATTTATTAGCTAAATAATAATTATTTAAATGCTTTTCAAGATAAGTGCTATAATTTTAAAATCTTATATACTTTTTTATAATATAAAATAGTCATTTAATAATTTCGTAATTTGTAAAGAATTTAAATTAAAAGTCAATTACTATTAAATACATGTTTCTATTACTTTTAGCACATTAATCAGACTGGTGTAAGGCTCACTTTTCGTTCTGCCATTTTTCTTAAGGTTGCCCCTAACTATTGAATCTTAGGGCTGGCCCAAAGGAGAAAACAGACCTAATCTGCCCCAAATCCTAACTTGTGCTCACTTTTCGTAAAAAAAGAAACATCACCTCCTTAGAGCTGCTACCACCTTCCTCTGCTAGGGTTCCAAAGTTCCCTCAGATTCACGTTTGGCTTGACCTTGATTCCGCTCACGTAAGTGTTCTTTAACTCTTATCACCATCTCTAGTCTAGTTTCATGGTCACAGTTGGAGGCCCTGTAATAACCTGTTTCTGTTCGCTGTTTCTAGTTGCGAGTCTGGTTTTAGAGTTGTGTTGCTCTGTGGTTCAGTGTCGCAGTCTAGTACAAACCCTTTTCTAAGTAAAGGAAGCTAGAACCTAATCATGTATTCATTTTTTTCTGCTGTTCTTGCTATTGTGCTAAGATTCTATGGTCGATATGAGGTTCTAAATGCGTGGAGTGTTTTAGTATGTTAGTTGGCTTGGGGTGAATGGCTGTTGCAGGAGAACAGTGGCGAGATCTCATAATCTCGCCCAAGCGAGCCTGTCTCGCCTAGGCGAGATGAACAGAGGCTCGCCCATACCTTTTTACGCGAGGGGTCGCTCGAGCAACCAGCTCAAGTTTGAGCGAGCGAGTGTCTCGCTCAGGCGAGGGGAGTCTCGCCTAAGCGAGAATGCGCAGAGGCCGCCGTCGTGTGTGTGTCGAGCTCTCGTCTAGGCGAAGGGAGCTCGCCTGAACGAGAGTCCTTCTCGCTTGAGCGAGACCCTCCAGCCTGAGCAAAGAGTTGGGCAAGAATGCGTCCCGAGTTGGTTTCCCTCTGTGCTTGGATGTTTAGCTTGTGCTTGTTTGAGTTATTGTATGATGGCTTAATGGGAAGGATTATGCATGATTGGGAGAGGATTATATGTGGTGAATTGTGAGTTTGGCATGATCTTTATATGAATTATACATGAGAGGTTGGATATA
>Ga0099823_1005264_pt1 | contig 12856 bp, 13 predicted proteins | sample CowpearedBW_FD_76831 | JGI IMG/M metagenome (GOLD analysis project Ga0099823, IMG submission 76831) | Root nodule microbial communities of legume samples collected from California, USA - Cow pea red BW | ecosystem: Host-associated > Plants > Roots > Nodule | place: USA: California | collected... | reverse complement strand
TCAGGACGTAATTCTACGATGGTTGCGTGGTGGTGCCTCATTGGTCAAAATGTAATTCCACATTGGTTGCGTGGTGGTGCCTCATTGGTCAGGACGTAATTCCATGACCCCTGTTAGTGGGAGTTTCATGGTGGTGTCTCATTATATAATTTAGTAAAGATTCAAGGTAAGGATTGCATCCTGACGCTCTAAAGAGTCAGTTAGTCTCACATAAAGCATACTAACTCAAGTGGTGAGATTAGCAGGATTGGCAATTAGCTCGGTAGAGAAGTAGAGGCCACCACAAGTGCAAGCATCCGATGAATCCGACTAATTATATGTATCCAGATAAGTCATGTCTTAAGTCTTAGTGTATTGTTGGCGAGTCATCACATGATTGGTTGATGTATCTTGGACTATGAAAATGTATGCAATTGTATGATAAAACGTTTTTCTACTCTAGCTTACCCTTTCTGCTTGCTTGTGTGTTTTGTGTGTGATTTTCTCCTTTTGCGATGATCATCAATTCAATGATGTGAGCAGATATGGGAACCCCTAATGTTCATTAGGGTTATGGAATTTCCGTTGTGTAGCCCGGCTTGTGGTTGGATCTCATTCCTTCAAGTACCGCCTGTAGACACAGTTGCCTAAGTGTTTGGTCAATTGACTTTTACTTTCTGTTTTATTATTGGCATTGCGGTGTGCCTTAGTTTTTTTTCCGGTATGTTCGGATCAGTGTAAGATCCTTATACCTTAAGCCTCATGTCCCTTTGATATTTAATTTATGCAATATTTTATTTAAATAGATTTATCTATGGGATGTTACATTTACTACTTACTCATCAAAATCCAATATTTTTTATAAGTATTAGACACTTTTATGTCAATATATCATAAGCATATGCATTTCAATTGTTTTAGGTGTTTTATAAGTATTAGACACTTTTATGTCAATATATCATAAGCATATGCATTTCAATTGTTTTAGGTGCATTTTTAAGAATAATATTTTAGGGATATTTTTGCATATTATTCATAACAATTAGATTAATTGCAATAGGTTAGATTTTTATATGAATCAAATATTGAAAATCAATTTTGTATTCGTCGAAATATGACTCTGGATTAGCTTAATCCTATCCAATTTGTTCACTACTAACTTGATAGTACTAAAATTGTTATAGTTAGACAATATTACTTTGTTCACATCAGAAACAATGTTATCAAATTTCATGAAATGGAGACTTGTGCAACAAATAAAAAAAATAGATGAAAGAATAGACAGGCTAGAATAAGTTTGTTCAAAACTTCAACACAGACAAGTACCAAGGGTGTCTGAAATTTGTACTTCAAAAGAGCACTATACTGATTAATTAATTAATTAATTAATTATATATATATATATATATATATATATATATATATAAAAAAATATAAGAGAAATATGTGTACTGTTAGTAGAGCAATGGACTTCTTTTTTTTATAAATCATAAAAGAAAAGAGGAGAATTGAATAAAATCCAAAAAGCATGTAACTAATTTTCTTCATTATTTATTCCACCAAAAAAAATGTTATAACATCTCTAATACAAATTCAATGACTTCCTTATAACAAAAATAATATTTGAACATTAATTCTTTATACTTTCAATCTTTTAAATTTACTTTAAAATTGAAGATTTATTACACAAAAAAGGTTTCAATCTTAAGAAAGTATGTTTCTCGAAACTCACTAAACATTGTTTCATATATAAGGAAAACATAGAAGGAAAACATGGAAAAAAAATCCCATTGAAAATGTCCTTAAAAGTATACCAATTAATGGCAATATTACCTGTTTCATATATAAGGAAAACATAGAAGGAAAACATGGAAAAAAAAATCCCATTGAAAATGTCCTTAAAAGTATACCAATTAATGGCAATATTACCTGTTTTGCTATATCAGAAGAAGATCCTGAAAATGATCACTCTCCATTTTAAAGAGAGGATGTCCATTTTATTCAATTTGCCATGTTCTTGTCCTTATCTATCATACATTGTGACAAAAACTGTAAGTTCGAAAAGATAGTACTGAATACAGAAGCTTAACCAAAGGTCACAGAATTTTGTTCCAATATTTGCACATGAGCAAAATTTGGTTACAGTAAACTAGTCATCCCAGTTACCTTCACTCTTGCTAGAAAACTCAGGAATTCGTGGCATGAGATGAAGCAATTCTGTGAGCATCCGAGTTATGAAAAAGTGCATTTTTTGGGAGATTTTATGCAGAAGAACTGAGAGCTCGTTCTATTTCCTCCAATGATCGACCCTTTGTTTCCACAACATTACCAGCTATGTATAAAACAGCAAGAACACAGACAGCAGAGAAACCCAAGTAAACGGAGCTGATACCAAACTTGTTTACAACACTCAAGAAGTAGAGACCGATCACAAAGTTGGAGATCTGTTAAGACCAAATATATTCATAGTTTCAGTGTCAAATTACTAATTAGGAAACTAATAAAACCAGTATTGCAATAAATAAAAAACAAGAAAAAAATTAGGTGAATTTCTTTATAAATTCTCTTATTGGTTTTCTAAAGTTTTAATTTTTAACTTTAGGGAATCAGATAATATTAGCTTATGAAGAAACTTCTGGGTACCCATCAAACTTTTTAAACACACTTTATATCTACTATTTTAGCCTTCAATCTCTCGGTTTCTATACAAATACAAAAATTATTTTTTATAATGACCAAAATACCTCTAAAAGTGGGTTGTCAACGGCTGTAAGTGGTGTCAAAAAAAACATTTTCCTATTTTTATCTTCTGTAAGTGCTTCCAGATATCTCAGTGCAAACAAAGCCTAAGTATATAATACCAGCATAAATCATAACTAGATATACGTCATTTACTCAGAACGGTCCAAGAAACTTCTGGAGCCAAATATTGGATAAGGGAGATTCTTTAACCATAGCATTCTGAAAATCATGTGAAAGTAAAAAGAGTGTTTTATTTGTTTAGTTATGTTTGGTTAGGCCACAAGCAGCTACATTTTCACACTACAAAAATTTTAGTTCCTTGGTATAATTTCAAAATTTTATGGCAAGATAAAGGCATTAACCACAAGTAAAATACTAGATTCCACAGTGAAGTTACCCACCCAATGCGTGCCTAAGGACAAAGAAACTGCTTTTGCTCTAATTCTGGAAGCAAAAATCTCCGGTAGAAGAAGGGCAGGCACAGGTCCAGCACCAAGAGAGAAGGATAGGACATAGCTGGTTAAGATTCATAGATGATAGAGTCATCAGAAATGAAAAGCTTAATTAATAGAAGAACCTACAAGTTCATTGAAGTTTTAAGTCTTTCAGTGACTGGAATCACTATCGTCTAAAATATTAAATGACTTACAGAACAGTCCCAAGGACAGCAAGGGTGCCAGAGTATGGTGCAAGAACCTTCCAAGTAAAAGACAGAGAAAGAAGCAACATAGAAGCAGCCTGGGACAGACATTAAAAAAACAGTCAATTAAATGAACGAAAAATTCAGCATAATTTATTCCACATCTCTCGGTAAGTAAAATAAATTATAAAACATCAGAAATTGGTAACTAATTTAGAGACTAATTCAGAAGTCAATTATAATTTTTTATTCATAATAGAAACTATTTTAGAAACTAATAATCTTTAATTTAAAAATTGGTATCTAAATTGATCATTATAGTGACTAATTATTTTTTGTTTCTAAAATTGGTTATTATTTGGACACTTTTTTGTAGTGAATAAACCCAATAGAATCAACAAGACATACTTACCACTGACCAACTTGGATTGAAATGATATTTACAAATTGCAATCAATCACCACACAGATCAATAAAAGCTAAAGGTACAATAAGAAAGTATGTGGAGGACGAGGAAGAGACTAGTCATACACACTAAAGGAAATCAACATACTAGAGTGGGATCAATACATTTGTTCTTCTGAAGAGGCATTTCTGGTATAATGTGTACTGATAAGTCGGTGTTACTTGTATTCATGTTTTGCCATGTAGAAGTTTCAATATGACTACTGAGAATGCGATCATACCAAGTTCCTTAGAAGATCTCTGCCCTCTCAATTCCCACCCCATGCAAGTTCACTCTAAGTCTGGGACAGTTCAACCTAGAATTAACCCATCACTTCTCCTAGCTCATATGGAACTAAAGGGTGTCAAAGAAACTGCTTTGTGGGATCCAAAGTGGTTTGCTGTTAGCTATGCAAAAAGAGTTTCTTGCTCTTCATCACAAGGGGATCTGGTCCTTAGTTCCTCTTCCTCCTTATAGACATGAATTGGCTGTAAACGGGTGTTTCATGTTAGTGAAAACCCTCATGATACTGTTCATAAGAACAAATCCCGGTTAGGGGAAAAAGGTTTTCAATCAACATGGCTTTGACTTCAATGAAACCTTTTCTCCAATTAACAAACCCGTCTCCATCTACATAATATTAACCCTTGCTTTTTTTACTTATAAGAATTTTCTTTTTCTTAGGTCCAAGCTCAACGGAGTAGCCTACCATCTCATCCACCTTGAGCTTACAAGGGGTGTTAGAGATATACTTTTCTCTGACCTTGTAATATCTAGTTCGTTAAGTTTCTATTTGTTTGTTACATCTAAACAGCTGCCAGATAGTAGTTTGCTAGTTGGTTACAACTGAAGAGCTGTCAGTTAGTGGTTTGTTAGTTGGTTACAACTGAACAGCTATCAGTTAGTGACGATACTCTGCTTTTATACACATTGATTAACTGTAACAGAAGCTCACTATCTTTTGTACATTTTCATATCTAATCAACCCTGCATTATGTCACTGTACTCATGGAAGATATACTTCCTTCGCTCTGAACATGTTTAGCTAGGTAAGGCATTAGGCCCTCAAAAAATAACATTTGACAATTTTACTTCTGATGTTTCAAGCATATCAAGAATATATCATGTAATGTCTAACATTTTTTAGCTGTTTCTAAAACAGTTGTGTGATGGAAGTAAATATTACCATCCCACTAAAGCTTATGATAAGAAGACTTTTCCTTCCTTGTTTGTCCATTAAGGAGGAAGCGATAGCAGTTCCTGCAACAAATAAAACATAAATCAAAATCGATAATTTGCTTGCACAACATGTACAATAACCTTTTTTTTTTATTGAATTTTATGATTAAATAATACTAACCAAAAACATTTGATGCACCAACCAAGGCACTTGCTGCAACATCAGACGCAATTCCAGCACTACGGAAAACAGAAGTTGAATAATACACTACAGCATTTATTCCAGCCAGCTGCTGGAACAAGAAAAGTGCTGCCCCAACACTGACAACTGCAACAAGGCACATTTTAAGGAAGTGCTATATTATTCCATATAAGAATGCATATAGTAAACTAAAAAGTTAGTTGGCCAGTGCAATTAAAACATAAACCACGATAGTAAAAGTTCCTCTGTTGTGATGAATTGTATGTTCAATCATATTTGTGAATCCTTTATTTATAATTGTTAGATATTGTTTAGATATTGTTCTTTATTCAAAAAAATAATCATTCACTTAAGATTAACAAGAGACAAAATATATTTTGGAGGGCTTTAAAGGACCCATCTTATGGTCTTCTATTTATAATGATAACGACCTGATACAATAGGGAGATGAAAGATCAAAGGGTTGTCCTAGACTGCTAGGGACAGAACTAGGTACAGTTGGAAGAGGTTTCCCAACACACTACTCCCTACTTTAGACTCAACGATTACACTAGCCTACATAGATTTAATGATTAGTCCAACACATTCAAAGTATAAAATATATAGGGAAACCTAATTAAAGGCTAATAATAGTAAATATTCCTAACTATCAGCTATACAGACTTCAATAATTACTAAGATAAAATCATATTTTTTACACTCTGTTAGATATTGTTTAAATATTCTTTGATATTATTAAGATATTGTTAATCACAATATCAAACAATATCTTCTATTTACTATATTTATTTTCAGTTACTCTTTTTAATTGTACCTCTCTCTATTATAAATAGATTACCCTATGTGTGATTTATACACAAGGGAGATTAATCTCAAACCCTATTTTCTTTCTTCTCAACATGGTATCTAGAGCTTAAGGTATCAACATTTTTTTCGTCGCCTATGTCGTTGCAACCGCTGCCGCCACTGCCGTCATCACTGTTGCCGCCTCCACCGCCGGAGCCGCCGCCACCGCCAGATCTGCCGCCACCGGAGTGTCGGTTCAGACCGGCAACCATATGGTTTTGGCCCCGGCCAGGCGACCTCAACGCCGCTAGAATCGTCGCCATGGGAGCAGCAATGCTCCATTCACAGCCGCACCTCTTCCAGTTCCTCCATGGCGTCTTCCGCTGCCTCTTCCAATTCTGAAATCTCTTCAGGTGTGTTTGACCCATCCATCTACACTAACTATGTTAATGTACACTTATCCATTGACAAGTTAACTGGCCCTAATTATGCCACATGGTCATCAGACATCTGATTATGGCTTAAGAGTTAGAGATATCTTGATCATCTTGCCCCGAAAGCACCTACTCTCACTCTTGTTGAGGACGACCATTGGGAAACCATTGATGCTCAATTATGTGTGGTTCTCAAGGGTACTCTTGATCCTTCGTTAAAGCAACTATTTCGTTCCTACGAAACATGTGCTCAAATCTGGGAGCATGCCAAGTTATTATACACCAATGCTACTCAACGTCTCTATGGTGTCTGTTCTAAATTTGCAGATCTTATTTCCTTTAAACATCAAGGCTCTATGACAGATTATATGGGAAAAATTCATGCTCTTTTTCATGAGTTCAATGAGTTATAGCCTCCTTCCCCCGACCCTGCCACGGAGATCGAGCAACGCTCAAAGTTCTTCATGATTGAAACATTACACGGGCTTGCTAATAAATATTCACATATTCGTGATCAAATTTTGGGTTCTCCGGTTGTCCCCACCTTGACTTCAACCTGCTCTACTCTTTTGCGTGTACCTGAACAACCCAACACTGATACACCTGCTTCTGTTTATGATTTTTCTGCATTGGCATCTCACCGTGATGACCGGACTCTCCCTCACAAACAGGGAAAAGGGCGTCCTAAGTGTGAACATTGTGGCAAGCTCGGTCACAAGATTGACAAGTGTTATACATTACATGAGTGTGAACATTGTGGCAAGCCAAGTAACAGGATTGACAGGTGTTATGCATTGCATGGTCGTCCTCCTCGCTCTGCTGCAGCTGTTCACACCAACCTTTCCCCACCTACGTCTACTGGGGATCCTCCTTCTTCTGTTTCATCCGATACACCTGCTATATTCAACCAATTTCTCAAATGGTATAAGGATCAACAGTCTTCTAGTTCCACTGCATTTGTTGCTCACACAAGTACATCTTTTATTGGTCTAACTCGATCTTCTTCTCTTGGTCTTTAGGTTTTTTATTCAAGAGCCACTGATCATATTACTGGTAACAAATCTTTGTTCTCTTCTTTATCCTCTCCTAATCCTTTACCTTTTGTTACACTGGCTGATGTTTCTAGAGTCTCATCTCATGTTATTGGCACTGTTAAACTTTTCCCTTCTTAAACCATTGATAATGTTTCTAATGTCCCTGGGTCTTCTTTTAACATGTTGTCCATCAGTCGTCTAACTCGTTCTCTTGATTGTGTTGTTTCTCTTACCAACAATTTTGTGATTTTACAAGACCGAAGTTTGATACAGGTGATTGGTACAGGATGTGAGTCTCATGGTCTTTATCATCTTCGTCCCTCTACACACATTGGTGCAGTTATGGAGTCTCCCTCTCTTCTTCATGCTCAATTAGGTCATTCAAGCCTTGCCAAGTTACAACAACTTGTCCCTGCCTAGTCCACATTATCTCGTTTGGTGTGTGAGTCGTGTCAATTAGGCAAGCATAGTCGTACTTCCTTTCCTCGTAGTGTCACATGTGATGCTTCGTTCCCTTTTGCCTTGGTTCATTCTGACATTTGGGGTCCTAGCCGCATTAAGTCTACTTTAGGTTTTCAATACTTTGTTACTTTCATTGATGATTATTCCAGATGTACTTGGTTATTTTTAATGAAACATCATTCGGAATTATTTCATATCTTTCAATCTTTTTTTAATGAAATTAAAACTCAGTTCGGTGTTTCTATTAGAGTTTTGCACAATGATAATGGCTGTGAATATCTTTCTCATTCTTTTAAACAATTTATGGCTTCTTACGGTATTTTGTATCAAACTTCTTGTGCTTACACCCTTCAACAAAATGGTGTAGCTGAACGTAAAAATAGACATCTTATTGAAACAACTCGCACTCTTTTAATTAATGGAGAGGTTCCTGAACATTTTCGGGTAATGTTATTCTTACTGCCTGTTATCTCATTAATCGCATGCCTTCTTCGGTTTTAAAGAATAACATACCTCATTCCATTTTATTCCCTCATGAACCTCTTCATCCCTTACCTCTAAGAGTTTTCGGGTCTACATATTTTGTTCATAATTTCAGTTCTGGTCTTGACAAGCTTTCTCCTAGATCACATAAGTGTGTTTTCTTAGGATTTACAAGATCACAAAAAGGATACAAATGTTTTTCTCCTTTTCTTAACCATTATTTTGTGTCTGCACAACCTTTGATGAGTTCTCCCTTTATTTTAAGAGTCAATCTTCATTTCTGACTCCATCCAATCCTGACAACTCTCCTAGCACCTTTAATGTTCCTATTGTTTGTGACCCTCTTACTGTGTCTTCTTCACCATCAGTTCCTGCTCCACAGTCAGCTTCAGGTTTATAGTCGCTGAAACCGATCACAACCACCACCATGTGACACTTATGTCTGACCTTCCTATTGCCCTTCAAAAAGATTTGTTGCTCAGGGAGAGTCTTCTGGGATGATATGTCGTCTTTACAAATATGGCCTAAAACAATCTCCTAGAACCTGGTTTGGAAAGTTTAGCAATCTTGTTCAACAATTTGGTATGACTCGGTGTGAAGTAGATCATTTTGTATTTTATCGACACTCGAGTGCTGGATGTATTTACTTGATAGTATTTGTTGATGACATCATTCTTACAGGGAGTAAGAACCATGACATCTCTCAGTTGAAACATCCCTGTCACCATTTTCAGACCAAAGATCTTGGCAAACTCAAATATTTCTTGGGTATTGAGATGGCACAGTCCAATGATGGTATTGTTATATCTCAGAGAAAGTATGCCATGTATATTCTGGAGGAAACTGGGTTGGCTCAAGCAATTGCTTAGAGAGTTACAATTTGGAGATGTTACTCAAATGACACTTGTGTGTGACAATCAGGTTGCTCTTCATATTAGCTCTAATCTTATCTTTCATGAGAGGACCAAACACATTGAGCTTGATTGTTATTTCATTCGGGAAAGATCGTGTCTGGAGACATCAAGACTAGAGTTTGTTAACTCAAGTGATCAGTTAGCAGATATTTTTACTAAGTCTTTACGGGGCCTAGAATTGATTATATTTGTAAAAAGCTTGGCACATATGAGTTGTATGCTTCAACTTGAGGGGGAGTGTTAGATATTGTTTGATATTATTAAGATATTGTTAGATATTGTTAATCACAATATCAAACAATATCTTCTATTTACTCTATTTATTTTCAGTTACTCTTTTTAATTGTACCTCTCGCTATTATAAATAGATTACCCTATGTCTGGTTTATACACAAAGCAGAGTAATCTCAAACCCTATTTTCTTTCTTCTCAACACACTCCCCTCAAGCTCGAGCATATGTTTTTCACCTCTTGCTCCTTCAATAAATCAAGTTCCCACCAATGAGAAGACAATATTAGAAATGACAGCATATCTGAAGGCTATCTTGTCCCGTCAACATCTGATTGCCTTCTCATATATTAGACCGCAACTAGGTACGATCTTGATGTATTGAAGAATGTATATCACAACCAATGTTGTCAAACCTGAGGATCGTAAGGGGATCGGAAACAAAATGAAAACTCGTAACTCAAGCATCGTAACTCAACTTGTATGAGTTACGAATAGATAAAAAATTATATTCATAAATAGGTACATCATTAAAAATAATATAAATGATAAAAATAACTCATTAATAATTCATAAAATGGGTTCATAATTATTAAAATTGATTCATAATAACAATCAATCATACAAGTCTCTTTCAGAATGTCTAAAGCATACTTCCAATGGGAAATGACAATGCCAAACGAGGATTGTGCAACTTTGATGCCAATAAAGTACTAAAGTGGAACTAAGTCCTTGGTCAGAAATTAATTCTGAAGGTGAGACTTTTGTAGAAGAATACTATCAAGTTATTGTTAGTGGATAACAATCTCATCAACATATACAACAAGATAATACATATGTGAAATAGAGAATGAAGTTAAAAAACTGAGTCATTAACATCACAAGTCATAACAAACTCAAATAAAACCAAATTGAAATGGTTGAACCAAGCATGGGAAGATTGCTTCAAGTCTAAGAGTGAGCAGTGAAGCCTACAAAGAAGTCACAAGTCAAAGACTACAAAATCGGACAGTTAACCCATTAAAGGAATTTTTGAAGTCCAACTGGTAAAAAGGTCAATGGTAAATGGCAACATGGCAAAAAACAAAAGCTAACAAAGATGATTTTGGCCACAAGTGAAGAAGTACCACCACAATCTAGGCCACAAATTTGAGTATAACCCTCATTCACCAAATAAGCTTTCTAGCGATCAATTGTGGTTTTGTTGGGAGGCAACTCCCATGTGTTGCTAGCATCCAAAAGTAGCCATCATTGCCAACATATTGCTAATTGTGGTCAGCCATGGCTTCACATGTAGACTTAGGTATAGAAATAGAGTCCAAAGAATAGATAAAAGAAAAATAGGAAAGAGATAAATGTCCACAGCTTAGAGTAAAGACATAAAGGGTTAGGATTATGAACGAATTGTGGTCAGCCATGACTTCACCTGTAGACTTAGGTATAGAAATAGAGTCCAAAGAATAGATAAAAGAAAAATAGGAGAGATAAATGTCCACAGCTTAGAGTAAAGACATAAAGGGTTAGGATTATGAACGAATTGAATATCTTTGTGAATATTGCAATGGGAGATTCAGGTGTAAGCGACGTTTGTGGAAGAGCAGTTGAAGCAAGAGATGATGTTAGAGGATTAGTGAGTGGCACTTCTAATGGTGCCCATATTTGTTGGTGCTATGTGACAAGTTGAGGAGTAGGAGCTATTGCAGACGTTGGGACAATAGGTAGGGAAGAAAGGAGTAGATACCGTTGTAATTAAGGAAAGAAACATCAATATAGGGAAACCTAATAATGCCTGATAATGAAGAATATTCCAAATTATCAATTGTACATATTTTTCTAAACATTAAAGATTAAATCATATCTTTTATAAATAGTATTTTCATTAAATAATAATTCTTCACACAAATATATCAGATTAAATAATAATTCTTCATACAAATATAAGAAGGGCCTCAAGGAAATAAAAAATCGAAGGGAAGTCTAAGGGTTATCAGGTCTGATCAATGTAGTTTACATTGAAACAAGATAATGGATTTGCACGAAGCATCATGCTGGACAAAATTATTTTTACATTGAGCTTCCTTTACACCAAGTTTAAAGAAAAAAAATTTCTATGAAATGGCCTTCAAGATATGTAGGTCAGAATTATCAGTTTCGGTCAAGTGTTATCAAAACTAGAATCAATTGGAACTGAATTTTAGGATACCTTTCCAATATCGGCTACTAAACAGATCAAACCACCCTGCTTCAGGTTCAGATGAACCTTGAGATGCTGTTGATAAGTCTAGCATAACTGTAGCAACTCTTTCTTTTCCGTAAAGTGTTTTAATAGCCTTTTCAGCTTCAGCGAGTTTTCCTTGCTGTAAAATAATACATGGAATTTTCTCAGAAAACCTACAATAAAATTACTGCATTAAACTCTTGACAAATACATATTAGTTATCTATGTATGTATTATGTTGGCTTCTAAACCAAAATATTAGTTCACAACACTTAAGTTTCAATTCAGTTTAAGCATTAAGGAAACTGATAGTGCTTTTAAGCCTCCAAGTATATCTTAACATACATACAAGACACATCATTTATATACAATATGTATGATTTGTAGGATTATGTTGGAAAGTGAATCTGCCTTGACTGCAATCAGTCCTAGCTTGTGGTAATTGTGTCCTCTTTGGAGATTACCTACATCGCAGCCCCCAGAGGGTGTCTAGCTTTGGAGCCTGAATACTTCAAAAATGGAAAAGTATATATACTTTTTGTAGTACCCTTGGATACTTATATTCCTCATATGTGTATTTGAAAAGTATCCAACACTCATTTACCTAATTCTTTTAACATTTTTTTAGAAGATATTTCTTGGATACTTATAGAAGGCTTCCGAATAAGTATTTGAAGTATCCAATTTTTTTAATTTTTTTCTAAGAATTGGCTTGGATACTTGATGAACGCATTTTATGCACACTTTTAGCATGGTTAATTGGATTGTTTACCACTTTTTTAGTGCACAATTTTAGCCTAGTTTTGGTAAATGAATCATAAAAGAGGGATTAGTCAGAAATGACCATAATTATATATATATTTTATATTGATTAATCTTCTTTAATAGGTGGATGAAGACATAAACCTAGGCAAAGAGCTTTCAAAACAAGAAGAATTCCCTCAGCTCAGATCAACAAAGTTACAAATAACTTTTTTAACTGCCATTTGCCCAGCGCAATGACAGATCTAAGGACCAATCCCCTCAACGAATTACACTTAGCTGAGTGAATTTATGCAGATCTGGAAAAAATTGAGTGGGCTTCCTCCATGGGCCGTGTATGAATTTTG
>Ga0099823_1005263_pt1 | contig 12856 bp, 6 predicted proteins | sample CowpearedBW_FD_76831 | JGI IMG/M metagenome (GOLD analysis project Ga0099823, IMG submission 76831) | Root nodule microbial communities of legume samples collected from California, USA - Cow pea red BW | ecosystem: Host-associated > Plants > Roots > Nodule | place: USA: California | collected... | reverse complement strand
CTTCTTTTATCTTTTCTCTTCTAAGATAATAACGAATTGTATTATATTTCTATTTTTTATACTTGATAACATTTTATTATATATATGTATATATAAGATAGATAGTAACCTTTCATAGTTAAGTATTTTATACTACAATATTTATTTAACCATTACTGTATTTGCAATTATTTTAGGGTTATCCTATTGATAACGATGGAAAATGGATTTATACTTATTCTATTAATTTAAAAATTCAATGTAAAAGAAGTTAACTATTACAAAAACCACCATAATAAACGTATAATATCTACACAAGTAAAATGTGTCTTATTTGAAGATATAGTATAATATTATTAATACACAACATGAAAAAATTAAAAATGTAATTATTATCGTCACTGGAGAGATACAACACAAACGAGACATGAGTCTAACCATATAAGACATTGACACCACTCTCAACTCAAAACCTTAAGACAATGGGTTTGTGGGTCTTTATTTTTGTATAGTGTTTCACTTTCCCATTTCTAGCCAATGTAAAACTTAGAATCACACTTGCATTCCTAACAATAACTATATTACTACTTGTTAATGCTTTTACACAAGAAAACAACAAAGATTAATTAATTTATATGCTAAACAATATAGTAAATTTTGTCATTTTATATGTATTGATAACTCTTAATATATTCATCGAAGTTACACGTTAATATTCTGATTAGATTAATCAGTAATATGATAATATGACTTTGGCCTTAATTTAATTATGATTTGCATCATACATTCCCCATTCATGACTATGATTACTCAATAGATATAGGAACTAAGAATATCATTTCTATGATTTTTCTTATCTCTCATAAAGATTTAAGTGGAATTAGGAATCTGTCTATGCGGTAGCATGCAATTAATTAAAGTTTATATATCTATTTGGCATAATTTGTTGCAAGTGACTGACTTCATACTTCCTCAGTTGAAAGAAATGATAAAGTTAATACAATATTCACATAGGACTCAAATCTGATTTAGAAAACAAACAACAAAATAAAGAGAGATGCAAAGTTCTAATTTCTAACATGCACACCACTAAATACATCATTCATAAACTAAAAACCACTTCAAATGGAAACATTACAAACTAAACCATCAATTACAATTTTTGTTAGCACAAAAATTATACAAAATATAATTTTAAACGTCCAATATACAATAAAAATAAATTTCATTTTCTCCTCTTTCCTTTCTGCCTCTAATTTGAGCTTCAACTTTGCATTCTTCCTAACTGATTCCACCATCAATTTATAGTTAACAGCACCGATGGAGGAGTATTCCACAAAATAGATATAAACTTTAATTAATCAACTTTGCAATTCATAAAAAACTTAACATTATCCAAAATGGAGGAGTATTCCACACATTTCAAAAATATAAAGATGTTTTTTTATATAAACTTTCAAATAGAATCAAATTTTAATTTTGCGTGAAAATCTTTCTTTTTTTTAACTTTTATTGAGATTGATCGAAACTTTGGGATGAATTGATATGCTTATTTGTTTTTAAAACTCAAATGGTATGCTTTTAAAAGAACAAAAAAAAATCATGGCCAACTTAGATAGATGTAGAAGGAAAATGTCACACAGAATATTAGAGATTCAACATCTCATCACATAAAAGTAATATATGATCCTCTTACATTGACTTAAAATTTCATTGTTTTTTTTTTTAATTTTACGTTATTTTATCATTTAATACATTATACAACTCACACATCACCATTATTATCTTTGATAATTATGATTTAACAAAGATAAATAAAATGAATCACGGATCTGTACATTCACAAATTCAACAACCAACCTTTTCTTTAAAATATCAATTCAAACCATGGTCCTTATTGAATAGATATTTTATGAATATCTTTTATTCCACCAGATATTTTTATAAAAAAAAAATGTAATGAAATCCATCTTAAAGCTGTATGGAGCAAATGGTGTAACTGAATTTTGGAATTATGTATTGGAATCTCAATCTTAGAAACTATAATGGAATGATGTATATGCTTTTTAGAATTGTTTAATTAACTTATTTTCTTGTTGAAAATTTAAATTCACCTAAAAAATAATGTCTAAAAAAAATCATTTTTTCCGATGGAAGAAATATGTAAGTAATATATCAAATCCGAGGATAATTAATAAAAAGTAATTTTAAAATTAAAAAATATTTTAAAGAAATATTTAAAATTCTTAAGCTAAATAATAGAAACTGGAAATATAAAACTAAAATTAAGTTATATTTTATAAATTTTAACTAAAATGTGTAAAATATAGTTTCCAATGTATATGATACAATAAATTTTAACTTGATGTATAGTTAAACTATGCCATAAAATAAAATATAAAAACTAATTTAAGCTATATTTAATAAATATAAAATTTAAAGTTAATAAATTTATTATAAATACAAAATCATGTTATTATAAAATTTAAAGTTAATAAATTTATTAGACAAAAAAGTAGACATGTCAAACGGGTTGGCTCACCACGAGCCGGGTTCAAAATGAGTGAACCCAACCCGGCTCACTTACTGGTGAGCCAGAAATTTTGTAACCCGGCTCAACCCACTACGGGTTGGTGGGTTAAGTGGGTTGGCTCACCAACCCACCTAAAAAAATTATTTATTTATTTTTTTAGTATTCAAATATTTAAATAAATCTTTAAGTAACCCATGAGATGACAATCATAGTAAAATCAAGAACCAATGTTTTAATCATGCTCACCACTAATATATGAAGAATTATTTCCAATAAAGTATCCATTAGTCTAAGAAAGCATGGCTAATATTACAAATTTTCTGTCATGCTATTCAACAAAATATAAATAAAAAAACTATACATTTTCTTCATGCTAATTTAGAAAAAGAATGTTTATAAGATGGTTACTTGAGTAATTTACTATAAAGATTATAGTTAAAGATTAAAGTATCAACGTATATATAACTTCACAATCAAATTAATTAAACATTCAAACTATTCAAATATAATTAAGCAACATTCTAGCATTTAAAAATATAAAATTGTGAACAAATATAATAGGAGTAGTAAATAATAATTAAAAAAAATTTAAAAATTAAAAGAAAATTTTAAAAAAAATTAAAAAAAAATTGTAAAAAAATATTGGTGGGTTAAGTGGGCCAACCCACCTTCAACCCTTTAACCCGTGGATTAAGTGAGCCGGGTTAAATTCAACCCATTTTTGAAAAAATTGAATTTTTCTCAACCTAACCCGGATCGAACCCATGGTGAGCCGGATTGACTCACGGGTTGAAACCCATTTTGACATCTCTAAAAAAAAGTTAATAATATAAAATAGTTAAAAATAGTATAATTCTACAAAAGTTTAAGTCGAATTAAATTGGGATAATTCAAAACATAATTGTAACTGGTTCTAAAATAATACATCATACTTATTTTTTAAATTTAAAATCCTTTTAATGAACCTCAGACTTGGTGGATACTCACTCCTAGGAAGGTGAACATGGTGGGACTATAAAAAGATATTGGTGGGTCATACAAAATCTAGTGGATAGGAGTGTGGAATAATTATTTCAAGGCACTTCTATATAGTATAATAATTTTAATTAAAATTGTTACTTTTTAAATTTTAATTATTTTAGTTTATTAAATATTAAAATATAAATATGTCAAATTTAAAAAACATAATTAAATTAAAATTATTTATTTATTTATTTTTGAAATTTGAAAAAAATATATCAAAATTTTATACAGAATTATATTATAAAAATTTAACTAAAAATATGATCAATAATCCATGTAATAAAATTAAGAAGGTAATACAAACTGATGTTTAACATATCAATAGCCGAATCAAAATGAGATGGAATTACTATTTTGTGATCCTAATTTGAAGATAGGTTATAATTAAAGAAAGGAAAAATAAAATATTAAAAAGAACAGAAGAAAATGGATATAATTACTGAATTTCACTTTATCATTATTAATATATTTTATTTTTTGTTGTGTTCCACATTGCACCCAACTTTAAAACCTGACTTAACTTCCCAACGTCCACCACACCATGAACAACCAATGGAGACAACTTATCCAAGAAGACAAAAACTTATTTTGGCGACATGTCTAGTTGAAAATTTTTTATTTCTTTTTTTCCCTGTTTCGATATAAAAAACAAAAGAATAGAGACTATAATGAAAATATATGTAAAAAATAAATGGAGGAGTTGATTGGTTAAAAAATATGAGAAAAAGGATAATGGAAAATTTAGTTTTTCAAATTGTTTAATTTAATTTAATTATTATTATTATTATTATTCTATTTATTATTAGTGAAAATCATGCATTATTTGTTTTACAATAAAAAATTAATAAAATTATAATTATAAAAATAATTATAATTCATTTTCTTAATTTGATTGTAGATGATTTTATTTATTTATAAATAATTTTTATTATAAATTATTAAATTTAAAAATAAATAAAATGGTTAAATTTAAAAAGTGATATAAATAATTATTTAATTTAAAATATTTTTTAGTACGAATAAAAAAAGTCTTTTATATATAGTAGTAAATGTACTATATTAAAAAGGTAAAAAATATTAAAAAAATACCATGATCGATTAATTATGTAAATTGAGAAATAATATAATTTATTCTTTTAAGAACATAATTGTTGAGTTTTTTATTTAGACTTAAAATAAGTAGCTTAAACTTATGAATAGACAATTTATATATTTTTTAAATAATCAATTTCAAAATAAAGTTATTTACTAAAGAAACATATATAAAGACATTATTTAGTTAAAGAAAAAATAAAATGAGGTCAATATTTTGAACTTTTGTAACTTATTATGAATTTATTTTATTATTACTATTATTTTATTACTTATGTTAGTATTTTAACTAGAAAAGCATAATTAGAAAATAAAAATTCGTATAATCATCTAAAATGTATAATACAGCGGACTGTATTTTTTTATTTTATTTTATATATTTTTGCATGAAAATTAAATAGGCTTAATTTCTTTTATCTACGAATATTAATTGTTAGTTGATTAATTTTTATCAACTAAACTAGTTATACTATTTATTTAAATCATGATTTCTTTATTAATAAATTGTTCAAAAAATAATAATTGTAATAAATTATATTTGATAATAAGTTAGTTCACTTTGTTAGAAAGTGATCAACGAAGTTGAATTAGTCAGTACAGTTCAACTTTTTTTTTTCTTTTCATATGATTAGTACAATTCTATTAATTTAAGAATTAATTTTTATTATTTTTATTTTATTATTATAGCATCAAAGTTTTCTTTTACAAAGTTCTATTATTCATCTTAAATAATGTTATTGTATAATTTTAAATGAGTTTAATTAGTCGGATGGTACTCACTTCCGTTCATATGTGTCAATTTGGTATCCGCTTTTAAAAATGTGTCAATTTAGTTTCAACTTTTAAAAAAATATCTTAATTAAGTCTATTTTAGACAAAAAATAATTATTAAAGTCGTTAATTCATGACTTTTACCACTCAATTTTGATATAAATATCAATACTTAATTTTGTAAGTCATTTTAAAGATCAATATCGTTAACGGTGTTAATAATTTTTTGCTGAACAAGACTTAATTGAGGCATATTTTCAAAAGTTGAAATTTAATTTACATTTTTTTAAAAGTGGGTATCAAAGTGACACATCTAAATAAAAGTATATGTAATCTGACTAATTAAATCTTTTAAATGAAAGAAGTCAGTCACAAAATGTTATAAATCCTTATTTTTGTCCTCTATTGTAAAATATTTTTTGTTTCGGGTGTAGGGACCAAGAGCCTACTAGAGAACCTCTTCAAGCTTACTCTACTTCCCAGTGTAACGATAACTTCTCCAAGAAAATCCACTCCTTAGCTCGATCGGCTGGGATGACGATCGGGGTACCTGTCTAAAGGGCTCTGATGCTTAAGTCAGTAAAGAACCGATCGGTTTATCAGTATATCTGCTGTAATAAATACAAATTTAAGATGCTCACCAACCTACCTTTGGGCCCTATTTATAGTTTTCGGTGTGGGCCTGTGATTAGGGTTCCTTAATCACGACCCAATAATCCTTTAATCAAGATTACTGACTCGTTTAACGTTAATTAACCCGATTGACTGGTTGTTTGACCGTGCGACCGATGGCCGCTTGACTGGGTTAGTTATACTTTGTTTTTAACAAGTGAATGATTCGTGTATGTCTGATCGACCGACGGACGCATGTGAAGGACTACGCAAGTCTAAAGACATTGATCAACCGACGGTTGGTTCATTGATTGTTATGGTTAGGTGCTATTCGTGCTTGTCCGATCGACCGATGTGCCATTAGGGGTCCGAGTCACTCGATTAGGTGTTACCGATGGACCGATGGGCATGAACGTGGTTGACTTTTGACTTATTTGTTTAACCGTTTGACCGATGGTCCTACAGTTTGTTCACCAACCGTTCGATCGATAGTCTTTTAACGATGCTGCGTGGTCTGTTCGTTTAACCGTTTGACCGATGGTCCTACAGTTTATTCACGAGCCGTTCGACCGATAGTCTTTTAACGATGCTACGTGATTTGCTTGTAGAACCGATTGACCGATGGACGTACAGTACATTTTTAAATGTTAGTGAATAAGGTTATTTGACCAAAAAACTATACATCATGTACAGGCAAATTAATGAAAAGGATATTAATTGGCAGAATCGATTCAAGATTGTTGACAGAATGATGACCTTTCTAGATGATTTTTTTTTTTTATTTTAACAAGATGTATAAGAAAGATGTAATAAGGTGATTTTTTTTTCATCATTAATCCATATTCTCTTTACTTAGTGGAGAATACGAGATTTATGAAAAAATGCATATGATGTATGTTAGAAATTAAAAAGAAAAATTGCACAAGTTGGTTGAATTAGGATTATAGAACTACAACACGGTAACAACTCGATCAATGATCCTTTTCAATATAACACTGTACAATTTAAAATCATTTAGAAGAATTAAAAGCATATAAACCAATTTGACGTGTCTGAGATACACAGAAATTATAAACAATTTTAAAAGAAATTAAGCCACGAGGGTTTCAATTAGTTGTTTTAATGAGTTTGGAAAACAACTTTATTATGATAAGTCACAAATATAAGTGATAAAAAAAATTATGAACAAATATTAGTCGTTAGTATTTTGTTAACATGAAAGTTGAAACCACATTATTTCTTAATATTCCTCCTAATTATTAGTGATGAACTATGATGTACTGATATTTTAATCTTATCATATATCTGTGTTTAATATGTATTTGTGTCCGATACTTTAAGAAACTTTACCAATACTCTCAATAAATATTTAATTTATGAGACAATAATACTTTATATAATGACAATAATTTATAATTGTTTAGTTATCATATTTAATTTGGATTCACATAATAACAATAATTTATTTATCATATTTTTAAGAAATTTTGCATATTTTTCAATATATATATCATCTATTATATCTTATTAATTTTTAAATAAATATGTTAGTGTATCATATATGTACGGTAATTTAGAACCAGGAAAGAAAATTAAAGGGTGATTAGTTTGATTAAATGGAAAAAAGATTACAAAAAAGAAAAAGAAAAATTGTCTAATAGTAGGATATATATATTTTGTTTGGCAAAGCGATTCACACAATTAGGGTCCATACAATGGACACATGTTTTTCCACCATATCTAATAGGATTTTCGGTATACGAATTGTGTGATTAGTGATGATGTTGAAAGTAAAAAATGATTATATAATGTGTATTTTATTAAAGTAAAGTGAAACAATAAAGTGTTCCTACTTTTAATGAAGAAGAGTATAAGGTATTAATTTCATAAATTAAATTAGGACATATGTTCCAATTCTATGTTAGATTAGATTTGTATAAAATTTTCATACTTATATGTTTGAATAAAAGAGAATTGTGATGTAGGTATTTTTGCTAAACAAAATAAAATTTGCTATTCTTTGATTAATAGTTGAGGATTTCAGTTTTTAAAGGTTTTACACAATATTTAGGGTTCGTAGCACTAATATATGTTCATAGATATAAGTGTTTCATGAACATAGTTGATTATTGTAGTCGATATACTTAATTATGACCATAATCAATATATTTGGGTTATTATGTTGAAAGACAAATATGAAGTTTAAATGCAAGTGTGAAAAAAATGCACATTAGTACATAAAAGGTATGGTAATAAGATAACAGAGGGGAACAACTTGGAGGTGCAGAAAGAAAAATAATGGGTCCAAAAAGAAATCCCTTTACACAATTAAGAAATATTTACTATATATATGATACCGGGCCATCAGCCCAAAAACATTTTTGACTAACTCATCATGAAAAATATCGTCTTAGTGACACAGTTCCTAACAATTTTTTTTCTAAATTTTTATTATTTAATTTCTTAAAAAATAATAATTGATTTTAATATATTTCTTATTGTTTTTACTATCAGTTAAAAGTTATAGAAATAACTCAATAAATAAAAATTGATATTCACAAATTTTAGCTAATAATAAACCATACATAAAAAATATTGCTAAAATTATGCTATTAACTTTTCTAAATAAATTTAAAAACATGCTTCCGGTAGATTTTTTTTGTTAAAAAGATTTATCACTAAATACATTCTTATTTGTCAATAAAATAGTTGGTTAAAAAGGAAAAAGTGCGGGATTGGTCGCTCATTGTCGACGCGGAACGGCGTCGTAGTCTTTTCCCCCCAACCCTCGCTCGGTCTTCTTCTGACGTCCTGTTTTGGGGTCATTCTCAATCTCACTGTCACACAATCAATTTCTTGTCTTCTTCTTTCTGCAAACCGCACTTCAAAATTTTGCTCATTCCAACCTTGTCAGCATCTTTTTCTTCTGCATTTGGTTTCGTTGTTATTATTTGTTACTATTGTTAATATTCCTTCCTTTCCACGATCTTTCTCTTTCAGAATGATGGCTGCTACTTTCAAATGCCAACCTACGGGACTTCACGGTTCTGGCATTGATGCGTCGGCGCCTCGATCTTCTAGAAACTTCGGAAGGTTTTACTCAATGCGATTCGCGTGCAACACTCGCTGCAATACATTGCGTCACGTTCATACACCACTCTCCATTTCCCAAGACTCATCAAGTAAGAAGTTATTTTTCTTGGTTACTTTCTTTATTTCTTTTTTCTAATTGGTTGAGCGTGACCAACTTGTAACTCAATGATCATTGATATTACCACATATATGTGCTTCTTGATATTCAAAATGTGAACTGTGTTTTTTAATTACTGAATAAGACCGAAGGTCGCGGTGTTATGACATTGTTTGTTTTATAGCTGAGAGTTCTTTGATATTGATTCGTCATGGGGAGTCTTTGTGGAATGAGAAGAACTTGTTCACCGGATGTTGCGATGTGCCGTTGACCCAGAGAGGTGTAGAGGAAGCCATTGAAGCTGGTAAGAGGATTAGCTATATACCGGTTGATATGATTTTCACGTCTGCACTGATTAGAGCACAAATGACGGCTATGCTTGCAATGACTCAGCACCTCCAAAAGAAGGTAGTGACGCCAATTATGCCAGTAAATACTGGTATTTTGTATGCCTGTAAAATATTTTTAACCCCATCTTTGCTATATAGATTCCTATTATCATCCATAATGAGAGTGAAGAGGCAACAACCTGGACTCGAGTTTACAGCGAAAAAACCACCAAGCAATCTATTCCAGTTATTACTGCTTGGGAGTTGAATGAAAGAATGTATGCAGCTATGAATCCCTGCCTTTGTTTCCTGTTTCATAGAATATGTTCAATGAATTTTAGAAGGAGAGATAATTCTTCTTTATTCTATTTTTTCAGGTACGGGGAGTTACAAGGTCTTAATAAACAGGAGACTGCAGAAAGATATGGAAAGGAGAAGGTGCATGAATGGCGTAGGAGTTTTGACATTCCTCCTCCGAAGGGCGAGAGCCTGGAGATGTGTTCACAGAGAGCTGTTGCATATTTTAAACATTTTGTAAGGGTGCTGATTTCTTTATTCTTTAATGTCAAAGTTTAGTATTGGATTTGTATGACATTGATATTATGCTGGGATTGAAACATTTTAAATTGCTCCGAGAGATGATTCTGAAAACAATGTGGTGTAGATTGAGCCCCAGTTAAAATCAGGAAAGCACGTTATGGTTGCTGCTCATGGAAATTCATTGAGGTCCATTATAATGTATCTTGACAGATTAACCTCCCAAGAGGTAGCATCCTTCAGTTCTTATGAATGCGTCCATCTCATTTACGTAAAATTTTCTTTGGTATCTAATAAAACAGAAATGTGATTGAACTTTACTTGTCCGTGGACAAACAGGTCACAACTTTAGAATTATCAACTGGCGTACCGTTGCTTTACATATATACAGAGGGGAAGTATATGAGTAGAGGAAGTCCTGTGGGGCCTACAGAAGCTGGTGTTTATGCGTACACTCAGGTGTGTTTCCTATGCTTCACTGGTATTTATTTACCTGATGTTATTGGTGATATGAAAATAACACTGAATGCTATACTCAAATTAACGATGGATCAATGCTATGTTAGGGTTGGTAATATTTAGGAAACGTGAAATCACCATCTACTTCAATCCGTGACATGTGACTGGGTCACGTGGCTTAGTGTGTTGCAGCTTTTGGATATTTTTCTTTTTCCTGTTGGCTAATCGTCACTTCTAATAGATAAAATTTTGTAGTTTTTCTAGTTGTCTATTTCCCCCTGTAGTTATTGGAACCAAGTTATGTGCTAATGCAAAACATCTGCCAATGAGCGCATAGTTTTGCCAATGACCAAACCTTTAAGATTTGGATGTTATATGATGAAATCAGAGGTTCAATCCTCCACAAGGCCTCCCATCTCCCTTTACTACCTAGGCACTTGCTTTTTTGATTGTTTGTTTATATAGAACCTTATCAAGACTCATCACAAGTGTCGAGTCACTCCATTTTATGGTTGTTTTTTGTTTGAGAAGTGGAAATGATCACCACGCACGAGTTCAAGTGAAAAATCAACACCACAATAAAACAAACAGGGATGGATCTAGAAAACATCTGTGGAGGGATAAAAGTAACAAACTTGGCATGCATAATTGTATATTTATATTAATGTGTTACGACCACAATATTTCTTCTTAATGTACCAAAACAAAAAACAAGTTTACATATAAAATTGGAAAAACGACCTTTCACTCCTCATTCCATCCATCCTTAACAAGTTTTTTAATTTGTCGTTTTTGAAAGGAAGCTTGAAACTTTGCATCTTAACAGTGTGAAATTATAATTAAATAATTGAATTCTCACACTTGGAAAAGAATAATCTTTCCCATTACCACCAATCACCTAGATTAGCTAGTGGATAGCTCTAGCTGAAGTAGAGGAGTGTTAACTGAGTTTGAGTTCCTTGGAATGCCGATGAAGTTTTATTGTTTGTGGTGATCACACTCAGCTCAACCTAGATTAGTCTAATGCCTTATGTGATGTCTCTATTGCATATCCCAAATTTTGTAAGATGCTGTAGGCAATGTCATGGTTTACATTTCTTCTTAAATTTTGCTGCTTCTGTTTACTGTCTGTGTCGTTAACTGCTTGAGATATACTTTTTTTTCGTGAACCTATCTGATATTAACCATGTTGTATGTTGTCATTTGTATCATTGTATGTACAGAGTTTAGCTGTTTACAGACAACAGTTAGATGAAATGTTACCTTGATCGTGCTTTTATGAAAGATCAAAATGGTATGCCACGATAGTCGATGACAATTTATAACTTTATATGCACAGTTAGTCTAAATATTGAATTCCCTTATAAGCTTGATTGAAAAATTGAATGTTGATCACTGAGTATACTCATGTAAATATCTGCAGGTATAATTGTTGATAATCATTCTGGTGGATGGCTTTCGGGGTTTGGCCTTTCAATAGATACAAAATTCTCTTTACATACTCTCTACACTGAAACTTATTGAAGCATTGACCAATCGATGACAGTTTCAAATCTGTGAACTGCATGGCAAAACATGCCCTGAAAATCTTCCGTATTGTAGCAATGCGAGTAGCCCCAGCATAATTTTGGTTAGAGAGAGAAAATGAAAACAGGATTAGTAGATGGAAATGTAACTCTAGAAATTGTTTGTCTGAATGGGAGCGAACTTATAGGTATAGCTACCATGACTTCGAACATATACAGGACATGAATTAGCGGCAAAAGAATGAAAACAATATAAATGAAAATATTTTTTTTTAAAACGATTCTTCATATCCTGTTGTTTTATAGGAAGGACCAAAAATATTTAGAAAAAAGAAAAAACTCATGAAAAAGCCGTTCTAATTTGAAACCGATATACTTTAAAACCAGTAAAAAAATAATTATTTTAGATATTAATAATTTTTAATTTATAAATAATATCTAACTTAGTCAATATAATTATTAATTGATTTTTATCTCTAAATTAATTGTTATTTGGTAAAAATCTTGTAACGTAGGTAACTAATTCTTTAAATCATCATTTTATATCATATATTATAATCTACTATAACAAATATAAGATTATTCACCGTTACATGGTAATTGCTGAAACAGTTGAATTAAAAAATTAGCATAAGGTTTTATTTTTTAGAAAACAGTAAATTAAAAATGATAGGGTTTATTTTAAGGTATCATGGTATCTTGATGATTTTTTTTTTTGGGAATATCACGCTCTCGTATTTAGTAAAGTTTTTTTTTTTTTTTTTTAATAAACTTTTTAAAAATTTTTTTTTTTTTTTTTTTTTTT
>Ga0099823_1005259_pt1 | contig 12858 bp, 9 predicted proteins | sample CowpearedBW_FD_76831 | JGI IMG/M metagenome (GOLD analysis project Ga0099823, IMG submission 76831) | Root nodule microbial communities of legume samples collected from California, USA - Cow pea red BW | ecosystem: Host-associated > Plants > Roots > Nodule | place: USA: California | collected... | reverse complement strand
TTTAACTCATATTGCAACGCACGCTCTTTGTAGTAAATATCAAAGTCGCACTTGCTGTCATATAATTGCCCCGGTATAAATTGCATAGTAAAATCAGATGTTCATACATTCAAATTACCATGCTATAAGGTTAAGTCAAATATGTATATGCATTTTTATTTTGACTTGCCAGTTTCAATTTTGAATTCGTGAGTGCAGCAAGCACTTTTTCCTGTAAAATCAACTTGCGACACTTATTTAAGAGTTATCCAAGAAGGGAAAAATCAAAAGCATCTGGTAATTGCGAACTATGTTCGCATGTTAAAAGCCAAAGGCAGGCTGGCTAGTAAAATTTGTGTAAATCAAAACAGCCGGAATCGCCGTTTTATGAGGGGGATTTAACGCTTGTGTATAACAATACGGGAAATTCAAAAACGCCTTAATTTGCCCATTCCCGTTAGTTGGCAACAAATAGCGTAGGAGGATATTTTTGGATTTTTGACTGTTTTTTTGAGTTTTGATGATTTGACACAGTCATTTTTTGGCTTGAAATCAATATAAAATCTTGTCAATAGCAAATCGAAAATATATTTAGGATGGAACCTTAAACATCGAATAGAGGTCAACCATATTTTATAAATTTATGAAATATGAATTGACCATCCATTGTATTCATCTGGTCATTTTGAACGCCTGAACAAGTTCAACCGTTAGGCTTTGATTTTGAGAAAACCTTCTTAAAAATATAAATTGATAGCCAAGCAGCTATAGATATCAAGAATATGAATATGAAGGGTACAATACGTTGCACCTGACTGGAATCATAGGTCCCATTCATTGATGAGTTAACGGCAAGAGCCAAGTTGATTAAAACCACTAAAAATGACCCAAACATCAAAAATTTTAATGTCTTCATTTTTCACTCTCTGCTAGGTCGACTTTTCGGAAGGCTTACAAAGATAGGCCATTAACCCAGATACTAAAAAGACCGGCACAAATACATAAGTTACTTTAACGCCAACATAATCCACGGCGTAACATATTAGAATAAAAAGTGCTAATGTCCCTAGGCATACTGTTAACGACGTTTTATATATCCATCTTCTCACAAGAAGTAACTCCTTTTTCTGATGCCAAAACGATAGCATTTTTCATCATCTCAGCATAGGGGTGCGTTGTGCTGCTAGGCCAAGCCTACTTCCCTACACGGTATAGAACTCCACTTGTCATGGGACCGTTCACTGAACGTAGCCAGCATTACCAACAACCTTAATATAGGGTATTTACCCTACTATTTGAATGGGGCGAATGTTGTTATGCCATCATTGACCGAGTAAAATAGTAAGCGAATCACAACATCGCCTAAGCTTTAATATGGAGGTTTGAAGTATGAATTATGGTGTTATACGTGAGCTAAATGATATTCAAAGAATATTTGGCGAATGCGGCCCGGAGAAGGCTGGTGAAATTATACGGAAGCAAGCTCTTGATGGCAATTTACTATGTCAGGTTTTCCTGTCAGGTGCTGGCCTTCAAATCTCCGAGGAAATGCGAAGCGACAGCATCAACAATGATATTGAAGTTTTCACAAAAATGGCTGCGGAAAATGGAGACGTCGGCTCTCAATTTAACTTGGCACTTTTTTATATTAAGAGAGTTAACCTTATACAAGAATACTTCTCTGATAAAGATGTCCAAAATTTGAGAGAGGCAAAGCGGTGGCATTATCAAGCTGCCTCCAAAGGTTTCTCTCCCTCTATTAAGTCGATTGAGAACCTTAAATCCATCTTTGACCTGATTTGAGGGTAGCCCTTAAAAGGTGCCCAAGCTCGCTTGGTACCTTTTGGGGCTGCTGATTTTTATGTGTGAGATTACCCCCTACCATTCGAGTCGGGCGAAATCGTGATTGCCCGGGCCCGCGACAAGGTGCGCTTCCCGGCACGCTTTCAGCTGGTAGCCGCCATGAACCCCTGCCCTTGCGGCTACCTGGGCGACCCCACGGGCCGCTGCCGGTGCAGCACCGAGCAGATCGCACGGTACCGCAACAAGCTGTCCGGGCCGCTGCTGGACCGTATCGACCTGCACCTGACCGTGGCCCGCGAAAGCACCACGCTGAACAACCAGCCCTGCGGCGAGACCAGTGCCGATGTGGCCGTCAGGGTGGCTGAAGCACGAGAACTGCAGCACCGGAGACAAGGGTGCGCAAATGCGTTTCTCAACCTCGAGGGATTGCGCCGCCACTGTGAGTTGACTCCAGCAGACCAGGCCTGGCTGGAGGGTGCCTGTGAGCGATTGACCTTATCGTTGCGTGCGGCACACCGCTTGTTGAAGGTGGCACGAACGTTGGCAGACCTGGAGGGTTGCGAGGCGATTGGCCGGGCTCATCTAGCCGAGGCCCTGCAGTACCGGCCGGGGAGCAGTTAGATTGCCGGGGCTGCTTTGCCCCGCCAGAAATACCCGGAAACCGAATACGCCCCAGGCCCAGTCAACGCCAACCCGCCGTAAAGTGCCACCAGCAACCAGGCAAACTGCCCCTGCTCTAGCGTCCAGTCCGGGTGCACCACCACCAGCGCCACCAGCAACACTGCCAGCACCGGCAGGCAAGCCAGGCGCGCGGCAACACCCAAAAGCAGCAACAGTGGGCAAACCACCTCGGCAAAAACCGCCAGCCCCAAGGTCAGCGGTGCGCCCAACCCGAATGGGTCTTCTATGCGCTGCAATTCACCGCTCCAGTCCAGCAGCTTGGGGAGCCCATGGATAAACAGTAATAGCAAGGCGGCCATTACCCGCATGAAGAGCAGGCCGGTGGCGCTCAAGCTTGGGGATTGGGGGTCGAGGAAGGTTTTCAGGCGGGGCATGGCAAGGGGCTCGCTAAACGATTACCACGGGAGCATTGCCCGAATCCCCGGTGATTGATTGCGCAAGTGTGCTGAGATGGATGTTAAGGCTACTGGCCTCTTCGCGGGCGAGCCCGCGAAAGGGCCGGCAAAGGCAGCACATCACTGCCCGCCCGCCAATGCCTCTTCAACCACTCTTAGCAGCACCTCTTCAGAAAAAGGCTTGCCCAGGCAGGCCAATGCCCCAAGGCTCATCGCCGCATGCACCGCGTCATCATCCCAGTGTGCCGACATGCAGATCACCGGCAACCGCCACTGCTGCCAGGCCAGCTCACGCTGCACCGCCAACCCGCTCATCCCAGGCATTTTCAGGTCGAGCAGCACACAGCCCGCCTGCCGCGCCAGCTCCGAACCCAGGAATACATCCCCCGCAGCGAACGACAACGTCTCGAACCCGGCCGAACGCAGCAGGTTGGCCAGGCTTTTGCGCACCGAAGCATCGTCGTCGACGATGCACACCCATCTGCTCATGCGCTGGCCAGGCCCTCTACCCGCGCCTCGATGACGTTGTGCATGGCCACCAGTTCCACCAGCGAGCGGGACTGCATCTTGTTCATGATGTTTTTCTTGTGCACCTTGGTCGTCACTTCGCTGGTGCCGATCTGCCTGGCGATCTGCTTGTGCGACAGGCCATCGACCACCAGCGAGAACACTTGGCGCTCACGCTGGGTCAGGCGTTGGTACTTTGCCTCGACCTGCCGCGCATGGTGCCATTTGCGCCCATCGACCACAGCCCGGGTACGCACGGCCTGCAGCAGCGTCAGCAACTGGTCTTCATCAAATGGCTTGGTCAGGAACTCCACTGCCCCCGCACGCATGGCCTGCACCGTCATCGGGATGGTGCCGAAACCGGTCATGAACACGATCGGCCAAGGCAGCCCCAGCTGGCGGAGGGCGTGCTGCACCTCAAGGCCAGTGGTATCGGGCAGGTGCATGTCGAGCAGCAGGCAGGCGCAGGGGGTTTCCAAGTGGGCTTCGAACAACGCCTCGGCACTGGCGAACAACTGATGCGGGATATCCTGCGAGCGCAGCAGGCGGCCCAGCGCCGTACGCACCGAGGGGTCATCGTCCACCACCAGCACCGGTACGTTCGCACTGTCTTTCAAGGGTTCAAACATGTCAGCACCGGCACCCAGCGTCGGGTGGCCCGGCGCCAGGCAAGGCACATCAAGGCTTATCTCGGCAGCCAGGCGGTAGCCCCGGCGGGGTACGGTCTGAATCAGCCCACGGTCCCCAAAGGCCTTGCGCAGCAAAGACACCTGCACCTGCAGGTTGTTGTCCTCGACCACCGTGCCGGCCCACACCTGGCTGAGCAGTTCGTCCTTGCCGACCACCCGGCCCTTGGCCTTGATCAACGTGGCCAACACCTCGAATGCGCGGCCACCCAACAGGATCGGCTTGCCGTCTAGAAACACTTCTCGCCGCTCCAGCGACACTTGGGCGTTGCCTATTCGGATCATGGCTTCCTCACGCGGGCACGGGCGTTTACGCAGCCCCGGGCAGGCTAGGCCAGCGTACGCGTTCACACAATTATCCCGAGGGATAGGTTGCCCTCAGGACTATACAAAAGCCCGTCTGCCCGCAGGGTGCGATAACGGACAACAGCGTGCCCGTTCCTGCCAGGCAGGCTACAAGCCGCATCCTTACTGGGCCCGCTGCGTATACTCGCGCCTCAGGATGTCGCTAGCAGGGGGTGTTTTATGCTCGATGAACGCCTTGCCCACAGGCCCATCGAATACGACCAGTCGGTCGACGAGGGCTGGCTGAACCGGTGCGACATCAGCGCGCTGGGCCAGGAAGGCGAGCTCAGCTACTTTCGCCTGCGCGACCCGACCACCCATCAGGCCTGGATCGCCGTTCGCGCCCCGCTCGAGGCCCCCGCCGCCTGTCAGCGCCTGGAAAGAGACTACCGCCTGCAACTGGACCCGCAGTGGGCGGTGATCCCGTCTGCGTTCGTGCGTTCGGCCGAAGGCCCGCTGCTGGTGTACCCGGCTGGCCACTCAATCGCCGACCTGATCGCCGAAGGCCCTGCAGCCCTGACGCCATTTCTCGACATCGCGGTAAATGCGGCCAATGCCTTGGCACAGGCTCACGCACGCAATGTGCTGCATGGCGCGCTACAGCCCGAGTACGTGTGCCTGTACGCCAACCAGCGGGGGCGGCTAGGTTGTTTTCGCGCCGACCTCGCGCAACTGATTGGCGAACACGGCGCTCCGCTCGGCAACTGGTCGTACCTGGCACCGGAACAGGTCTGCCCGCACGGCAGCAGCAGCGACCAGCGCAGTGACATCTATGCCCTGGGTGCGATCCTGTACCAGTTGCTGCTGGGTGAACTGCCGCTGGCGGGGCGCGACACTCAGCACTGGCGCCAGCTGCATGCCGGCGTGCAGCCAAGGGCGGCCTGCGAAGTGGACAGCAACGTGCCACAGCCGCTCAGCCGGGTGCTGGCCAAGGCGCTGGCCAAGGAGCCCGACGCCCGCTATCAGAGTGCTCGCGCCCTGGCGGTAGACCTGGCCCACTGCCAGCGGCAATGGGTCGCCAGCAAGACCATTCAGGACTTCGAGCCAGGCTGCGCCGACCCCGTCACGCCTGGCCACGAACGCCTGTATGGCCGCTGCGCCGAACAGAAGGCCATCGCCCTGCTGCTCAAGGCCCCGCGCCGCGACAGCAAGCCGCAAGCCCTGTTCATCAACGGCGCTACCGGCATGGGCAAGTCGACCCTGGTCGAGGCAGCACTCAAAGCCAACGCCCAAGGTTACTGGGCCATCGGCAAGTGCAACGGCGTTGCCCAAACCGTCCCCTACGCACCCTGGGTCGACATTCTCGGTGCGCTGACCACCCAGTTGCTGGCCAAGAACAGCCAGGCCCTCGACAGCCTGCGCCGCGAGATCCTGCGCCGCATCAAAGGCCATGGCCGGCTGCTCGGCAAGCTGGCACCAGACCTGCAACTGATCCTTGGCCCCTTGCCCGAGTTGCCGGCCAAGCCCACGCGCCTGGCACTGCAGAAGGAGCTACGGGCGATCATCGAGTTCTTGCAGGTGTTCAGCCGCCCCGGCCAGCCGCTGGTGCTGTTCTTCGATGACCTGCAGTGGGTCGACCAAGCCAGCCAGCAACTGTTGACGCAACTGCTGACTCACGCACCTGGCAACCTGCTGTTGATCTTCGCCCGGCGCAATGATGCGCCAGCCAGCAGTGCCCCCCTTACCCTACCCACAACGGTGCGCAGCACCACGCTGAACCTGCGGCCTCTGGCTGTGGGCGCCGTGTCCGAGCTGATCGGCGAGCGCTACCACATCGGCCCCGAGGAGGCATTGCCGGTGGCCGTGCTGGTGCACGACAAGACGGCGGGCAACCCGTTCTTCATCCATCAGATCCTCCGGGCCATGGTCGAGGACCAGCTGTTCACCTTCGACACCCAGGCCATGCGCTGGTCATGGTGCCTGCAGGCCGTGGCCCGCCACCGCTATTCCGACAACGTCGCCGACCTGATGATCCACCGCCTGGCTCGCCTGCCGATGCCCCAGCGCGACCTGCTACGGGTGGCCAGCGCGGCGGGCAGCCGCTGCGATGAACGCTTGCTTCAGCAGGTCCTTGCCCAGGCCCCTGGCGAACCGTTGAAAGCCTTGATTGGCGCGGGTTTCCTGCAACAGGGCCAGAACGGCCTGGGCTTTGCCCATGAGCGGGTGATGGAAGCCGCGTACGCGCTAACGCCCATACGCGCGCGTACCCAACTGCATGCACGTATTGCCCTGGCCATGCGACAGGCCTGGCCAAGCCACCTGCACGAAGCACTGTTCGAGCTCGCCAACCAGCTGCAACGCGCCAGCCCCTGCGGGTTTGCAGCGGATGACTGCGAAGCGTTCCTGCAGCTTTTGCGCGAAGCAGCAGCACGCGCACGCGACGGTGGCGCCTTCGAGCAGACCGCAGGCTACCTGCACACCGCCGAGCAGCTTCTGCAGCACGGCGCCACGCTGGAAAGCCGCGCCACACATGGCTTTGCCATCGCCTGCATGGCGGCGGAGTGCGACATGCAACTGTCGCGAATGATCGCAGCCGAAGCCCGGATCACCGAATGCCACCAGCGCGCACGTTCGACGCTGGACCAGGCGCGGGTGTGCCGCCTGCAGGCACTGCTGCATACCTTGCGCGGCGACTATCAGGCGGCCATCGACAGCGCCATATCCGGCCTGGACTTGCTGGGTATAAGCCCGGTACGGGGCATCGACTGGCAACAGGTCGAGGCAAGTCATGCCCATGTGCAGGCCTTGATCGAACAGAAAGGGCGGCACTGCCTGGAGTCGCTGCAGCGCACCGATTCTGAAGAGGTGACGGTTGCCGTCAGCTTGCTGGCCACCCTGTCGTCGTCGTTTTTTGTCAAGGACGACATCTGCTTCCTGCACCTGGCCAAGCTCATGGAGCTGTCGCTGCTGCACGGTGCTGCCCCGGGCAGCACTTATGGCATGGCCTGGTACGGGGTGATGATTGCCGAGCGTTTCGGCGCTTACCATGATGGCCACGCCTGCTGCCTGGCCGCACTCAAGCTGATCGAACGGCACGGCTTCGACGCTGACTTGACCAGCGCGCTGCTGGCCCTGGACCAGGTCAGCGCCTGGACCTCGCCCATGGAGTTCGCCCGCCGTACCGCGCTGGATGCGGTCGATTCAGGGCGCCTGAGCGGCGACCTGGCGATGAGCTGCTACGCCTGCAACCACCTGGTTTCCGACTCGCTGTTCATGGGCCGTTACCTGCCAGACGTAGTCGAGGAATTGGCGCAAGGCCTGGCCACCGTACGTCGCTACGGTTACCGCGACGTCGAGCTGATCCTGCTAGCCCAGCAAGCGTTCGTCACCCGCTTGAGCGGCACGCTCTGCCCAGCCTCGGCCACAGCCTCGAAGTCGCCCACGACGCGGTTCTTCCAGTACCTGTTCGCCGGCATGTGCGACTTCTACCTGGGCAATATCCCACAGGCGATGGGCAACCTGGCACTGGCCGCAGACAACACCTGGGCAGTGCCGGCGCACATCAACCTGGCCGACTTTCACCTGTTCCGCGGCCTGGCCCTGGGCAGCCCCGAGGCCGCTGGCAGCGTTGCCGACAAGCTGCGCGAGCTGCAGGCGCTGCGGGAGCGCTTCGGCCGCTGGGCCGGTTTCAACCCGGCCACCTTCCGCAACAAGCTGTTGCTGATCGAAGGCGTGATCGCCAAGCTCGAAGGCGACGGCCTGACCGCCATCCGCTGCTTTGACCAGGCGCAGATCGCTGCCGCCGCTGCCGGCTTCATCCACGAACAGGCCCTGGCCCATGAACAGCTGGCCGAGGTGTGTATCCCCAGCGGCCTGATTTCCGGTGCCAACCTGCACCTGCGCATTGCCCGCGACTGTTTCCATATCTGGGGGGCGACCGGCAAGGTGCATCAGCTGGAGGCGTTGCACCCCTTCTTGCGCACCCAGCCGATCCAGGAAGCCTGCCACACCGACCACCAGGCCAAGCTGGACCTGGAAGCGGGCATAGAAGCGGCGCGCGCGTTGTCCGAAGAAGTACTGCTCGAAGGCCTGATCGAAACCCTGATGGGCCACCTGACCCAGCATTCAGGTGCCGACCATGGCGCGCTGCTGATCGTCAGCGGTGCCGAATTCCAGATGGCTGCCCTCGCCTACATCGACGATGCCGGGCTGCACGTGAGCATGGACAACTGCCAGAAGTTCATGACCCAGGCACCACTGTCGGTCATCAACGCCACCATGCGCACCCGCAAGCCACTGGTGCTCAACGATGCCCAAAGCGACTGTCCCGAAGCCTTTCGCCATGAGCTGCAGGCGCGCAATGCCCGCTCGGTGCTGTGCCTGCCGCTGGTGATCCAGGGCGTGCTGATCGGCCTGGTGTACCTGGAAAACCGCCTGGTGCCCAACCTGTTCGGCAACCAGCGCCTGGCCATGCTGGAGATCCTCGCCTCGCAGGCGGCGGTGTCGCTGCAAACCGCCAAGTTCTATACGCGCCTGGCCGAAGACAACCAGAGCCGCGCGCAGATGGAGGCCGAGCTGCGCCGCTCTCGTGCGGAGTTGGCCCGCAGTGCCCACCTGCAGGTGATGAACGAGCTGTCGGCGTCGATCGCCCACGAGATCAGCCAGCCGTTACTGGGGATTGCCTCCAACGCCGCCGCCAGCCTGCGCTGGCTCAAACGCGCCAAGCCCGATCTGGAAGAGGCGATTGCCGGCCTGGAGGACATCCGCAACGACAGCGAGCGTGCGGCCAACATCGTGCGCGCGCTGCGTTCGCTGGCCAAGCAATCGCCGGTGCAGCTCAAGGCGGTGAAGCTGGATGAGCTGATCCGTGAGGTCGTGCGCCTGACCTCGGCCGATGCCGCCAAGGGCACGGTGGACGTGCAGACACGGTTGCAGGCAGGGGTGAGTGTGATGGCCGACCCGGTGCAGTTGCAGCAATTGGTGTACAACCTGATCAACAACGGGCTGGAGGCGCTGGCGGGGTATCGCGGTGACGGGGTGCTGCAGATTGCTTCGGCTGTCGTCGGGGATGCGGTGGAGATTTGCGTGGACGACAACGGGCCGGGGATTGCGCCCGAGGAGCGGGAGCAGGTGTTCGGGGCATTCTACACCACCAAGAGCGATGGTATGGGGATGGGGCTGGCGATCTGCAGTTCGGTGGTGCAGGCCCATGGTGGGCAGTTGCAGGCACTGGCATCCGAGCTGGGTGGTTGCCGGATTCGCTTCACTCTGCCGGTGAATCCTTAATAGCCTGTACCGGCCCTTTCGCGGGTAAAACCGCGAAGAGGCCGGTACAGGGTTACATTAACGCGAAGTCAACGCCGCATAGCTGTTCATCAAATTGCGGTAGTTGGGAATACGCTGCGACAGCAGGTTACCCAGCCCTTCGATATCGTTGCGCCAGTCACGGTGCAGCTCACACGCCACCGAGAACCAGTTCATCATCTGCGCGCCTGCCTGGGTCATGCGTACCCACGCCGCTTGCTGCACGGTTTCGTTGAAAGTGCCCGAAGCATCGGTCACCACAAACACCTCAAAGCCTTCAGCCAGCGCCGACAGGGTCGGGAACGCCACGCATACATCGGTCACCACGCCGGCGATGATCAGCTGCTTGCGGCCAGTGGCCTTGATCGCCTTGACGAAGTCTTCGTTGTCCCAAGCGTTGATCTGGCCGGGGCGGGCAATGTACGGCGCGTCCGGGAACATTGCTTTCAGCTCGGGCACCAGCGGGCCGTTCGGGCCTTGTTCGAAGCTGGTGGTGAGGATGGTCGGCAAGCCGAAGAACTTGGCCAGATCACCCAGAGCCAGCACGTTGTTCTTGAACTCATTGGGCGAGAAGTCCTGCACCAGCGAGATCAGGCCGGTCTGGTGGTCTACCAGCAGGACCACGGCGTCGTCTTTGTTCAAGCGCTTGTAATCAGGTGGGCTCATGGGGTGACTCCTTGGGTTGGGATGACGGTCCGGCACTGTCCGCAAGGGGCTATACCGGTGGATAGATACGGCTTAAGAAATGGCCTGCGCCTGTCGCCAGGCCTTGGGCGGCTGGCCAACCAGGCGGCTGAAGGCGCGGGTGAAATGGGCCTGGTCGCAAAAGCCGCATTCCAGGCTCACATGGGTAATCGGTGCTTCGGTGGCGAGCAGGCGCTTGGCCTTTTCCATGCGTGCCAGCAGGCGCCAGGCCTGGGGTGAAAGGCCGGTATTGACCTTGAAGGCACGGGAGAAATGGCTGCGGGTGAGGTTGCACACGCTGGCGATCTCGATGATCGACAGCGAACTGCGCAGCATTAGTTCCTTGGCCTGGCGTAACCGCGCGGGCGTCAGTGCGCCCGGGGGGGGCAGCGGCTCTTGGGGGGTGCCGGGGTGCATGGCGACTCTCCTGTTGAATGCAGAAAGTCTCGCCCCCGGCACATGACAAAGTCCTGAGCCAAACCTGAATTGTTCTTAATTGTGCGCGGGGGTATACCGTAAGATGCACGTTGTATTCAGCTAACGAGCGAAGAAGCATGCAAGTAAACGCTCACCGCACCGTGGCCATGGTGCTTTTCAACGATGTGCTCTTGCTGGATGTGACCGGACCCATGGATGCGTTCGCCATCGCCAACCGTTTTTTGCCGGCAGAGCGGCAATACCGGCTGCTCACCCTGGCCGAAGGGCAAGCAGCGGTGCGCGGCTCCTGTGGGCTGAAAGTGGTGGCCGACCTGCGCCTGGAAGACTTGCCGGACGCCGTCGACCTGTTGCTGGTGCCCGGCGGCCCTGGCGCGTATGACATTGCCGTGCCAGCGCTGGAGCGCTGGTTGCCGCAGGCGGTGCGCAGCGCCAAGCGCTTTGGTGCCATTTGTACCGGGGTGTTCCTGCTGGGCCGGGCGGGGTTGCTGGATGGCTACCGCTGCACCACCCACTGGAATTACGTGGAGCGCCTGGCGCGGGCGTTTCCTCAGGCCAAGGTTGAGACCGAGCAGATCTATGTGATCGACCGCTGCCTGATTACTTCGGGCGGGATCACTGCGGGTATCGACCTGGCGCTGGCGGTGGTGGCCGAGGACCACGGCAAGGCGCTGGCCCTGGAAGTGGCCAAGGTGCTGCTGGTCGCCCGTCATCGCCAAGGCGGGCAGACCCCGTACGGGCCGTTGCTGGCGGCGGTGCCGCGTGATGATTCGCCGATTGCCCGGGTACAGGCGCACATCGTCGACCATATCGAACAGACGTTTACCGTGCAGAAGATGGCCGACCTGGTGGCCATGAGCAGCCGTAATTTCGCCCGCACGTTCCAGCGCGAGGTGGGGATAACGCCGTTGCAGTACCTGCAAAATGCGCGGATCGACCGAGCGCGCAAGCTGCTGGAGGGCAGCGACCTGCCGTTGAAGGTGGTGGCGGCGCAGTGCGGGTTTGGCAGTGACCGGCATATGCGCAAGGTGTTCTGCGAGCGGATTGGCATGACGCCGGCACAGTATCGGGCGCAGTTTGGTGGGGCTTGAGTCAGCCGACTCCCGCCAAGAGGCCAGCACAGGTTGTCTCAGTTTTCAGGACAATCTTTCTCCCTGAAAGCAGATTGTCTACCACCCTCTCATTCCCCAGAATTGTCGGCCAAACTGTTCAAATGCTGCCCCGGCAGCTCATGGAGTACGAGCCAAATGCCACACGAAGGCAGCCTGCTGCAAACCGCCGTCATCTTCCTGCTCGCCGCAGTCCTTGCCGTCCCCCTGGCCAAACGCCTGCAGCTAGGCGCCGTACTTGGCTACCTACTCGCCGGCGTTGTCATTGGCCCGCAGGCACTGGGCCTGATCCGCGACACCGAAAGCGTGGCGCACATTTCCGAACTGGGTGTGGTGCTGCTGCTGTTCATCATCGGCCTTGAACTGTCGCCCAAGCGCCTGTGGCTGATGCGCAAATCGGTGTTCGGCGTCGGCAGCGCCCAGGTACTGCTGACCGGTGCGCTGATCGGTGCCATCGCCCTGTTCGGCTTCAGCCAGACGCTGCCGGCGGCCATCGTGCTCGGCCTGGGCCTGGCGTTGTCGTCCACCGCCCTCGGCCTGCAAAGCCTGGCCGAGAGCAAGCAATTGAACGCCCCGCACGGCCGCCTGGCCTTCGCCATCCTGCTGTTCCAGGACATCGCCGCCATCCCGCTGATTGCCCTGGTCCCGTTGCTGGCCGCCAGTGGCCCGGACACCAGCCACGGCGATAGCCTGCAACATGGCCTGAAGGTATTCGCCAGTATCGCCGTGGTCATCATCGGCGGCCGCTACCTCCTGCGCCCGGTCTTCCGCACCGTAGCCCGCACCGGCCTGCCCGAAGTGTCCACCGCCACCGCGTTGCTGGTGGTGATCGGCACCGCCTGGCTGATGGAAGAAGCCGGTGTGTCCATGGCCTTGGGCGCCTTCCTCGCCGGCCTGCTGCTGGCCGACTCGGAATACCGCCACGAGCTGGAATCGCAGATCGAACCGTTCAAGGGCCTGCTGCTGGGGCTGTTCTTCATCAGCGTCGGC
>Ga0099823_1005255_pt1 | contig 12862 bp, 13 predicted proteins | sample CowpearedBW_FD_76831 | JGI IMG/M metagenome (GOLD analysis project Ga0099823, IMG submission 76831) | Root nodule microbial communities of legume samples collected from California, USA - Cow pea red BW | ecosystem: Host-associated > Plants > Roots > Nodule | place: USA: California | collected... | reverse complement strand
TATATATATATATATATTAATTGATGTGGAAGGTGTTCAAATGTAAAAATGGAGGCTTCAGAAATGTTTAGATTCAAAACACTTCACTATTTTTTTTTCCAAATAGAGCATCCCAAATTTTCCATTGAATTATAAATTTTCCATTAAATATAATTCCTTGCCTATAAAAAGAAACACTTTTCATTAATAAGTCTAAGTAAAAGCTATAATTTATGTCGTATACTTTTTTCTTTACAACATCCATTGATTATGCAATGTTATCTTTCATAGTTTGAAGTTTGAACCCATTTGGTTAGTTTATTTTAGGGTGTTGCTTTCTACACCCATAAAAATTTCTTCTGTGGTCGTCCGTCTCCGGTTTGCTGGCCGATAAGATCTCTGATATCCACGACGTCGAAACATCTACGAGAATTTATTTTTTCTTCGTAGTAGAGAGGGCTGATTGCTATCCGGAAAAAAAAAATTCTGAAACTGTTTTTTATTTCGGAAAATCAATTTCGGAAGTACTAAGGTGCAGGAAGAAAAAATGATGTGGTACAGGAAGTCGTTCCCTTTATTTTATTGTCAAATGATCACTCTTTTGAAAAAAATGTTTAATTTTGTTTTATGTTTAGATTTGATTTAGATTAGATAGCTAAAACTTTAGAGAACGAAAGGAATAAAAATGAATTACCATGATAAAACCAGATAAGGTGATTATGAAAATCAACACACACATACTTTAACATACGAAGAATTTAATCAATATTTTTCATTACATAATTTATGATCTAAGTTCAAGAAAGAAAAAAAATAAAAGTAAACTAGCCACATTGATACGTATGTCATTCAACATTAAACATACAAGAGAACATTTTGCAGAACAAGTAAATTACAATAGTTTGAAAAAATCAAAAACATATTTCACCCTTGAAATTTGTATTCCAATAACATTAAATACTATTAACAGAAAACCTTCAATAAAATCTGTCATTCCAACTAATTTCCATCGATTTGTTGGTACTTAAAACTTTTAATTTAATTGATGAAACCTATTTTTTTTACAATAAAACTACAATTAGCTGCTAAATTCATCTATTGATATTTTAATCATAATTAGATGACACTAAAAACTCAGCATGCATATCATGCATAAGCTCAGGCGATAGGATGCCCTATTGCACTCTACCAACTTGTTATTGAACTAAAAGTAACAAGAAGCAGAGTGATCCGAGATACATTGTCACTTTCAAAAGGATGATGGCATGACAAAATTTTGTTTCCATACAAGAAATTGCCTAGGCTCCACATTAAACAGTTACTTAAAAAAATCAATTAAAAGAGGATTTACTTGTCCCAGTATATTTACAGAAACATGCAAAAAGCTCAAAGATACACAGATACTACAAATCATGATCGTTCATCATCCCCTTCCCGGGTATTGAGTCTTCCACATTAAGCCAAAACGATACAGAAACTCTGACCGTGCTGATACTGAAATTCGCACTAATTCCTCTGCAATTCTTTAACATTCCATTCTAGTAAATCCAAAACACACAAACCAATTCTGCTTCAGAAAATTCCACTCTCGTCTTGAACAAAGTTAGCTAATGCAGTTCATAATGGCAGTGTTTGATCTCCACTGCTGCAGAGCATTTTAGCTACGGAAAGAACCAAACCTTGATGAAGATTGCCAAAGCTATTTGCAACAAAAATGCTGCAATAATCGCAACTGAAAGCTCATTGCCTTCTATGTAAGACCTCAGGTTTAGAGCAACAAAGCTTGCTGAGGCAACACCCGTAAGGAGTATTATAACCCAACGAAGAAACTCAACAGGAATTAACAACAGGAACTGAAAGTATCCCAAGAAATATAGATTAGATAGAAGTTCGGAAGTCTCCACAAAGCTAAAGTATGATTAGTGAACTAGTGATGTAATTTCCTATCAAATTATAAAATTCAGTCACAACTTAAATACAAATACGTGTAAAGAAGTCACGCATCCAATCTGGACATTGTGATATATTATAAGAACGCAGCACAGAATAGGAAAAAAAAATTCATTCTACGCCACAATCCATTCACTACAACGTTATCATCACCTGAGATTTAATGGTATTTTTTGCATGGTTTTATTTTTGGTCAGCGTGCTATTTGCACGGTGAGGAGGGATTAGAGTCTGAGCCCAAAGTTCCTACGAAATTTAAAGGAAGAGCGCCTCACTTCGTTGAGGCACTGTCCATTTCAAATTTCCCCTTAAGGGCTACATCCCCCCACGCTGAACATGTGTGGTATAAATAATTGTGCAATATTATCTGTAAATAAAAACCTTCAGAATTAAATTTACCACGTTGGAGAAAGCAGAAACTTACCGAAGACATGATGAAAATGGTGAGAGAATACCCCCACATGCACCAAAATCTTATAAGGCTGGCATTTGAACCCATATACTGAAGGAAGAAGTAGTATGCCAATGGGACCACAATTGCATAACCATAGATTGAGCATGCAGCCACGTTCATATAGCTGACATCAAAGCTCCACGACGTACTGTTATCAGCATGCTTTTGCATAAGGTACGTAGCTAGATTTCCAAGTGCGGCAAGCACAAACACCAGTGTTGTTGAGATCCATATAAGCCCATATCTATGACAAATGAATCACAACCTTAGTATCCGATATCCATTAAATGCACTATTTATGACTTTTAGGGAAGGGTGCTGAAAATCTGGCCATGACTAGCAAATGTCCTATATAGAAAAAAAAAGGAGGGGTGTGAAGAAAAAATGGCCGGCATTTCCCCAAAAATGTTATGGTAACAGTTTAATTAAATTAAAATTTCCCCCAATTCAAATATTTCACTATGTAATCAAAATGAGTTTCTCTATTTTGATAATTGAGAGTATAAAGAGTAAAAAAAATAACGCACAAATCAGGGTTAGCATCTATCTTGCTGAAGAAGTCTCCCGCAACTGGATTCAGAGAACTTATCAATCTGATTACGACGATATCCGTGTCTACATCAAAATACTGTGAATACGATGAGATGCTAAAGACTCCCCTCCAGTTGTTTGCTGGCTGTTGTTCAAAAGCTTCTGTATAGATGAACAAACAAGAGAATAATGAAAGCCATTTTAATATCAGCAAGTGACCGTGAAAATGAAAATACAAACGAGCAGTATTCACAAATCTGATCATAGAATCAATATGGGTGTGAACCATTTGGTCAATGGTTAAACTAAAATCTATACATAACTTAAAATTCAGAAAAAAATTGACATAATGTCCGGAACTACGACACTTAATATATGCAATTATTAGTGTTGATTGTCTTTAATGATCATCATTGGGTGGCAATTTAATGAAACTCCGCAACTTCTAAACTTTGTTTAACCTCATTCTGTTATAAATTCTTTGTAAGTCTAATTAGGGAGTGTTTTTATTACCATTTGAACCCTGTTATGCAGGTATAAAGAGAAAAATAAATTTTATTATCTAAGTGACAGCAATGCATAATAGCTTTCTCATCAAGTAGCACAAGGCAAAAGGGGTCAAAATATAGCTAAACTAAATAGAATATTAGATCAAGAATGGAAATAAAATAAAATAAAATAATTATTTATTTTGAACTTAGAATTCTTGGACATATTTAAGCAGTTCACATTGGCTTCAAAGCCTGGAAAGAACAAAGGTAAAGAGAACAGAAATTAAACAACCATACTTGGGAGTATTGAAAACAACTTTTAAGCATGCATAACATTACAACAATAGCACATTAAAGAAATTGAAGAATATGCTAACTCTCCCCCAAACGATAGTTGATTGAAGATATGGGATTATAATTGGTGTTTATCACAATTTCAGAATAGTTGGGAATGGGTGAAATTGACTAAAGGACAACTAATTTAGAAGATATAACACAAATCAGTAGACAATATCATGACTCATGAGACTAGGCAACAGGGGGGGACTGCTTGAAAGTTCCAGTTAAATTGTTCAGTTGTAAGATGCCTACAGCTAAAAGAAAAAGAATCTCCTGATCCCCTCCATTAGTCAAGAATTGACAATACAGTATACCGATTAGTGTCTCACTGTCATGTACTAATGTCACCAGGAAACAGCCAGAGACTACCAATATATTGTTAAATCATTTAAACAGAGAGAAAAGGAAGAGAGAAAAATCAGATAAAGAAAAAACTCTCTGAACTCTTCAAGTCACAAAAATTAGAGAACATACCAGTACGGCCGCCAACAGTTTGATATCCAGTTCCTCGGTCTACTCCATTGTTTGGAGGGAATATTTGCATACTCGCATCAGTGGCTACATGCATCATATATATGTGTTCATAAGCAACTAGAAGCACTTAAACTTTAAAAGTAGGAAATACAATACAAGAAACCAAAGCTCGATGCTATAAATCCATACCCACATGTTTCGTGGTATTATTTTCTTCAGTAATGACAGCCTGAGCACCAAACAGATAAACCAAAAATATTTAAAAAGTTAGAACACACTTACCAGAACCTCACAAAAAATCACACAGGAATAACAGAATGATTATAAAGTAACTAAGATCACGTATGCTCCTCAACAAAACAACTTTTCCATCGCATCAACATGAACCATAAAGATCAAAATAAAAAGGTTTAACAAAATCAATTAATGTCAATATTTTAAAATCACAAACACATTTAACGGAGGTGTCGCGGTTCCCTTACTTAATTTAGAGTAGAGATGACCTTACACTACAGCTCTAGCTATTTTATAATCGTGGAATCAACCGATTACACTTGTAATTCCATAATTTCACTTCATCCCACTCCTTCCGCTAAATTTGCACACAATTAACTTAATTCCTAAAAAAATATGAAAACAGTTGAAGACAAACGAGCATGCAGAGAGTGAAGTGAATCGATATGACAAGCATAGAGCGCAAATTAGAAAGGAAAAACGAAAGATGCTCTCGCTTACAGGAACTGAACCGAGCAAGTGGCTAGTGGGAAGACCGGTGTAGGAAGACTCCTCCATGGAAATCGATACAATGCAGAGAAAAAGCGCGAGTGAAGACGACCTAATTAGTTCAGAGAAGTATTGAGGGGGTTCGGAGTCGGAATCGGAATAGAGCCCTAGATAGCAGAACGACGAAAGTTGTTTTTCCTGTCGTCGTTTGGAAGGAACGTGTTGCAGGGGGAGGACTCTAAACAAACTAGCGTGCTCTTTCATACACAGGATTGGACCCCACCCTCAACTTCAATTCGCCGGGTCAGCGAAGCACGTACCTAGCACCTTTTTTAAATTTAATAATTAATAATAATAATTGTTATTTTTACTTTCTCCGGCTTCTCTTTCCAACGAGGCTCGCGTAATTGGGCTTCAAGAATGGGCCCGATCTATGGGCTCCGCTACTTTTGGTTCAGCTTTTCAACGAAGCGCACGTGCCGGCATGTGGGTTTTTATATTAGATTAAGAAGACTTTATTTGAAAAAATAAATGACTATAAAAAATGTCTGAGCCCGGGTTCGAACCGGGGACCTCTAGTGTGTGAGACTAGCGTGATAACCAACTACACCACCCAGACAAGTTGGTGCTGAAGTATTATTTTTTGTTAATATTATCAATAATTTGATTTTATAAAATAAAATGAAGATTTTGATCAACAAGGATTTCTGGACGTACATGAAACTCAAGTTGACTTCTCTGCTTACTTCTCATCCTGAACCTCACAATTTCCAAAGTAAGCCATTTTTTTTTGTCCTTAACTTTCACAAACATGAATGCTTCAGTCTGATATGACTACTACAATGTTTCCCTTAGTATTATCCTTGTTGTGCTACTCGCTTGTGGCGGTACAGGCACAACGCAATTACATTTATAATTTCTCTCCTTACGTCTCACCCACCACGGTGCTTCTTAATTACGAGAAAATGGTAGAGAATTTCAAAGTGTTCGTGTACAAACCAAACAGCGCCCAACTCAAATTCGCTTCCACGGTGGAGTCTCTCTTCTACTCTTCACTACACAACAGCACCTACCTCACGCAGGATCCCGAGGAAGCGCACCTCTTCTTTCTCCCTTTCTCCTCTGACCTCTCCACGCGCGCTCTGGCCCACGTCCTATCACGCATCCGCAACGACTTCCCCTACTGGAACCGCACCCTTGGTGCGGACCACTTCTACCTCTCGCGCGTGGGAATCCCCCTCGAACGGGACCGGAACCTCGTGGAGCTGAAGAAAAACGCCGTTCAAATCTCGTGCTTCCCGACACCAAATGACAAGTTTGTCCCTCACAAGGACATCACGCTGCCACCGGTACCTGACCCCCACGTGCTCCTGCAGCGAGTGCCAGCACGCTCATTGGTCAACGATAATGAGACTTGGCGGGGGGAGGAGTTTCTTTGCGCGATGAAGCACACCAACGACGCGTCGTGGATAGGGGAAGCACTGCGCGTAGGGTGCGTGCCGGTGGTCGTTACGGAGGAACCGTTAAATGACATGCCGTTTATGGATGTGCTGAGGTGGAGAGAGATGGCAGTGTTTGTGAGAAGCGTGGGGGGAGTGACGCGTGCGTTGGGTGACACGTGGAGGGAACGTCACGAGCGGATGCGAAAATTGGGTGTGGCCGCGAGCACGCACTTCCAGTGGAACCAGCCTCCTCTGCCGTTCGATGCGTTCAATACTATCATGTATCAGCTGTGGCTCAGACGCCACACCGTCCGATACGCTATGGTGCAATAGAAATAAATTGAATATGTGGTTTCGCCATTAAAATATTTGTTACTGAATTGCACAAATATTATACATTGTTACGTTAATTATGATTTTGTATCTTTTAATTTACAATTGAACTAATCACATTAAAACTCCTCCCTACTGTAAGTTAAAATTGTGACTTTCTTCAAGAATCCAAAATAAATTAATTCTTCATACAGTAAGAGTGTACAGTTTTTTTTGTAAGCAAAGAGAAAATTAACCAACGCTGTAGATGTATCAAGTGAATGTTCAATGGCGTTGGGTTGATGACACGCACATACTATTGAATTTTCAGAACCGAAGTGCACAACCAGCTCAACAATGAACTGTGTCAATGCCAGAGAAAACTCATCCAGCATTATAAACCCCATCTTGAAGGAATACTCAAATTTTCCCAATGAAAATCACTTCTTGACCAAGTTCAACACATCCCCAACAAGATGTAAAGAGCCAGTTACAAGGACCTGATGCATCACCCAAATAAATTTGCAGTCAGAATTCTGAACAGATGAAAAAAGATGTATAATTTTGTAGATATTATTGACTGAAATTTATTGAAAATCTCTAATTTTGATGGGATCCACCAAATTAATGATTTCCAAGAAATTTGGTTCAACATTGATTAAATTTCTCAACTGTGATACTATGACACCTGTAAACGAAGTGACTGATTCTGTTGCACTCTGTCCCTAAGCCATTTGATTGCCAATGGCAGTGACGGAAACACTGCGCTGTGTTCACAGTTACTTGCACTCGTTTCCATGTCATCTTTTAGTTCTTCAGAAACAATGTCGGTGTTTTTACCTGCTAAGCCAAGTAATCTCAAACAGATTCTTCAAGCCATAAAATATTCTAAGGTCTCAAACTTAATAGGAACAATTCATGAAGGAAAAAGAGGAAAGGGATGTGGAAAGCAATCTTGAATAATCACTACCTTTGCTGCTTTGCATGAGATTTTCCCACACTCTTTGAAGATTGAACTGCCATGACAGATCAACTTTGGGATCAGTGAGAGTGAAAACCTGGGGTCCAACTTTATTGAACACAGACAAACTTGGTACAAAAAGCGCCTTCTTGAAGTAGACACCTACAATTTCCATCCAGATGTTTCTTAATTTCCATGGACCAAATAACTTTCTTCAGAGAGAAAAAAATCATTGGGAAAATGTTCACATTACTTTTTCCTCATACTAAACATAAATACTTACAGAACTAATAGAGAAGAAAGCTGTTAAAATCCCAAATGTTAAGCTTTACTTAAATATTTTTTAACTATTTTCATTATTTGGTGAGTATGTTCTAGCATAATCAAGAAAACTATTTACCGTTATCAGCACACGTTTTCATTAAGTGAGGAAGAAGCAACTGCGGGTCCCTAACAGTCAAACAATCGAACAGCAATATCTGCAAGTAATTCAATTACTTCAAATCCAATTAAAAAAGAAAGTGGCATTTTCACTCGTGTATATCATGATTTTCTAATTAAAGTGAAAACCAAAAAATTAAGTTATAATGAATCTACTTTTTAAATCTATACTTTACCGGAGTGGATTTTCCCTGGGATACTCTTTCTCCATTGTGCGTCTTCACTACTTCATGTGAGAATTTAGAATTATCCAGTTGCTGATGAAACAAGGTTTGATCTGGGTTGTATTCTTTAATGGCCAGAGAAAACCACCTTGCACACACTTGCATGCTTTCAGGACTGTGAGCCCCATCTAGAAAGAAAACAAGTCTATTTGATCTTTCACCCTTCAGGTGTTGGTCAGGAACAATCTGTGCCCTTCCTTGCAAACTTGCACTAGTTAAACCTTTTATGAACTGCTCTGGCAAATTTTCCTTCATGCAGATACAGAATCACTTCAGCAATAAGGTATAAAAGAAAAAGATGAAAAAAAAAACTACTTTTTAAAACTTACAGTTTGTTCCAAATAGATATCTCCAACATGCCCAGTCCTTTTCAGCCATGTAAAGCACAGTGCAATGGCAAGTGCAGCATTTACATATTGGTGCTCACCTTCAAGACCAAGGCTTGAACCATTTAACAATTTCGCATCTAATGGAGTAACCACTTGAAGAGGTACCTGACATTGGCAAGATTTACTTAGCTGATTGAAAGCAAGGACCAAAGACTTAACATTTTCAATGAATGCAGCTACAAAAGCCACTTGGATTGAATGCTATGTCTACCCTGACTTTCAAAAGACCATTGAAAGATGAAAAAAAGTACACCACACTGAATCACATTGAGGGCATTGTTTTCTCTTTCCAAGACAACTCTCATAATTAAGTTTTAGCTATGTAACACCCTTTGACAAAATAAATAAGTTCCAAACAAAGTATGTTATGTTTTACTCAGTCATCACATGTATAGTAAATTTGAACTTTTAATCCTAAACACACTGTAAAACTGTACCACTTTACTTAATATTGACATGCTGATATTAGATTCATTTAATTATCTTAGAGTCTGAATTTTAAGCCTAACGTAACTTTATAAAATCAGCTTAAAGTATAGTTTATACTCACTTATATACTATAAGTTGATAATATATTTTTGTTGATGTGAGATCTCCAACAACTTTTATGTTGAGTCATCCAAACTTATTTTATAAAGCAAAACAACTTCATGAAAGAACATACATTTAATTGAGAAGCCTTCTCCTCAAGTATATGCATTGCTTCTTCAGGTTGAGGCACTGTGAAAGCTGGAATCCCATTCTGAAACCAAACAAACAAATAAAGAAATGAATTTATCAGAAAGAAAGTGCACATTGCAAATAAGCACCAAAAATAACTTTTATTCTTCAAAAGAAGATGACACTAGATTCTAAAAAACACCTTGAAGATACCCGCCTTCTCACCAGCAATTTCTCCCAGAGTATTCCCTAATAATAAAACGATCAAATTAAACTCACTGAACGAAGCAGTGGCATAGAAACATTATGTTCAACCATATTCTGAAACATTTGTATAATATAAAAATTTCTAAACTTATATTTTCATACACAATATCCATGCATTAAACTAGTGATTACCTAGAATTCAAAAATAGAAAACTAACCAAGAATCTCCATGTGGTCATACCCTAGAGATGTTATTCCACACACAATAGGGGCCTGAACCTGAAATATCGACAGATCTGCATGAGCTTGTTCCTAGATACAACTTCATAGAAAACATTAATACATATACAAGGTTTCAATGCTCATTACTCTTGTGGTCTAGTAATGCTAGAGAAACATGTTTCCAATGAAATTTTAAACATACCACATTTGTGGCATCATATTTGCCACCTAATCCAACCTCCAATATAGCAACATCAACCTACATACAAGTTCAGAAAGAAAGAAGCTCTTATTCACTTAAGATAAAATAAACAAAAAATAGAATGTACCCTGAACAATTTTTCTTGGAAATTTAAAACATGGGAACAAACCTGCTCTGCTGCAAATATCTTGAAGCCAAGTAAGGCAAGAAAACGGAAATAAGTGGGCATTGGAATGTTGTCATCAGTTTTTTCCTGCACACCACCAAAACATGAACCAATTACATTATTACTGTGAGCAAGCACATCAAATTAAATTGTAAAAGTGATGGGAACATGAACACTGTGATGATATAAGCTTAACTACCGTATTACTGCTATAGTACACCACAATTCTTATTGACATGGTATAAATATGCATTGGTTTACAGAACAGAAGGTGATGCTAATAGACTCACCATATTATTAAGTAAAACTGTGTTGCTTTTCTTCTTATTTTTCCCATTTTTAGTGTCCCATATGATTTTCAAATTGACACTAACCACCATGAGTTTAAAACATAAACCTCTTGTTCCTTTTTCTCAAGTTACATTACACTTAAGACCCCTTTCTGCCGTATGTTGTACCAGTTCACACAAACATATCAAGGGTGCCCAGCAGGACAAGTTAGTTGCTCTTCCTTTACTATTTTCTTCTGAAACAATGCAATAACTTCAAAGAGAGCAATGGAATAGCTTCAAAACTTCAGACTAAGTTAGCAGAAAATATTCGTTTGGTTGTTCTAAGAGTAATTGGTGGACTCTTTTAAAGAAATGTAGAGCTAAGTTGGAATAAATAACTAGTAATAGTGTATTCCAATAAAATATAGTCACAAGGCAATTTGGCTCAGGTTCAAAATAAATTGAAAAAAGGATGACCTGCTTTTCCATCCCATCAAAAAACACTGACAGTATAAATACGAATGAAATATTAATGCACATAACCATACCTTTAGTCTGTCATAACACCACCAGAAATATGCTAAAAATTTCTCTTCACAGATTTCCTTTCTGCACAGTTAAAGAACTGCAATTATGTTGCAAGTAAAGGCATAATACAATATATTCTCCTATCCTAGATCTGCATGTTCAATGGAAATAACAAAAGTACCAACACTAAAGAATAATTTCGTAGGAAAACAAATCAATTGAGAAAGCAATTCGAATTCATTCGCTAAATTAGTATTCACCCTATAAAAAACAGATGATAGACACATAATGACAAAGAATTCAAATTCCCAATCAAAATACCAAATTAACACAATGAAAAATGACACAAGTAGATGATAAAGGAAAACACAAAAAAATCAATATATGAATATGAATCACTCACCCATCCAAACGGAATCTTTCTCGGATATCAATGAGATGAGGAGATGTAAAGAGTCCAGTGCGAAAACCACAGTTACGTAATATAGATTCTGTGAAGGTGCATGTAGACCCCTATAAAACCCCAGTTCAATAAAAACAATTTCCATCATAAAAATAAAGACTTATCAGTTATCTCTAACTATAAGGAGCCAGAAAACACCAGTGACCAGCCACATAGCAATCACTAAACAAATTGAACTTCCTACTATGGCCTCATTTCCATGCAACCACCAAAGTGAAGTAAGAGTACCTTCCCTTTGGTCCCAGCCACATGGATAACCTTCATATTCGCAATTGGCTCCTCCAAATCCAGCATCTACAGAATTAGACAATGCACACCATTGTCAACATCTCATAAAAAATGACCCAATTCACAATTTTTTTACCTTCAGGTAATCAAACAACAGGTCAAACTGATCCCCCACATTGCTAGCATCAGCCCGAGTGCGTCGAGTGATCAAAGACGACAAGGCCTCCATTGCTTCTTCATAGGGACTCAAGGAAGAAGATTTTGGAGACCCTTTGCCAACTTCTGCAAACAAGAGAAGACCCCACAACAGAAAATGAATAATCACCAGCAAAATCAAAACTTTAGCATGGGTTTAAGCACCCCAGAAGAAAAAAAGGAATGGGGAATACCTTGGTCAGACATGGCGATTGAGGTGTTGAGTTGTGAATGAAACAGAAAGTGTTTGTCAGAATGGAAGGGAGATAGGAGGAGGGTGAAAAGTGGAAGGTGAGGTTGAGATTTGAAGGACCGAAAAAAGATTGAAGAATTTGTCGTTTGTGGTAAACGTCTTCAGATTAATTCCATTTATTTATTTTGGTTTGGCCAATTGGAAAGAGAAGTACATGCGCTACGCTACAGAAGAAGAATGGGTTCATCCTCAGCTACGTACACTTTTGCTAGTACCCTGTGGCAGAGTGTATCTCACAGTTCGGGTTGAAGTTGCATTGAGAATTTGAGATTAATATTTTTGGTTTTCTTACAACACAATTTTGTTCCTCCCAACACTAAAACTATTGGATTTATTTATAATTTTCTATTTTTTATTGGAGAATGTAAGATTTATATTTTTTAACTCTGGAATAAATAAAGATTAAGTCAACTTAATTCTGTGAATTTTTACTATTGAATTAGTTCTTAAAAACTATGAAATTAATTTAATACATTATATTTATATGATTATCTAGTTGTAAATTGTTTTACATGATAATATCACTGATTTTTATAATAATTCGTACTTATTTTTACTTCATTTATAGTATACAAAATAGAATAAAAGTTGTTCTCTTGGGTAAGAATCACTATATTTAATATTTGTTTTCAAGAAACTTAATTTTCAATATAGTATTATATTAATACTAGAATAAGAAACTATAAAATGTTATTATAGAGTTATGAACATGAAAGATATATATACACACACACACATATATATATATATATATATA
>Ga0099823_1005253_pt1 | contig 12865 bp, 12 predicted proteins | sample CowpearedBW_FD_76831 | JGI IMG/M metagenome (GOLD analysis project Ga0099823, IMG submission 76831) | Root nodule microbial communities of legume samples collected from California, USA - Cow pea red BW | ecosystem: Host-associated > Plants > Roots > Nodule | place: USA: California | collected... | reverse complement strand
TTTTGGAAAAAAAAAAAAAGAAACTCATTCTAGAAAATCATTTGGAAGCTACCATTTATTTTGTGAAAAAATTATTTCAAAAATATGTTTTGAAAGTTATTTCACGGATGCTGAAAAACTTGTTTCAGGAAGTTCTATCCAGAAAGCTCGTTCTTGTTTCATAGACCCTCTTTCAAAAATCCTGTATGAAAATTTCAAAAAAATATTTTTGAAACATTTTTGGAAAAAAATAATCCAAAAATCACTTTTATGAAAAGTAAAATGATTATTTTAAAAATGATAAGAGTACATTTAGAAATTATGGGGTACAGTAAAAAAAAAGAAAAACTCTTGTTAATCATCAATAATCAAAAAATGTCCTCAATTCAGATGGGGACACTTCTCCATGCATCTTCAAGGCTTCTTCTGCACCCCCAAAATTTACTATTATACCCTTCATTAATATACAGGTGAAAAGTGGGTAAGTGGGTAAAACGCAATAAATTTCATTTACTCCGTGTCAACTCCTCTGCACCCTGTTCATACTATTTCTTCTCTCGTTTCTTCTCCGTCTCATTACCTCATTACTGTGCATTCATTAAAATTTGAAATATTTGTGAAACGGAATACGAATTCCGTTTCAGACAAATGTGAAACGGATTCTGTAATCCGTTTTACAAAATTTTCATTTTTTTTTTGTGAAACGGATTACAGAATCCGTTTCACATTTTTCTAAAATGGAATTCGTAATCCGTTTCACGAAAAATTTTAAATATTTGTGAAACGAAATACGAATTCCATTTCATAAAAATGTGATGATTCTGTAATCCGTTTCATAAAAAAAAATTCCTTTTTTTGAAACCAAAGATGCTCTCAACCTGAATATTATATGTGACAACCAATTTTGAATAGCTAAAAACACCGTTGTTTCAGAATAATTTTGTCAACTTGTACGACTTGCATGTTAGAAGGCACCGTTTCTAATTAATTAAGAAATATCTTTTGTTTGTTGAGATTATTAATTAAAAGTTAACGGGGAGAGAATGTACACTCCTTTTCCTCCTTGTTCATATTTCCTTCATCCTCACCTACAAACAAAAAAAATCCCTTCAAAGATGATGAACCCAAACACCCAATTTTTTATCCTAAAAACCCTCTATTTTCGCATCACCAATTCCTACATCATCATCTTCTACCTCCTTGCCCAAATCACTTCCTCTCAAGTCGACCCTAAATTCACTGCATGTGCACCCAAAACCTACCCCAACAACAACCAATCTATAAGTTTTCCCTTATACATCCAAGGAACGCAACAACCTTACTGTGGGAGCCCTGGTTTTGAAATCTCGTGTGTCGCAGATGGCTCCCCTACCCTCAATCTCTCTCACACCCAATACCTCATTCGTTTCGGTGAAAAAGCAAAAAAAACACCAAAACGGATTCCAGGTTCCGTTTCAACCTCCTCCGAGACGGATTCCAGAATCCGTTGCAGTGAAAAAGAAAAAGAAACGGATTTTGTATTCCGTTTCAGCTTTCTGCGAAACGGATTTCACAATCCGTTTCGGTAAAGAAAAAAAAAGTCAAAACGGAGAAGAGCGAAAGATGGGGCTTACGGAGTTGTGCAAAAAAAAGCAAAAAGGAGAAAAGGAGCCTGCAGAAGCTCTGTGGGAGAATGAGAGAAGAACAGAATATGGGAGAAGAAGGATGAAGAGTGTGTGGAGGCGGTGTGGGTGGGAGAAGAGACACGCAGTACAACACCTAGGTCAAAGATTCTTCTGGGAGTGCATGGAATCTGATTCTTAGTGCTTTATTGGGGTGCAGGGTAAGGGTATATGGTTTTAGGATGCAGATGCGGTAAAAGAGATAATAACTCTTAATTTTTACCATAAACAAATATGAAAAAAAAATTGATTTTGAAGTTACAGAAGAGATTATTGGAAGTGTAGGGAGAGATTATTGGAAGTGTAGGGAGAAGCCCCCTTCATATCCTAGGAATGCAAGTGCAAATGGGCTATTGAATAAGCCCACAATTTGCAAGGAATTTTGCTTTTTTTTTTTAATTTCCATTTCAAACGAACGAAAACTTATTTTAATTGATATTAATGAAATTAAATAGTATTAACTTAATTTCTAAACGTAATGTTAGTTATTTTCGTTCGTATTTTATTGTCCTGTGATGAATTTTTTTTTTCTAATCTTAGAAGTTAAAAAAATGTGCTTCACATCTTCTCCTCATTCTCAAACCCTAAAAAAAAACGGAACTTTCACACTAATGAATGAATTCTACCTTTACTTTAACCTAAAGCAATTAAAAGAGACAAAAAAGAGAAATTTCCACACTCTGCTCAATCTTCCGCTGTTTGAGAAAGAGCTTTTGCAATTTTGTGGAACACGAGATATTGTAATTCGTCAAATAATAATTAAATTAATGATTAAAGAAAAAAAGTAACTTTTTTATATATATAATGATTAGTGCTAATATGTTAACGTTTTCGTAAAAAATAATTACCTTTACGATTTATCCCTTCCTTTTCTTTTACAAGTAACTTTGCTAAATTGGCATAGAAGAAGAATAACGTAGACCCTTTTGTTTGTTTTTTTCTGAAATATTTTAATTTTAAGCATAAATCTAATATAAAAAAAATTATAAATTTAGTGATGATGTAGTAAAGAATAAAATGGAAAGTGGAAATAGAAAAATAAAAACTAGTTTGACTTTGCATTTCACAAAAGGAACAATAAATGTACATTAAAATTGAAAAACATTGGCACAAATCTTTATAATATATTAATTTGTTTGTTCTTTATTGTTGTGTCTTCTTCTCACACATTTCTTCACAAGCTGTTTGAAACCTATCTTTGGGCTCTTTGGGCTTTTACTCATTGCACTCCTCTTTGTTAACCACTCTTCCTCCACCTGCAAACAAAGCTTTCACACAACACTTTAAACCCTATAATTAGGTTACAACTATAATAATCTGCTACATCTTCATCATTATTACACCCAGATCAGACGGTGGAGATACCTTCAGCAGTCGATCCTCCACCAGATTCAGCCTCTCTATCACCGTTCCTTTCGCTTCCGTCTCCATCATCACGCTCTCCATCGGACGGCACTGCTTCTCCAAGCTCCTCGGGGAGAAATCGACGGACGACACGCGTCCATCACTTCCGCTTGTTGGTGTGGATGCACACGAGCTCTTTGGTGATCGATTGCACCCTCTAATTTCCTCCAATTGCCTCAACTGAAAGTGTTTTTCTTTTCTTTTATTTTTAGAACATAAAAAAATTTTCCTTTAAAAAACCTCTTAAAAATTTTACTCCGATACAAAAATCTTACAAAAAACATAATTTATTTTTATTAAATCATGATTACTACTCTAATAATAATCTAAAATCATGTTTAAAATAGTAGAAAAAGGTAATTGATAATACAATTAAAATATGAAGAACTTAAATTACAACGATTTAAAAATATTGGTTATAGTTTTCAAAGAAAAATTGTATAACCTAATTAATTAATTAATTAAACTATATTAAGCTAAATAAGCAAAATAAATTCACTAGAAACTTACCAAATTATCCAAACGATCAATCCTTGAGAGAATTGGTTCCTGAATTGTGGAAGCCATTTTCGTGTTCTTCCCTTCAAATTTATGAATGTCTTCTTCTTCTTCAAGTTATAACCTTTTTTTTTTTTCAGTTTCAATTTTCATGGTTCTTTCATTCATATAAATAAGGAAGAAGGAAGAGTGAAAATATGCGATCATGATTCTGTGGTGCCACGCGTTCAGCTCTTACTGTGGACTGCCACCTCCTACTCGCATCTTCTGCCACGTGTAAAGATGACGTGTTACCGTTTAAGACGGTTTTCATGATCAGAATTACACTGTATCCATTGGCTTAACATCACGCACTCCAAGGACACGTGGAAGACGCGCATGTCATGCATGAAATCACAAAGGACACGTGTCCATTCACGTGAAGATGTTCCTCTGCCTCGTGATCAATGCTTCTCGAAGATCGCATATATCTATCCGTTTATCCATTCAGAGCTTAATTTGTTTTATCTATTCTAAAGAAAACATCAATATTTTATTTATTACGATTAAATATGATCTTCGAGTAAAAATTAAAATTTGTTTTTTTCTAAAATTTTAATTAATTTAATTTTTTAATTTTGTAAATATATGGATTTAATATTTTTAACTAAATTTTATTAAATTTATTTAATATTTTAAATATATTTTATTGTAATATTTTAATTTATTTATATAATTTGACACATATTTATTTTAATATTAATTTAAAAACGTGATATCAAATAAATTTTATAAAAATAATTTAAAAGATTAAATTGATACATATAGAAAACTAAATTAATTTAAAATTTTGAAAATAAAAACTAATTTTAATTTTCACTAAGTTTGAAAATCAAAATTATATTTAACCTTATAAAAAACTATTCTTTTAAGGTTTATTATTCACTTTTTTTTATACTTTTTCGGATTCATCTATATCTTATTCACTTATTCAACTGATTTTCATTTTTTAAATTAAAATTAAAATTTTACTGAATCATATATTTATTTGGTAATATTTTGTAGCTTATTATCTTTTAAATTTAAACTAAATTTTTTATTAAACACTATTTATATTTTGATTATTGTTTGTTTTGTTTCGTATTTTTATTCAGATTTTTTTCTTTTATAATTTACCTACTTGTATTATTTTAAAAATTTTAACCTATATTTACATTTCTATTTTATGTGCTTATAATTTTGTAACTAAAACAATTAAATATTTTCTGGTAATTTTATGAATTATTCATTATTTTCAAATATCTTTAATAACTCATTTTATTGTTTATAAATCAAATTAACTGAAATTAAACAATTACAATAACAAAAATATTTTAACAATAAGTACACTGTTACATTATGTCTGTATTTACATTAGTATATATATTATAAGAATTATCAGAATTATTAGAATAGCCAAGTAGTGAGTTTCTGATCACAAAAACACTGATTGAGAAAGATGTGTATACAGACAAAACTGGAAGGCACGTTTGAGAAACAAAACAATGCCACAAAGTTGAAGATCTAATACTATGCTGTTTTCTTATGTATCTTCTTCTATGAACTGCACATAACATAAAAGACAGAACAAACATAAATGGTTACTACAAACAATAGCTATAATTACAAAACCCAGAACACAACACAGAGACATACTAGTCTTTTTTGGTCTAGCAGTTAATACCACACTCTTCAACATCAGGGCCAGTGACCCTTGTGGTGAAAGGATCAATTCTGACCCACAACAGAGAGAAAATGGATGCAAGAAGAATGGACCACACCACCACAATGGTTGGTGTTCTGTTCTGGCGCCCCATGAGACCTTTGAGGAAAGGGTAGAGATGGATGATGACCCAGAATGCAAAGAAAAGCTTCCCAAAGAGGGGTCCCCAAGATTGGTACCCACTGTTGATGGCGTAGGAGATACCAGCAACAACTCCTACCATGTTTATTATGAGAAGGGTTGTGGGAGGGATCAGAAGGGTGGTCCATTTGAACAAGTAGAGCTCAGCAAAATCTCCATCTTCATCTGAGGCCTTGGAGGTCACAGTGAAGTTGGTGTCAATTCCGGCAAGCACTTTCAGAAGGCCCTGGAAGACGGCGAAGAGATGCGCCGACACGCCGCCGATCACCCAGAACTGTTCGTTCCTCCACCACTCGTCGATTCCTACGCCGCTCCACCGCATCTCCAGGATTCCGGTGGCAAAGATGGAAAGAAAGAGAGAGATGAACCATATGCTTGCAAGGTTACTGATCTGCAAGCACAGCAATAAGTTGACTTAGAGTATTACAATGGTGCATGATGGTGTGCTTTGCCAAATGCATTTTGAGTCCAAACTTTCTACTGAGTTTTTTAGTTGTCCTCTATTGACTATCAAGAATACATTGATGTTGGTATTTAAGAATCTTTCTAACATATCGGTGTATTTTGAAAGTTCAACAGAGGTACAGAAAAACCTAGCAGAGAATTCAAATCCAAAAACATGCATGTTCCATTTCAGATGAAGTAACCAAAACAATGATAAATCATCAAGAGTCAAATGTGAAACCATCTATGGATGTTCTTCATCATTAATTTGGCTAATCATTCTCAAAGTCCTAAATGGAAGTGTGTCAACACATCCTAAATTGTCTTGTCATTCTTCCATGAACCACAAAACATCATTATTTTTGTGTACAACATCATGGTTTATTCATCACACACGACAAATGATTTGTTCAATTCTAAGTTGTATGAAGAAATTACAAACCTGAGGAATGATGAACTTGTTGGTGAGGAGACAGACAGCAGGCAAGATACAATAAATGAGAAGGGGAATGGCTGTGACTGGATAGATTGTGGTGTTCACATAAGCAAACCTTTCAAGCCACTTTAGCCTTCCACCATAACCATACCAGATGGGACAATGTCTGCTGAAGAGAATTTCCACAGAACCTAAAGCCCATCGAAGCACTTGGTTTAGACGGTCGGAAAGATTGATGGGAGCCGAACCTTTAAATGCCGGCCGCTTAGGCATGCAGTAGATTGACCGCCAACCACGGGCATGCATCTTGAATCCGGTGAGAATATCTTCTGTGACAGAACCATAGATCCATCCTATCTGTGGAACAGAACACAAACAGTGAATGATCTTTCAAGATAACTATATGTTTAACCCTAGTTTATAGTTCATTTGTTAGAAATAGTGTGCTAAGTTGATAAGATCAGAGTGCAACTTAGGAACAAAAAAAAGTTGAAAATCAGAGAACATTGAGACCAACCTCCGATCCCCATTCTGATTTATCCTCATAACCACAGCTGATAACATGAATAGCCTCCTTAAGCAGAGTTTCTGGAGTAGCAGACTGAGGAACACCACCATTCTCCATAAGAGTGGAGGCTACAAAAACTGCAGACTGACCAAACCTTTTCTCAAGGCTCATTTGTGACATAAGTAGTGATTTCTCATCATCAAATCCAGTACCTGAAAACATGAGTCAGAAGTAAAGGTCTGATTAATAGGAAGAGTTGTTTTAAAAGAGTATGAAAATTGCACACATTTCATGAAGTAAATGCAACTTCAAGAGTTTCTACCTTCTACTCCTTCTTCTATATCCTCTAGACTGAAAATAGGTACAGTTGGGTCAACATTCTTGCTAGATTTTTTCTTGTCTGATCCTTTCTTACTAGATTTTGAACTCTTCTTCCGATTTCCACCACAAAGTGATGATAACAACCCAGGCTTTTTATGCTTGGGTTTAAGAGGAGGTTCATAACCATACAAAGCTGTCCTATTGAAGACACATCCAGTACCAACATAAACAGGACCCTGAATGCCATCCAAGCCTCTCAAGTTTATCTGTTCCGGAACAAAAAAGTATAACAAAGAGATTAAATCTCATATAGTCCACGAGAATAAAAAAAAAAGTAGCAGAAATCAACACAAATCAGATGAACATGGCATGAGGTACTTACATCAAAGAACACTGTATTACGATTGGCATAACGATCGTTTCTATCAATACCATCAAACCTCTGTGGAAACTGGACATAGCATACATGTTTACCGAGGTTGGGATCCATCATAAAGCACATAGCTTCCCTCAAGGCCTTGCTGTTGTTTATGTAGTGATCACAATCAAGATTCAATAAGAAAGGTCCATTGGTAAGAACTGCAGATACTCTTACCTGCAAGTTATACAAATCACCACCAGTGAGATGACTATTTATATATGTAGAAAAGTTATCTTTCACATTTTATACTGTAAAATGGTGCTCACAAGTGCATTCATGGCACCAGCTTTCTTGTGATGCTGGAAACCTGGGCGCTTTTCACGAGACACATAGACTAAACGGGGAAGTTCATTGCCCTCAGTGTCAAGTCCTCCACTTTGGCCCAAGAAAACCTGCAGATATAAAATGTAATATTGTCTTAGTGAATGACATGCTAGCAATTATGCAACACTCCAACCAAAACTTAACAACATCTTCACAGTGTAAGACTTGCTCAAATGTAATTAGTAATAGAAATTTAGAAAATTACATGTGTATTAAGTAAAACTTCGATAAATGACTCCAACGATTATAGATGAACAGCTTCTAAAATGTCATCATCAAAAGTATTCAACCAACCTGGATCATTCCTGGATGGTCCCTGGTGTTATTTCCAGGCCATGGTGTACCATCTTGCATCACCCATCCTTCTTCGGGAATTTTCTGTGCCTTTGCAACAAGTCCATTGATACGAACTTTAAATTCCTCATATTCTCTCTGTGAAACATAAATGAAAGGTAAAATTAAAAGATACCAATGTGAAATACAAAACTCATGCAAATAGCCCAAATGCATATCAAACAGCAGAGTAATGCACTTGTATGTCAATATCTTCTTACCTTCATTGCTCTACGATCCTTGACAAATGATGGATGAACCTTATCTTTCAAGTAGTCAATCTTCTGTGCAAAGTACCACTCAGGTGCACGGGGTTCGATGCTATACTTCTTGGAAAAGGGAACCCATTTCCTCGCGAATTCGGATGTCTCGGCAAGGGCTTCAAATGTCAACATAGCAGCACCATCATCAGACACATAGCAGGAGACCTTATCCACAGGGTAGTCAACAGCCAGAATAGAAAGCACAGTATTGGCAGTCACAAGAGGAGGTTCTTTTAATGGATCAACAGTACTGACAAAAATGTCAACAGCAGCTAGTTGTGAAGGCTCTCCTTCCCTATCATACCTGCAACTCATAATATGAATTTGGTATTAAGAGAATAGAGGTTGAACAAGAAAAACAGTATGCCGTATCCCACAATTTCTGGTTCAGAAGCACGGTCAAGTTCAAGAGTTACCTCAATGCAAGCCTATCAAGATATGTTTCACGGTTGACAGGAAGCCACTTGGGGAATTGATCCAATATCCAAGATATGGCAAACCAAATCTCACATATAACTGATACCAACCACAATGGATATGCATTCGGCACCGGATTCGTTATCCGATAATGCAAGAAAATGCAAAGGATAACCAGCCGCAGCATAATGACCATACGATACGGATTTATCCTAGACGAAGGGATTGAAACCTTCCTAGAAAGAGGCTGTCGAGCTTCATCGTTCCTGCATTTGAAGAAGACTACACTCACACATGATACTTATAAAAAAAAATACTTCATACATAGTATTTCACAACAGTGTTAATTATCAAACAGTAATGACTGCTACACAATAGATATCTTAATTACTCACAACAAGGAATCATCCACAAGCACATCAGTAGTAGCATCAATATCTCCAGCTCCTCTCTCAGAAGCAGCTTGGCCGGTGCTCATCGGAACTACATTCTTCTCTTGCTTCATCTTCCAGCCATCAACTCTTTCCTTCCATGCAACATTACCCAAACCTGGATCCCCGGCCCGGACATTAGCTGCACAAGAATACATTCAAGTACCTCAAATGACAATCAGTTTGCTAGATAAAGAAAAGTAGCAATCTAATTTGATAAATCATAGATGAGAATGTGCATAGTGAGAAGGGGTGAGAAAGATACGAGATTGATTAATATCAGATGAATATGGAATATTATGGACACGTTTTCCTCCACCAACTGCAGGAGATGCCATTGAGAGCCTCTCAGGTGAGGCTGCAGACAACTCTCCAGATACCTGCAATCAAAGATACACCAATTTTCATTCTGACTCCTGAAATTGAAGAATTTGAATTCTCTGCTGGTTTTTCTGTACTGTTCCTCATCTGTGCCTTCAAAGTACACTGATGGACACCAATCTTGATGTTTTAAAATATATTTGAAAGGAAAAGATTAAGGTATCAATATCAGTGTATTTTGAAGACAGCACCAAAAATCCAGTAAAGAATCTGAACTCGAAATTGAAAGTAGAAGGTCGAGAAAACTAAAATGTCAAAAGCTAAGTGAAAGACCTCTTGTCCACTGGTCAAGAGAGGAATATGGTTGTGAGAAACTTCCTTATCATAACTTGGAGCACCAACCTCCTCTCCCCGTGCATAAGTCAATTGCCAGCTTAACATGCGCTCTGAAATCTTCTGCTTTTGGTTTTGAGTGTCTGAATCGTAATTAAAGTCACTGGCACCATCAGTGGCAGCACCATCCTCTTCCGTGTCTCCAAGAATTGCAGGACTTCCTGGAATCATTCAAACAAGTAGTATGATCAATACAAGCAACCAGAAAATATAAGTTCTTTAAATATGGCCGAAGATTAAAGATCAAAACAGAAGGTGTAAAAGTATAAAAAGAACAAGTAGTGTGCAAGAATAATACATACCTTGCAACTACAAAATCAAAGGGAAGGGAAAACAAAGTTCTCTATCTAGACATCACACACAAAGATAATCAAAGCCAATTACTGAGTATTCACAACATATGGAAAAGTTAACAACGTAACATGTAAAATCCTATAAACTATCTATTCACTCAGCAGATTTGGCTTGATGAAAATGGAAATACCCTCCTAGAGTTTACTATGGTTACATGCTTAGTCTACTCCAATTTAGCCAGTTTGTAACAGCTATAAAAGGTCTAATTCAGAAGTTGATTGAATAAATGTTCTTGAAGCAAAAGGGTCAACTAGCTTCATTTACCTTTGTGCCTCTTGTACCGGGTTTTGCACTGGGGACAAGACTGATTCCCATCCTTCCTTTCATACTCATAGCAAGGTCTGCATACAGGGAAAGCACAAACATCGCACGCAATGAATGGTTCACCATCCACATTCTTCCCAACACCATCACCACATATCTGACACACTTGGGCACTCAATGCTGTCACTGGCTTTGCCTGAACAATTGAAATGTCATAAAAAAAACATCATCAACAGAATCACAAAATATTGGAGGAAATCAAACAGAAAACTTCGTATATATATACTCACCCCAGCTTCGCCTTCAGACTCCATAGTTCCCTCTATACAACACTTCTCAAATGAAAATAAGGGACCAAAGGGTAGTATTTCAAGCCACACTCATCAATTCAACACTTTCAGATACCTGAGAAGATCGATTTGGAAGATTCACCTCTTCTGAAACAGCTCCCTTTGTTTTCTTAAGAAATTAAGCCTATAATCACAAAAATAAATTCTAGTTTTTAACAAGCATTCTCAACGGATGAAAGTTGATAAAAAAAGCTATAGAACTTCTTCTATCACAAATTGAAGTCATAATCACAAAAACAAAACTTAGTTTATGGAACGCGTTCTCAACAGTTGGCAAAACGAAAATAAAACACTTTTTGTCACAAATTGATATTATAATCACCAAACAAAATCTAGTTTTTATCAAGCATTCTGAGCAGTTTGCAAATAGGAGACAAAAGAACCTGTAACATCAAATTTTGTTTGGTGGATGAGAAAAGGCTGGGTGCAAGATGAAAAAAAAACGGAAGGGTCAGATTCTAAACAATGAAATCTCTTTATGTACATGGCTGAGAAAACAAAGCACTTTCCTCATCACAGACAACGAAAAAGAACAAAAAAAAAAAGTCATTTTTCCTTAAGATTCTCGCATGATCAACAGTGAACAACAGATATCCATATCCATTGCAGAAACAAACACCAAGTACTATAAACCACACATCCACACCAAACTCACCTAAAAAAACAATCTTTTGCACCACTTCCACTGAAAACAAACGGATCAAAGAGAATCTGAAAACCCCAGATGAATTTTCAGGCAATGAAGCCAAATCACACCAAATCTCCCAACTTTGTAGCTTCCCAGAGACAAAAGCAAACACCCCAGTTGAGCAAATCCCAACAAAATGATAAAAAGAGAGAAACCAGATCGAGAATTAAGTGGGAGCACAGAAAAAGGTGATGAAAACAATGGATAACTCCCTCTCCCTTTCTCTCTCCCAAGCGTTTGGTTTTGTCAATTGAGTGACAGTGTCTCTATGTATGAATGAATATGTGTATAGCTGTAAATGAATAGAGAGAAAAGGAAAGGCTTAAACAGAGGAAAAAGACAACCACACTACAACTAGTATAGTACCACCGACACCTGGATCCTCAAATCATAGACACACAAACATTTATCCCAACATCAACATTCCACAAAAATCTTAATATTTGTAATTATGTACTTTCATCAAATAAAATATAACAGATCGTGGACGAGTGCAATAAAATAAATAGTTTCTTCTTTGATAGAAATAAAAATTAACATTAGAGTATAATGAGATGAACAGTAACAATTATTATATATTAATGTGATAAAGGAACCTTTCAATGGTTTTTTTTTAAAAGCCTAGTTGTTCTGAGTACATATGGAAAACTGACACAGAAGGTTTTTTTTGTCAGAAAATGTTCTTTCTAATGTTAACAAAGGTGACCAAGGAAATAGAAAAGGAAAATGTGTTGGCGTGTTTATTCTTATTTGGTTAGAAATTAAAAAATATAATTTTTTATGTTAATAAAATTATTGTGTATAATAAATTTAATAATTTTCCAAAAGCATATTAAACCTTAAACTAAATTAAAAGTTCGTTTTCCTTGAATTCTTTATTACTCTCACCGTTTGGTATGTCTTTTTCTCTTTTTTTTTCATTTTAATAATATTTTATATGATGAGAAATGATATATAGATGTAAAAATTTATATTAACTTGAACTTATTATTTGAAATTCTCACCTACTAGCTTAGTTTTTTTTTTTTCTAAATGTGAAGAATTAAATTAGGGAAAGAAAAAACTTATGCATGTGAAATTGTAAATTTCTGACATAAGAAGTATACTAAGGTTTTTGACTATGTTAACGTTGTGGTTACGTTGTAGGAAGAAATATACCTTGGTATTTGACTA
>Ga0099823_1005239_pt1 | contig 12884 bp, 8 predicted proteins | sample CowpearedBW_FD_76831 | JGI IMG/M metagenome (GOLD analysis project Ga0099823, IMG submission 76831) | Root nodule microbial communities of legume samples collected from California, USA - Cow pea red BW | ecosystem: Host-associated > Plants > Roots > Nodule | place: USA: California | collected... | reverse complement strand
CAAAAACAGAGTTAACAGATTGATTTTACTAAACAGATTCTGTTCTGGTATAATCAATCGATTGAAACTGAAAAACAGTCGACTGAAATACTGGGAAAAATGCAGAAATGCGAATTTGAATTTGGGAAGCTCTGCTCCTTTGGGTTGTAACACATTTATTGCGATAGGCTAGAGAATTCTAATGGGCCAACAACTAATTTCACACATCATCCCTAAGCCAATAAGGGCATTGTCCTACATTTCTGGCCTCTCTAAACATCTCAAACAGCCTATATGAAGCTCTAGAGTTAAAATTTATGTGAACTTGAGCTTCATGCTCATGTCTCCACTGAACCTTCCTCTGCGACAATGAATCAAGTACAAATCATCAATTGCATTGCACTATTAACATACACAGTTATTAAATCTTTAAAAAGATTGATGATATACTTACCTTAAAATGTTGCCAAAATACATCTCTATCTGTTGAAGGTATTGCTCCCCATGATGGCCAAGCAATCAAATATTGTTGCTTAATGGACCTTGTGATGACCTGGGAAGCAATTCTAGAAGGATAAAACTTGCACACAATTTAAGAAAATTAATGCACAAACGGGTAAGGTAAAATAAGTCATGTAAAAGAAAATAGTTTTTAAGATAGGAGAAGTTATTATTACCCTTTCCCATAAGGTTCAATCATGGGTCGTTCATTTGTGTGATTCCAAACCAAAATGCTAAAAATCACTACTCAAACCTTCCAAAGTCCACTAGAATGATGTACAATTTGCAACTATACTAAACTAACCTAAGAAACTCTAAAGAAGCTATCTCAAACAAATTAAAATGATAAACTCTAGCTAAGAAAAACCTCAACTTAAAAAAGAAACTATGACTCAAAATATGGCAACCTAGAACCTAAAACTAGTGACTAGAATAGGACAAAACTGAAAAATATGAAAACTGCACTATTCTACTTATTTTAATTACTTAACCACTATCTAGACAACTTTTGAATTTTAAAAGAAAGATAAAAATGAAGTCAAAATTCGAAATTAACAAGAAAATTATAATTTCACTACTTAGAACCTAAAACTAGCACCTAAAACTAAAATTAGTGCTAATATTATAAATCTGAGAATAAAATTGTAATGCGAGTATATAAGTAGGTTTTAAATGCTAAAGGACTATAAAAAATTGAACTACCATCTCAAATTTACTAAGGAATAAAAATATGGCTATATGACTAAAATTTAGAACACTAGAATTAGTAAAATTGAAGTAGAAACCATAAGCAAGGGTATTATCTACTTCAAACATTATCTAACAAAGAAGTAAACATTCACACAACCTTAAAATCATCAAACTAGACTAACTACATTTCAAATTTCTTAAGAAAACTGAAAATGATAAATATGACTACATGAAACTAGAAGGTTTAATTATGCCCTTGGTCCCCATTTTGGAGACAAAATCTCAATTTGGTACCCTTATTTCTAGCAGTCTTAATTTGGTCCTCTCTTTTGTTTAAGTGTCTCAAATGTGCCTTTTCTGTTAAGTGGTGCTAGACGGCATTAACTGAACAGTGACATGGCAGGGTTGCTGGAATAAGAGATAATTTATTGGTGAAAGTGTGAAAGAAGAAAGAGAGAAGGATGTAATTTACGTTATTTTCTAATTAACGTGAATAAAAATGTCTTAGAGTTACACATTAGGCAATAATCAAAACTACAATAATAGTGATAGTGAAAATGTTTTGTGTAAATTCAAAACTCTTTGCACAATCTTCATCCTCACAACCCTTCCACCTTCCTCTGTGTATGAAACCATTCCATTTCCATTTCCATCAACCATGCCTTCCAACGTTCTGTTCTTCTTGCAACATCCCTAAGGAATATTACTTTTAAATAAATAAATATAAATAAAATAAAATAAAATAAAACACAATAATATTAATAAAACTTCATTTATACTCACACTTTCCCAAAACGCGGGAAAATTAAAACCATAAAATCGTATACCTTAAAAAAATCCAAGGATAACAATTATTACAACCCATAAAATGACTAAATACAAACTGTTTGAAAACAAGAAAATATCCAGTTAATAAAGTCTTCAAATCCCCATATAGTCCCGCTCTCTGTACTCAAGCATCTCCTAGCTCACCTGTCAAATCATCTGCTCCTGGATAACAAGTTATCCGATCATCGCCACACACAAACATATAGGGTGAGCTATGCACATATATATATAAAATAAATATGACACCTATCCCAATAAATGAATCTTACGTAAATCATTCATTATTTCAAATTACCCATCCCTGATCTCATAGTCCTTCATGAGTCATATGCATGATTCTAGGTCTTGAGACGGTACTGTGCTTCCACGAAACTAACCCTTTCGTGGTCCAACCCTACGAGCCTATCCCGCTCATAGTCTTGCCCCACAGACTCCACATTTGTAGTAAAACATCCAAGCCTTCCTCGCTCGGACCTTGGCACGCACGGAATCACCACACTATGGACTCCTCACCCAATAGCATCCAACGGGAACAAAACTATTCCTTGCCCATCGTGCGTCCGACGCATGTAATCACCATACTAAGGACTCCTCGCCACTTAGTAGCTGACGGGAACTAACCAGTTCCATGCCCATCATGCGTCCCACCACCAAGCATATCCCAGACCCCTATCAAACTTAGTCGATTAAGCCCAAACACAAAGGTAAGTCAACTTAGTCCTTCAAGTCCATTGATCATAACAACAATCAATTTCACAGCAACCAGAATGCTTGGCACCGCCTAGATGCCGCTAGGTGGTTTCTGGTCCCAAACCGCCTAGCGGCTACTTCCCCACCGCTAGGGGCTAAGCGCCAACAGGAGCTACACCGCTCTATCACTGCCTGGCGGGACATCCCCTGCCGCAAGGCGCCATGCGCATCCAGTGGCCATTGCCACTATTTTAGGTACCTATTGCTTGGCGGCTTGCCCCGCTCCACCAGGCGCCATATTAGTAGCATAATGCTACTGGTTTTTGGCACTTAAGCAGATTCAAAGAGACTCCAAACATGCAGCACACACAAATCGTAGTATAAATATTGTACTCTAGGCACAATTCCATATCTGGATTACCAGACACACAATTAATCATTACTATGCATACCATACTCTTCTACATTAGTTAAATTGAGACACATCACTTTCCACTAAACTTGGCACTACCACCTTAAATTACCCAAATATCCCAACATAAGAGATAGCATCATTACTGTCCAAGCAACTCTTCAATTCACCTGAGTCTTGTCTATATTTTTAACTATTCATACCTATCCTTGAGTTACTCTTCAAATAAAGTTCCTCTTCTAGACTTAAAGTGCAATTATGATATGATACCAATGTGCAATAGAATGTACACCCACTCCCATCATTGCCATTACCCCGTTTCATAATTATAATTTATTCTACTACATGTTAATCACGTTTCAGTTCATATTTCTTTTCCTTGATTACTATCAACTCTCCCTTACACACACTAAAATGTTAACCCTCGCCAAATTCTAAAGAGGAAAATCCTGACTACGAACCCAATTCACACAGAAAAATCACCAGCGACTCCCCAAGAACACAACCCGCAAAAAGCATCTCAAAACTCTCTCTGCCCTGATGTGTCGCCTGGCGGCAACCTAAGTGCCGCTAGGCGGTTCGTGCCAATTTTTGGGTTCTACCACATTTTCCCGCATCCAGCAGGATTCACAGACACCACAATCTCAGTTCACATCCAGACTGACAGGCTTTCACGTGCACACAGCTTCCAGTTTTCATAACCTAATCATGTTAACTTCAATTCCACATCAACATTGCACCAATCAGGAAGATCATCCACGTTATTCAATCCAAATCCCACATGAACCCTAAATCCCCAATTCAAGTGAAAGTTCATGCAATGTTCCACCAATTAAGCATTTACAGACAACAATTCATCATACCAATTAATCTCATATCATAAATATCATAAGAATCCCTTCAATCGCCCCCATATCACTGAAATACCAAAAGTCCGAGAAAACTGGTCAGGCCAGTTTGTGTCGCCTGGCGAGCAACACTTAGGCGCCAGGCGGTGCATAACAGAAAACACAGAAAGTGGTTCTAGAGGCATGAATCGTCTGGTAAGCCTTCAATGCCACCAGGCGGTTTTTGGGGATTTTCGAGAAACGCGAAAAGGCTCAACAAAAAGCACAACCATACATCATTCATCAAGTATAGCACTAAAACATATATTAAACATACAAACACAAAATAGAACTCCTCTAACCTGGTTTCCTCCCTTAAAATTGGACTACTTGAAAACTTCCAATGATCACGAATGGCTTCCTCTTGATTTACTCTCTTAATTCTACTCCCCTATCACCCCAGAACACACGTTTTTCTCTGAATTCTCGCTCCCTACAATACCCTCTCCAATGTCAGCCAACAAAACCCTCTTTCCTACCACTAATTGGGCTTATAATGGAGTCTTTATGATGGTTAAATGTCAAAAACGAAAATGAGGATTAATGGTAATGTTAATTACCATTCAATTTCTTAATACCTTCTGTTTTTCAGGAACCCTTGGCTGCTAGGTCTCCTAGGGTTTCTTTTAACCCTTCAAATTCAAGCCAAAACTAAAAATAGCAAAAATAGAATTTAATTTGAGTTCACCAAGGTTTGAACCCCTCACCATGCCAAAGCCAAATCAATGTTCAACCATTCAACCCATTAACATTTCTTGCTAACTAATATCATTCAATTATTATAATATTTAGCAACATGATTAACATATATTAAAAATAATACCAAACTTAATAACACACAATGGCCTACATAGGACTCAAACTCAAGTCATTTCACACAATTAAGTACTTTCAACCACTTGAGCTAGTACTTTTCCATGTCACAACATTATGCATTTAATGCCTTAATGGCTTCTACTACCCGCATTAATTAAATAATTATTTAATTAATTATTTAAATCTCTCGGGTCTTACACTTCTTCTTTTCACTCCAACCATTTAACTCCATTCTTTCAAATCTTTCAACCTTAATAACAATTATCTTTCTATCTCAAGCCAACCTGGTATTTATAGAGATCATGAATGAACTACAATAATCCAAATATTAGTCTTGTTATCTAGAATTCTGTGCTGTATTAAATTACAAAACATGGTCAATGGGTAGAATATGCGATTTTATATGAATTTATATGATGAATATATTAACTACTACCATGTTAAAGTAATAAATAAACATTAAAACAAACTTTTCCAACCGCTCACATGCTCTCTATTGAAGTTTTTAGCACTTATTGTTTGGCCAACTACAATAAAATTGACACATTTTCATGGAGTGGAAACTTTTCGGCTTAAGTAAGCGTGTTATTATCTTATCTACAAACTATAAAAAAATTTAAACATTATTGTGGTCTCCTAATGGCAAATCTAGTTGATAAACTATTACGTATATGAAAGACATCTTCGAAAAACCAATGTAACAACACAAAAAACATTTCATGTATTTATGTGAAAACTAGTTGGTAATTGTCATAACGGTAAGCTAGATTAGTTTATGTTAAGCAAAAAAAAAAAACATATTTAGGCCAAAATTTATCCTAGCAATATAGTGTCTCATAAAATTTTTCTAATAATTAAAGTGTGTTTGTTTACTTTATAATTCTGTAGAATCTTTCCTCCAATTTTTCGTTGACTACTTGAGGCTTTTAATGGAGTTTTTTTTTTATTTTCTTCCATTAATATACTTGTATGGTATGTACAGAAAAAGATATGCATCTCTTATAGCTGTCATTAATGCTATTGAAGTTACTGTCATGGTTACTGTCATGAATACTTTTGAAGTTTGAAGCTTGAGAACTGAGAAACAATATTTTCTAACAATAGAAGCTTCATAAGTTGGGTGCAATGATTGATAATTTTTATATAGTTCTGACTTGTAATGCTTTTACACCCACTTCCATTGCAACAATTGAGGCTAGGGTTGTGCTTTCCCCAATCATTTGAACTTGAAGAGGTAGAAGACAAATGTTTTAGGGATTCAAAACTATTGATTTATGTTGTCTTAAATATAAAAAAATTGCACTGCATTCCATGTCTTATTGACACGTTTCAATAACATAAATCCACCTCAGCAATCACAAACGGTGTTAAGCACAACTTAACAGAAAGGGCATATTTAAGACACTTAAACAAAAAAAAGGGTCCAAATTGAGACTGCTAGAAATGAGGGTACCAAATTGAGATTTTGTCTCTAAAATGGGGATCAAAGGCATGATTAAACCAAACTAGAAAATAGACTAAAACTAATGAAGAGTTAAAGCAATTCATGGGACAACAATTTTTGAGTTTGAAGAAAAGAAAGAAAGAAAGGAATGAAGAGAAAATAGAGACAAGATAGGTTGTAAGGGCTGGTGGAGGGCAGGGTGTTAGTGATTCACACATGCCTCCTCCTAAAAGCTTAACTAGTTTGTAGCCAAGTTGGGTTTAAGAGGTAGTTTTGTGATTTTTGAGTTTTGACTTTAGTTTTAGCATTCACTTAGTCAAGTTTATCATATATAAGCAAATTGTAGGTCATTTGCATGACACAATTCTTATGTTACTTTATTCAAGCATTTCATCAAACACTTGATGAAACCATATTCTTCATCGAGTCATTTTATCAAACAATTTCTGATTTTGCATTTAGGCATAAAATTAGGACAACAAAGTACCTAGAAAACATTCATGGCATGTTTCAAAATAGTTTTGCATATTGTGTAGGCCATTATAAAGTTGACACAATGAATTCTTTGAAAATTGTCAAATTTAACCTTTAAAAAATTCAGTTGATGATGCAAAACTATTAGGCAAAACTGGTGTTGTAATATGATAACCCATGGAATTGTGATCTAACTATCCTAACCAGTTTATAATGGCAAAAAATGACTACAAAACACCTCACACTGCTAAAACTAACAACAACTAAAAATCTAGGTACCTAAGACCTAATATTAGCACTAAACTATGCTAAAACTAACCAAATTTAGAGCTGAAGTAAACTACTGCATAAAACTTTTATAAACCCCCTTGGACAACTTCTAATTACCAAAAGAAATGTGGAGAAGACATCAGAAAACAGAATTAGGAAGGAATTCATATTTGCCTAGTGAAAACCCAAAAAAATCAACTACAAATTGGTCAAAATGAGCTAAGACTACCCAATCAGCAAAGGAAATGTTGAGGAATGATGCAAAAACAATGTAATTAGTATATGATAGATGAAAACTAAGCTAAAAGTGAGGAATATCAAGGAAAATGAAAATTGATGCGGAGACTAACTTGTGTGGCTAGTTTATGAATCTCTAGTCTAGTTAAACACCTAACTTGATTATTTTTTCATTGAATGTAGCATTAATCTAGATGAAATTATGCATGACCCCTATGGCAGCAAAAACTTTAGATGTATATTAATAAAAAACTGATTCCTACATAAAATTCTAAAAATCACCATTTAAACTTTACAAACTCCACTAGAAAGGCCAACAATTTGCAAATGTAGTAAAATAACTTAAGGTATTGTAAAGGAACTATTCCAACAAGTTTAAAATGATAAAATATACCTAAGAAAAGACTCAAATTATAAAAACAACCCAAAACTCAAAAATATGACACCCTAGAACCTAAAACTAGTTACTAGAATAGGCTAAAATTGTCAAATATGAAAACTACACTAATCTAATTATTTGAACAACTAAACCACTGACTATACAAGTTTTCAATGCTAAAACAAACATAAAAATCAAATCAAAATTCAAAATTAACAAGAAAATTAAAATTTGACTACTTAGAACCTAAAACTAGTAAGTAAAACTAATACTAGTGCTAACACTATGCTACAATGACTAGAAATTAATACCTTAAGCTACCTCAACAACAAACCGTGTTTCTAAACAAATTGTAGATCTTAAAAGAGTGCTAGTAATTAGGCTAACTACTATGAAATCAAATGTTCCACCAATAATTTTTTTCTGTTTTAGAAAACACCAATCATCTAAACACATCCTTAGATTTTTTTTCTTTTCAAACAAAATCTGTATGGTAATAATAAACCAAGGACTTTTGAAGTAAAGTCATGAGTGAACAACATAAAAGCACAACTTCACAAAAAAACACAATCAAAGTACAAAGAAAGAAACAAAATTAGACACAAAAATAGGGGTAAAAGTGTATGATCTAGTGTCTAATTCAAAAGGAAACTGAATTTGAAGAAAGGAAGTGTAGGAACTGATTTAAGACTCATTCACTAATGTTATGTGCATGAAAGGGTCGCCAAGCAGAAATAAAAAAATTCCTACCATTTTAAATTGGACAATTAGAAGTTGAATTCACATTGATTTATTGCTACTAATCATAACCTATATCTCAGAGGCTAGGCAGAAAACTTTAAAATCATACTTAAACATCATAACCTTCAAATTACGTAATTATCTCTACCAAACTAAGTTTCGAATAATGGAGAAAAGCAAGTACGTGTTTTTCACTTGCGTTTCTTCTTAGTCTCATCATACTCACTACAATTCAGATTATAAATGTGTTTTGTTGCACGAGAATAACACAATTCAGATCAATTCAAACAAATTCTACCCTAAATCAATAAAACCAAAGCAACAACGCAAACAAGAGCAAGCTGAAGCAAAGATATCCCTTACCCATCGGTGTGGCAGTGAAGGCGAAACCCTTGATGGCCACCAAAGTTTTACCCACGACGGCAAGCTTCTGCCACCAACGCTGACAATCTTTATCCACGGCAGTGGAATAAATGCCTCACGAACAGAGACTCCTAAGGCGCGAACCTCATGGTAGATGATGAAGGAAGGGAGAGATGGAGCGATTCGGTCACGGTTGGTGGTGGAGATGGCATAGCAGCGTCAATGGTTTAGTGGGAAGTGGCGGTTTGATCGTTGGGCAGTGGTAGTGGGTGGTGAGTGGCAATGGCTGATAGAAAAAGAAAACAAGTGGGAAATGAAATTGGAAAGGGGAAACCAATTCTAATATCTAATTTCATCAACGACCTTACCGACGGCCTACATCCGTCGGGTAGTCCGTCGGTCAACTAATTAAATAATATCATCATTGACGTTACCAACGAAAAAATTCCCTCGGTAAAACCAACAGTGACGTCTGTCGGTAATTTCGTCGGTAAACAACCACAATAATCTCGTCTCTCACATTACCGACGGATATGACCCGTTGGTAAAATCAATAACTACATCCGTTGGTAATAAAAAATTACCGACGAATAAATATCCATCGAAAAATACCCGTCGGTAATTATCAATTTTCTCTTAGTGGACGTGTATTTAATTAAATGGATGCATGAGTTTGTTAATATATTTTAACTGGTCGAATCAATTAATGGGTTTTATTAAATTACGTTTTAAGGCATCCGATTATTTGAATTAAAATTATGAAAATGCTATGTATGGTTAATAGTAATTAAATGTATATATATTTATTTATTTGAAATCAAGTATGATAAATTTTATTAGTCCCCAAAGTGGCCAAAATTTTAAAGTTTTTTGTGATTTCAAATTATTAATGTTTTTATTTCAATTACCCATAGTATGGATGCTAAATTATGAATAATTAATTTATGGGTTAATTAATGTTCATTAATTATAAGGCATTTCAAGATCACTCAAAGGTTGATTAATTGTTCTCATAATTAATGACCATGATTGTAGATAATTTTGTATGTGTCACTAGTTTTATTTATATACCTAAAGGTAGTAGGTGATTCTAGTTGATGCATATTTTAACTATTAATAATGTTATAATATGATCAGCATCATTATGTTTATGTTTGTATATTAGTGGATCTCCCAAAGGAGAACATTAGTATGCATAGAATGATTGTTTATATTTGAATCTGTATTTTCGTTTAGTTTTATGACTTAAAGCATTAATGTTAGGCATGTGTTAATTGCAGTCTCTGCTCCAGTATCTTTACACTCGCACGCTACGTTTGTCCCAGTCTTTAATGGGTTGAATTTCCCTGACTAGAGTGAACAAGTCCAATTTCACTTAGGTGTGTTGGATCTTGATTTGGCTTTTCAAATTGAAAAACTGACTGCTATCACGGATGTTAGTAGCAATGAGGAGAAATCCCATTACAAAGCTTGAGAAAGGTCAAACAAACTTAACTTAATGTTTATGAGAATGAGCATAGCAAGCAATATTAAGTCAGCTCTCCCCAAAATCGATAACACAAAAGAATTTATGAAATTTGTGGAAGAGCACTCCCAAACTGCTGATAAATCTCTCGCTGGGACACTGATGAGTACATTGACAACCATGAAGGTTTTCTCATGCAGTTCATTCTGAACTCATTACTATCTAAGTATGGTTTGTTCTAGATGAACTACAACACCATGAAAGACAAGTGGAATGTGGATGAATTGCACAGTATGCTAGTTCAAGAGGAGACCCGATTGAAGAACTTAGGAAGCCACTTTATTTAGGATGTGAAGAATCAAGGAGCTGGAAAGAAAGTTACTAAGAAACATTTAAAAGGTAAAGGACCATTGAAGATTGACAAGTCCTCAGCCAAAATCCAGAAGAAAAATGACAAATGTCATTTCTGCGGGAAGTCTGGACATTTCGAGAAGGACTGCATAAAGCGTAGAGCTTGGTTCAAAAAGAAAGGTGAGTATAATGCTTACGTATGTTTTGAATCAAACTTAATTGAAGTTCCCCATAATACGTGGTGGATTAATTCTGGATGTACGACTCATGTTTCTAATGTGATGCAGGAATTTCTTACAACCCGAACCATAAACCCAAATGAGAAGTTTGTATTCATGGGCAATAAAGAGAAAGTTCCAATGGAAGCAGTCGGGATTTATCATCTAATCCTCGACATTGAATATCACTTAGACCTTATGGATACTTTTTATGTACCTAGTATCACTAGGAATTTAATTTCTTTATCTAAGCTTGATGTTCTTGGATACTCTTTTAAGTTTGAGAATGATTGTTTCAGTTTGTTTAAGCGTACTTTTATGATTGGATCTTATACATTTTATGATGGTTTATATAAATTGAATTTGGATAATTTATATGCTGAAACTCTTATGACATTGCATCACATTGTTGGCAATAAATGTAGTTTAGTGGATGAACGAGATCTGCTTACTTATGACATAAGCGTTTGGGACATATTTCTAAAGAAAGAATACAAAGATTAGTAAAGAATGAAATCCTTCCAAATTTGGATTTTACTGATTTGAATGTGTGTGTGGATTGTATTAAAGGCAAACAAACAAAACACACAAAGAAAGGAGCCACGAGAAGCACTTAACTTCTTGAAATTATACACACTGATACGTGTGGTCCGTTTGATGTAAATTCTTTCAATAAAGAGAAGTACTTCATCCCCTTTATTGATGATTTTTCGCATTATGGACATGTCTATCTACTGCATGAGAAATCTCAATCAGTGAATGCCTTGGAAGTTTATTTAATGAAGTGGAAAGGCAATTAGATAGAAAGGTGAAAATCGTAAGGTCTGATAGAGGTGGTGAGTATTATAGAAGATATGATGAAAGTGGACAACACCTTGGTCCGTTCGCTAAGTTCTTTGAGAAACATGGTATTTGTGCTCAATACAAATGTCAGGCACACCATAACAAAACGGTGTATCAGAAAGGCGTAATCGAACCTTAATAGATATGGTTAGGAGTATGTTAAGTAATTCATGTTTACCTGTATCATTATGGATGTATGGTTTAAAGATTGCCATGTATTTGTTGAATATGGTTCCTAGTAAAGTTGTTCAAAAGACTCCTTTTGAGTTGTGGATGAGTAGAAAACCTAGTTTGAGACACCTACATGTTTGGGGTTGTCAAGCAGAAGTAAGAATATACAATTTGCAAGAAAAAAAAATATGATGAAAGAATAATCAGTGCATATTTAATTGGTTATCCAGAAAAATCAAAAGGGTATATGTTTTACTATCTTACCCATAGTACAAGAATCGTTGAAACTGAAAATTCTCAATTCATTAAGAATGGTGAAACCAGTGGAAGTGAAGCTTCACGAAATGTGGAGGTTAAGGAAGTTAGAGTACAAGTTCATGTAGCTAGTACTTCTTTATCAAGAGTTATTGTTCCATATCTTGTAGAAACTCACAACAAATTAATGATCCTGAGGTTAACAATGAACCAGTAGTAGAACAACCACAAGAAATAGTATTAAGAAGATCTCATAGAGATAAAAAGTTTACTATTTTGAATGACTGTGTGGTTTATCTACAAGAGTCAAAAAATGACTTAAGTATTGATAATGATCCAGTTTCATTTTCAAAAACCATTAATGGTGATAATTCTGATAAGTGGTTAGATGCCATGAAAGATGAGCTTAAATCAATGGCACATAATGATGTATGGGACCTTGTGGAATTGCAAGAAGGATGCAAGAGAGTGGGGGTGTAAATGGATCTTTAAGACTAAGCATGACTTTCATGGCAATATCGAACGTTACAAGGCCTAACTTGTTGCCAAAGGTTTTACTCAGAAAGATGGCATTAACTATAAGGAAACATTTTCGCCTGTTTCTAAGAAAGATTTTTTAGAATTATTATGGCATTAGTAGCTCAATATGATCTTGAGTTGCATCAAATGGATGTTAAAACTTCTTTTCTAAATAGGGATTTAGATGAGGAAGTTTATATGGACCAACCGGTGGGGTTCATTTAAAAAGGAAAGGAACACATGGTGTATAAACTTAAAAGATCAATATATGGACTTAAGCAAGCTTCTCGGCAATGGTATCTTAAGTTCAATGATACTATTGTGTCCTTTGGATTTAAGGAAAAGATTGTT